>MDTD01159629.1_pt1 | contig 12738 bp, 13 predicted proteins | sample 811221 | NCBI WGS metagenome assembly MDTD01 (sample SAMN05326646, study PRJNA326480) | marine metagenome | isolation source: seawater | place: Pacific Ocean: South West | collected 2011 | reverse complement strand
GCCTCTCGGATGAGTTCGCTTGAGATATCGATGTTGCGTCCAATGTCCGTAGTCGACGTAAGCTGAACGCAGGCCACCTTGATTTGTTCGCTCATGGGTTTGCTTCCACCATTTTTGCGAGTTCTCCAGATGCCTCAAGCGCATGTAATTCATCGCATCCGCCTATTGCACATCCGTCAATAAAGATCTGCGGTACCGTGTGTCGCCCCTCAGCGCGAACCATCATTTCCTTCTTCAGCGCCGGCTTGAACATCACATCGAATTCCTCGAACTCAAGTCCTTTGCTGGTCAGCAGACGTTTCGCTGCCTGGCAGAATCCACACAGTGGGCTGGTATAGATTTCGATCTTGGCCATCACACGTTCGTCCCAACACTCTCAAGATTGCCCCTTAGATATACGCTGATCGCCAATTTTACCACTCCAGACACGAAAGCGTGTCAGGCTCAGATTAATCCGGGCCGTTCGATACGTGCCAGGGTCAGCACATGGACTGCGGACGCACCAGCCGCCCGAAGCATACGCGCGCAGGGTTTTGCGGCGGTGTTTGTCGTGAGCACATCCTCGACCAGTACAACCGGCTTGCCGCTGACCTGTTCATTATTGCCGCGACGTATCGCGAAAGCTGCTTGAACGTTCCGTCGTAGCGCCGCGCGCGTCAAACCGCTTTGCGTGGCATGTTGCGCGACCGCTGCAAGAGGTTCGGAATGTTAGGCACGCCAGAATATCTGTTAAGCGCCCGCGCTTGCAGGATGGACCGGATTGTGTCGCCGCCGCAGCAGGCGGCGTCGGTGCAGCGGCACCGGTAAGATTAGATCCGCTCTATCCAGAATACGCGCACCGGCGCGGAGCATCCAAAGCCCGACAGCATCCGCAAACCGGGTTCGGTCGGCGTGCTTGAAGGCGAGCACCAGCTCGCGGCTGGTATCGTCATACAGGACAGCCGCGCGCGCAGTATCATACGGCGGCGGGCGCCGAACGCAGGCACCACAGAGTGCCCCCTCCGGAACCGCGTGCTCGAACGGATGGCCGCAGCATGAGCAACATGGCGTTCCAACGAACGACAATCGGGACCAGCAGGACGAGCAAATCGCACCGGCATCGTCGATCAATTTCCCACAGACAAAGCAGCGCTCCGGAAACAGAAGGTTGAGCGTGGTACGGCCTAAGGCGCACAGGCGCTGATGCTTGGTTAGACGGGACCGGATACTCATTTGAGACCTCGCTCCATCAGGAATTCAGTCCGTGTTTGGAGCAACGCCGGAAACCATCGCCACGCCTCTCTACACAATGGGAACCGGAAGGGGATATTTGCCGCCACTGTCAGCCCTGGAATACACAGCAGTCGCCTATGACGCGGATTGCGAGCCGATTGCCGGCGCGCCATAGTGCAATCCATGCCGGATACCTCGAACATTTTCGATCGCAAGCTGGTGCGCCGTCACCGCGATAGGGCCGCACAGGAATTTGCGGCCCACGATTTCCTGATCCGGGAGGTCGGGGAACGACTGTCCGACCGCCTACTGGATATGGCGCGTAGCTTCCCGCTGGCACTCGATCTTGGCGCAAGAACGGGTGGTTTCGGCCCCGTGCCCGGTGGCCCGGGCGGAATCGAACAGGTCGTCTCGTCGGACCTATCACACCAAATGTTGCGCCAGGCAAACCCGCCCGCGGTCACGGCGGACGCGGAATTTTTGCCTTTCGCCGAGGGCACCTTCGATCTCATTTTCAGCAATCTGGATTTGCATTGGACCAATGACTTGCCTGGCAGCCTTCTCCAAATTCGCCGCGCCTTGAAACCGGATGGTTTATTTCTCGCCGCTATTTTTGGCGGTGAAACGCTTCGCGAACTGCGCGACGTGCTGATGAGCGCAGAGGCGGAATTGAGCGATGGTGCCAGTCCACGCGTGTCGCCTTTCGCGGAATTGCGCGACGCCGGTGGTCTGCTTCAACGGGCTGGATTCGCACTTCCAGTCGCCGATTCCGACGAGATCGTGGTGACCTACGAAAACATATTCCGTTTGGCCGCCGACATTAGGGGGATGGCGGAAGGCAATGCTCTGCACGAGCGTTTACGGCATCCCACCAGGCGGCAGGTATTCCTGCATGCGGCGCAGCTATATGCGGAACGCTATCCGGCCGAAGACGGACGCATCCGCGCCACTTTTCAGATTGTCTATTTGCATGGCTGGGCACCGCACGAGAGCCAACCGAAGGCCCTGCGCCCCGGTTCCGCAACGGCTCGGCTCGCGGACGCACTCGGCGCGGCTCCGCCAGACGATAACTGACCCACCGCGCGCGCGCCGCGCGTCGAAGGCGGCCACATTCTCCAATCGTGGGCTTCGCCATTGGCCTTGGGCCGCAGTTCCGATAGAAATGTGGCATGGCCAACATCCCCACTTCCGACGAATTCCGCCTGCCATTGTTCGCCACGTTAAAGGACATTTACGGCTTCCTGTGGTCCGCTCGACGCGACCTCATATTGATCGCAGCGATCCCGATCGTTGGATTGACGGTCTATCGTGTCGCAGCAATCGATCTGTTTGGCGCTATCGAACCGGCATCCACTGGCGGCCCCCGTCCGCCAACGCTTTGGGACGTCTTCATTCTCTATTTGCCGAGCATGCTGCTCTACACCATGTTCGCCGTCGCCTGGCACCGCCGGTATCTCATGCGCGGAGAGGCGACAACGGTTTGGTCAGCTTTACGCTGGGACGTGCGCAAGACGCGATTCCTGTTCCGATCCATACTGATCTGGCTGATCGCGGTCGCGATCGTGTCCGTACCGATCGTTTTGCTGACGATCTTCGGTGTCGTATTGAACTTCGCCGCTGCATCAGAAGTGTCACCACCCGTAGACGTCGCAACGCTGTCATCGGTTGTCATACTCGCGGCCAGCGTGATGTTCTTTATCGTTTATCTACGCCTGTCATTGTGGTTACCCGTCACCGCGAGCGACGCACCGTTCTCTTTTCTCGAGACGGTCCGCCTTGGACGGGGCAACAGCTGGCGGCTCATGGTGATTGTTTTCGGAGCGGAGATTGGGCCCACGGTCGTTTTGGTTATCCTTGGGATGCTCACGCATGCTATTCCGCAAGGCAGCGCGACGATCGACCTGGTGGTCGGCCTAGCACGGAATGCCTTGGCCTATGCCGTACTGGCCGCGGGTATCACGGCGCTCTCGGTCGCTTATGATAGACTCCTCGCGCGGGTCGCCAACGATCCTCTGTACACCCAGGACGGCATGCCGTTCATGGATGAGTAGCTCCGAGATCTACAGCAGATCACACAGCATCGCGACGAGAGGTTCGTCCGCAGGCGGCATGGGATAACTGCGCATTTTCTGAGGGCGGACCCAGGCGAGTTCCTGACCCTCGCGGGCGACAGGACGGCCCTGCCAGATGCGGCAGACATAGAGCGGCATCAAAAGGCGGAAATCTTCGTACTCATGGCTCGCGAAGGTAAACGGCGCCAGACAGGACGTCCGCGTATCAACACCGAGTTCCTCTTGCAATTCACGTATCAGCGCGGCCTCCGGCGTCTCGCCATCCGCAACCTTGCCGCCCGGAAATTCCCAGAGACCCGCCAGTTTCTTGCCTTCCGGCCGCTTTGCCATGAGAACCCGGCCATCAGGATCCACCATCGCTACGGCAACAACGAGAACCGTCGGTTTTGCGGCGGACGCGGCAACCCATGCGTCGCGCGCAAGCTCATACCGGAACACCGGCACACCCTCGCATCGGCCATGGTATCCAACGCCTTCCGCGATTTTCTGAAAGCCCGCCTTGCCAAGGACCGCTTCAGAAGCGGCATTGCCTTGCATGACTTCCGCCTCGATCGTGGCAAGGTCGGCCTGCTCGAATCCAAACCGGACAACACGTTTGAGCGCCTCACTGCCGTAACCTCGTCCCCAGTAAGGGCGACCGATCCAATAACCGATATCGCCCCGATCGTCCGACTCCTGATCGACGCGGATACAGCCGATAAACACATCGTCAGCCAAGGTTTCGATGGCGAATACCATGCGGTTTTCCGCTCGGGCCCGCTCAATATATTCGTGCGCGTCGTCTTCGTTGAAAGGATGAGGAACCGCGGCAGTCCAGCGCGCCACCTCCTCGTCGCCGGCGAGCGTCACCAGCTCCGGCACATCCTCCGCCCCGAAGACACGGAATCGCAACTGAGCGCTTGAAAAGGGTGCCCCAGTCCAACCAGTCCTGGCAGCCCAGCATCCAGATGGTACAGGTGAGGACACCGCCTTAGAGAGCGGCCCAGACGCGGGCCTTGCCGCGACCGATCCCAATGTCGACCGAGATTTGGACCCGGTCACTTTTAAGATGCCGAACCACCGTATCCGCGTCGAATCCCGACAAAGTCTCCCCACCTTCGGCAATCGCAACGTCACCGATAGCAATTCCGAGCCGATCGCGATCCGCTTTCTCGCCGGCTTTGCCGACGGCCATGACAATACGCCCGGCGCGCGGCTCGGCTCCGGCGATCCCGACACGCACCAGTGTCGAATCGACAATCGATCTTCCAATGTTTCTCGCGCCGCGCGCAGATTCGGCGCCGACAACATCGCACGTCAACAGGCGGCCCGATTTTGCGCCGTCGCGCGCGATCATCAACGCCAGTTCGCGGGTCATATCTTCCAGCGCCGACCTGAAATCGCGCAGCGCCGGATTACCGGCCCGGTCAATCCGGGGTTGCCGCTTGACCTGGCCCGTCGCCGACAACAAGACGGTATCGCTGGTTGACGTATCACCGTCGACCGAAATGCAATTAAACGAGCGATCAACCGCGCGTTTGAGACAGGATTGCAATACCTTCGCCGGCAACTTCGCATCCGTGAACAGGAAACAAAGCATTGTTCCCATATCAGGTGCGATCATCTGCGAGCCTTTGGCAATGCCCGCAAGCGACACTTCGACATTGCCGATCTTCACCTTACGCACAGCGGCCTTTGGAAATCGGTCCGTCGTCATAATGCTGCGCGCACCGTCATGCCATCCGGTCTTGGTCAGTTTGCGGAAGGCACCGGGGACTTTATCCGAAACAAAAGTGGTCTCCCGTTTCTCGCCGATAATACCAGTCGACGCGAGCAACACCTGCGCCGGTCGGCATCCGACAGCCTTCGCCGCGGCAGCGGCTGTGTTCGCGACCAGATCGCGCCCCTGCTGTCCGGTAAAAACGTTTGAATTCCCCGAACTGGCGACGATTGCGCGTACCTTGCCCGCCCGAAGTTGCCGCTTGTTCCATTCAACCGGCGCACCAGGACAAAGTGACCGCGTCAGCGTACCGGCAACGGTCGTACCCGGCGCCAATTCGGCGACAAACAGATCATGTTTACCGTTGTCTTTCAGACCGGCGGCGACCCCGGCAATTCGGACTCCGGCGATGGCCGATATTCTGGGTAAGTCCGGAAACTCGTTCTTCTTCGCCATTGCGGCCTCACGTGCGGTAGTCGGCATTGATTTCGATGTAGCCGTGCGTCAGATCGCATGTCCAGACGCGCGCCTTACCACGCCCGACACCGACGTCCAGCGCGATTTCGATCTCGCTTCCCGCCATATGCTTTCCGGTTACGCTCTCATCGTAACCTTCCACCAGCTGGCCTTCGACAGTGATGGGCACACCGCCCATGCCGATGGAAAGCTTGTCGCGGTCGGCCTTCTCGCCCGCCTTGCCTACCGCCATAACGATTCGACCCCAATTAGGATCGCCTCCAGCAATCGCCGTCTTCACCAGCGGCGAATTGGCGACAGCAAGCCCGATCCGTCGTGCCGCAGCGGCGGATTCAGCGCCGCTAACATCGATCGTGACGAACTTCTGTGCCCCTTCGCCATCACGGACTACCTGGGTCGCCAAGTCGATACATACGGCCCGCAGCGCTTCCCGGAAATCCTTGAGGTGGGAATCGCCGACACTGGAAACCCGCTGGTGGCGTACCTGGCCGGTAGCGGCCAACAGCAGCGTATCGCTCGTCGACGTATCACTATCAACTGTAATGCTGTTGAAGGAACGGTCAGCGGCGTCTTTGAGCAAGCGTTGCAGCACGGGCGCCGGAATTTTGGCGTCCGTAAAAACAAACGACAGCATCGTCGCCATATCAGGTGCGATCATTCCGGACCCCTTGGCGATTCCGACGATCGAAATATCAGCTTTCCCGATTTTCACTTTCCGCATCGCGGCTTTCGGGAAAGTATCCGTCGTCATGATGGCTGCTGCGGCGTCCGCCCATTTCGCCTTACCAAGGCGCTTGGCGACGTCCGGCAGCTTGCTCGCGATATAGTCCTGCGAGACCGGAACACCGATAACTCCAGTTGAGGCGATATACACCTCGTTGCGCCGGCAGCCGAGGCGCTTCGCCGTCGCCGCAACCGTGTATTCGACGGTGCGGTCACCTGCCCTGCCGGTGAAGGCATTGGCATTGCCGGAATTGACCACCAGGCCGCGGATGCGGCCGTGTTTCAAGATCGAACGACACCAATCCACTGGTGCCGACGAGCATTTCGACTTGGTGAAGACACCGGCAACGGTCGAGCCCTTCGCGAACTCTGCGAGGAACAAGTCAGGCCGGCCACTTTCCTTCAGACCAGCGGCAATACCCGATACACGGACACCGGCAACTGGCGCCAACGCTGGAAACCGTGCGGGCGCGAGCGGCGATTTCTTGAACATCACGGAACCTACTTCTTGGCGGGTTGTTGTTGAGCGCTCGGCGGCGGCAAAGGCTGACCATCAAGCGTAAATCGCTGGATGTCAGCACCATTGCGCGCGGCATTCAAAATTTCGATCGCAATGCGTCGGCCAAGATCTCGGGCAATCTGTGGCCGCACCCGGTCGAAGGGCGGAACCGAACTCTGCCGACGGTCCTCTACCTTGATCACGTGCCAGCCGAACTCAGTCTTGACGGGAGAGGCGCTCGTCTCCCCCGGCTTCATGGCGAAGGCTGCAGCGGAGAACTGTTTTACCATGTCGCTCGAACGAAAATATCCAAGGTCACCGCCACGCGATGCTGCAGGGTCCTTGGAATGCGTCTTTGCCACTTCCTCGAAGGGCTGACCGCCGTCCAGAAACCTCAGGACTTCTTTAGCTTCTTGCTCAGTTGAGACGAGAATATGCCGCGCCCGAACTTCTTCGTGAGAAGGCGTGTTCTTCACCAGCTCTTCGTACCGCGCCTTCAATTTGCTATCCGTGATCGATTGCGAGACCAAACGGTTGAGATACACCCGCGCAATGATCTGGTCTTCGGCCTCCTTGACCAAGGCCTGCACTTCAGCATCGCCCGACAGATTGTTCTCTCGACCGTGATAGGTCAGCAAACGATTTTCGATCAATTGCTCCAACAGCTCGCCGTAAACCGCGCGCAATCCACGTTGCCGATGCTTCCGCGGAAGGTTTTGGAAAGATTGCAGAAGATGACCGCTAAGGATCTGCTCGCCGTTGACCGTCGCCACGACCACGTCCTTGGCCAGACGGTCGCGCACCGATTGCGCCGCCGATTGACCGGTAGCAAGGATGAACGCGGCGCACGCAACGATCAAGACAGGTAGGGCGCGGAAAAGCATTTCAAATCCCTCTTACGCATCGACTGGATGCTGGTTTTACAAGGTTTTCGGCTAGTCAGCTTAGCATCCGGCATAATGCATAAGTAACCGCTGGGAACAAGGGTTGCGGTAACAGACGGCGCGAAACAGCGCTTTACAGCGATGCATCTGGGCGATACCCATAGGCGCTTAGTGGCACCGCATGCGCAATTCGTTGACAGGCGGCTGTTAGACCCGCATATGTCACGAGCGCGCCACCGGGCCCGGCGGCGCGCTCGACACCTAATCCTTAGAGGTCGTGATGATCGGCGGAATGTTGAAGCGTGTGTTCGGTTCGTCGAACGACCGCGTGCTGACCCGTTTGCAAGGCAAGGTCGACGCGATCAATGCCATTGAGAGTGAGCTCGAGCCGCTCTCGGACGAGGCGTTGCGCGCCCGTACCGATGCGTTCCGCGACAGGATCGCAGGCGGAGAAAGCTTGGACGATATCCTCGTCGAAGCTTTCGCGACTGTGCGCGAAGCCGCGAAGCGGACGCTTGGCCAGCGGCATTTCGACGTCCAGTTACTGGGCGGGATGGTGCAGCATCAGGGAAAAATCTCAGAGATGCGTACCGGTGAAGGCAAGACTTTGGTCGCGACCTTGCCGGTCTATCTGAACGCCATCGAGGGCAAGGGTGTTCATGTTGTCACGGTCAACGATTTCCTGGCCCAACGCGACGCGCGATGGATGGGCCAGATCTACGAGTTTTTGGGCCTCACCGTAGGCTGCATCGTGCACGGTCTGGAGGACGACGAACGTCGCGCCCAGTATGCCTGCGACATTACCTACGGCACGAACAACGAATTTGGCTTCGACTATCTCCGCGACAATATGAAATTCTCGCTGGAGGAAATGGTTCAACGGGAATTCAATTTCGCCATCGTCGACGAAGTCGATTCGATTCTGATCGACGAGGCGCGAACCCCGCTGATCATCTCAGGCCCGACCGAAGAGTCGACCGATATGTATGTCGAGGTCGACAAGCTGATACCGAAGCTCGTCCCCGAAGATTACGAGAAGGACGAGAAGCAACGCACGGTCACGATGACCGAGCAAGGCTCGCAACACATCGAAGATTTGCTGGAACAGTCCGGCGTGTTGGAGCAGGGATCCCTCTACGACGTGCAGAACATCTCGCTGGTCCATCACGTCAATCAGGCGCTCCGCGCACATACCCTGTTTAGTCGCGATACCGATTACATCGTGAAAGACGAGAAAGTGATCATTATCGACGAGTTCACCGGTCGTATGATGGAAGGCCGCCGGTATTCCGATGGGTTGCACCAGGCGCTGGAGGCGAAAGAGAGGGTGGAGGTTCAGACCGAGAACCAGACGCTCGCGTCGATCACATTCCAGAATTATTTCCGTCTCTACCCGAAACTCGCCGGTATGACCGGCACGGCAATGACGGAAGCCGCGGAGTTCGGCGAGATTTACGGTCTTGAGGTTGTCGAGATGCCGACGAACCGGCCGATGGTCCGAGACGATCAAGACGATGAGATTTACCGGACCACGCAGGAAAAGTACGACGCGATTACAGATCAGATCGCGGAATGCCACGAGCGCGGACAACCCGTTCTCGTGGGTACGGTTAGCATCGAGAAATCGGAGGAACTGTCGGCGCTTCTGAAGAAAAAGAAAATGAAACACGAAGTCCTGAATGCCCGGCATCACGAACGCGAAGCTCATATCATCGCGGATGCCGGGATACCGGGCGCCATTACTATTGCAACAAACATGGCGGGCCGCGGGACGGACATTCAGCTCGGCGGCAACCTGGAGATGCGCCTCTGGCGGGAACTTGAGGGGATCGAGGACGAGGCGGCACGTGAGGCCAAGACCGCCGAGATCACCGCCGACATCGAGACCAAGCAGCAGGTGGTCAAGCAAGCGGGCGGTCTTTATGTGCTCGGCACGGAGCGCCACGAATCACGCCGGATCGACAATCAGCTCCGCGGCCGTTCGGGCCGGCAGGGTGACGCTGGCGCGTCGAAGTTCTTTCTCAGCCTCGAAGATGACCTGATGCGTATCTTCGGCTCCGAGCGCATGGACGGCATGTTGCAGAAACTGGGCCTCGAAGAAGGCGAGGCGATCGTCCATTCGTGGATCAACAAGGCGTTGGAAAAGGCGCAGCAGAAAGTCGAGGCGCGCAACTTCGACATTCGCAAGCAACTGCTCCGCTTCGACGACGTTATGAATGACCAGCGGAAAGTCATCTACGAACAGCGCAAGGAACTCATGCGCGCCGAAGAGGTGGCCGACACCATTGTCGACATGCGCCACGAGACAATCGAGGATGCGGTCGCGCGCTGCGTTCCTGCGGATGCGATGTCCGAAGAATGGGATCTGGATTCGCTGCATGAGGATGCGATGCGACTCCTCGGGCTCGACCTCCCAGTCGGCGAATGGGCCAAGGAAGAAGGCATCGCCGACGAAGAAATACTCGAACGGCTGATCGATAGCTCGGACCGCAAGATGGCGGAAAAGGCGGCGAATTACGGTCCTGAACTCATGCGGCTCGCGGAAAAGAGCTTGTTGCTTCAGATTCTCGATCACTCGTGGAAGGAGCATCTGCTGCAACTCGATCATTTGCGCCAGGGGATCGGCCTGCGTGCCTACGCCCAGCGCGACCCGCTGAACGAATACAAGCGCGAAGCCTTCGAGATGTTCGAGGAAATGCTGCGCCGTGTCCGGGAGACCGTTACCGAAGTGCTCAGCCATGTCGAACTTTCGCTCGATCAGACGGAAGAAGAGATGTTCCGCCGCGAGCGTCAGGCGATGTCAGAATCTCGCGAAGATCCGGTGCTCGCCATGGCGGAAGGCGATTTTGGCGACGAAGAATACGCCATCGCCCCGGCACCCGTCCAAAGCCGTGCGGCGGCCGACGTGATTGACCCCAATGACCCCTCGACATGGGGCAAGGTTGCACGCAATGCCCCCTGCCCCTGCGGATCCGGCAAGAAATACAAGCATTGCCACGGCCGCGTCAGCTAATCGCCCACAAATTTATTGCCCTGCAAGGCCTGTGACGCGCATGCTTGCCGCCGAGGAGCGGCATGCGTGGACGTCGTGACATATTGACCGGGTTGGCGGCCAGTCTCGCCGGGATGCCGCTCACGGCAATTCTGGCGGACCCGGTACTCGCCCGCGCGGCGGCGCGAGAGTTGGAACGCGTTACGCTGCACCTCGACAGTGGGCGCGAGGTCGGGTCTTCCTGGCGGTACCCGACCAAACGCCGGCGCCCGCCGTCGACCTGATGGACGGTAAAACCGCAACTCGGCGGAACGACGCAAAGCGGCTGCTTGGCCGGGTCAGTCGGACGGAGACGCTTGAACTCAGCGGCAAATGGCTCCGCTGGCTCCGGGAGCGACCCGAGACAACGGATATATCCGCCACGGTCGGCTGGCGCTTTGGCGGCGGTTGGGCATTGAACGCGGCAACGGTCGAACCGGTCGAGGCAACCGTCGTCTATTACAGCCGTGTCAATCATCCGACAGGCGAGCTGAAGCGCCTCAAAGGGCCGGTCATGGGGCATTTCGCGACCCATGATCTTTGGATCAACCGTGATATGGTCACCCTGTTCGAGCTGGGAATGCTCAAGGCCCGCAAACGTTCGACCACCCACTGGTACTGGGCGCGGCATGCCTTCGCTAACCCTACTGGGGCGCGTTACGACGCAGAAGATGCAGCCCTTGCTTGGCGCCGCACACGCGCATTCCTACGCGAGGAACTACGTTGAGCGGTCAGCGACGTAAGCCGTCACGACGCTCGATATCGATCGCTTTCCCCGCTGTCCCGTCGCGCCGCAGTCGCTCGACATACCTCAGATAGACATCAAGGATTCCCGGAACATCGGGATTGAGGCGCTCCCAAAGAACCATTTTGTCCGGCTCATTCCGCTTCGTGTCCGCGCGGAACGTCTTGCACCATTGATCCTCAAGTGTTTGGCGAAACCGGATCATCTCGTTCGACCGTTTGTCGATGCCGAGATCCTGATAGGCCTGTTCTTCATAAAGATAGGCCTCGCACTCGAGATCGATGGTCCGCACATGCTGCAGCCGCCCCCGATAGTGCTGCATGCCGTGCCCGACGAGTTCGTGTGCCAGTACCGCGGCCAATTCGACCGCCGGCCATTTAGCACCATAGCGACCGACGACGGTGACAAACCGCTTCGAGGGGCCGTCCGCTTGATAATAGTCGGGGAAAAAAGCCGCGATCGTCAGACCGGCAAGCCGGCTCTTCGGAAAATGCGGGTCATAGACCACAATCACCTCGCCGGCACTACGCAAAGTCTCGATCGCGCGGGCACTCAAAGGCGATCTATCGAAGAGGATATCAATGGCTTTCTTGATCCGTGCCGTCGCATCGGCATGACCGAGTGGTGTTATGTCGAGGGTCTCGCCGGCGCGTACGGCAACAGCCGCCAGCGTCAGGCCGCGATATGATTCCTGTGTCGCAAACGGTGACGCCGCCACAGAGGGCGAGGTTATCCAAATCGCGGCGAGCAATAACAGACCGGCGATGCACCGGGCTCGGTGAACCACGGAATCTCGGCCTGATCGCATGGAATCCCTCGTCGACCGTAACCTGAACCGGTAGGAATGGGTCTCCCGAATTGAAGAGTCAATCAGCCCGCGCGGCGCATGCGTCGGCGGCTCATCACGACCGATTCCTCTTCAAAGAGATCGCTCAGCTGGTCCATCATCGTGCCGCCCAGCTGGTCGACATCAACAATGGTGACCGCACGCCGATAATAGCGGGTTACATCGTGACCGATGCCAATGGCGACCAATTCAACCGGGGAACGCGTCTCGATATAGTCAATCACGTCGCGCAAATGACGTTCCAAGTAATTGCCCGGATTCACCGAAAGCGTCGAATCATCGACCGGCGCGCCGTCCGAAATGACCATCAGGATGCGACGCTCCTCGGGTCGAGTCACAAGTCGATTATGCGCCCACAGCAAGGCTTCGCCATCGATATTCTCTTTCAGAAGACCTTCGCGCAGCATCAGGCCAAGGTTCTTGCGCGCGCGCCGCCATGGCGCATCCGCCGCCTTGTAGACGATATGCCGAAGGTCATTGAGACGCCCCGGGTTCGCCGCCTTGCCGTCGGCAATCCATCGCTCGCGCGATTGTCCACCCTTCCAGGCG
>MDTD01117477.1_pt1 | contig 12738 bp, 12 predicted proteins | sample 811221 | NCBI WGS metagenome assembly MDTD01 (sample SAMN05326646, study PRJNA326480) | marine metagenome | isolation source: seawater | place: Pacific Ocean: South West | collected 2011 | reverse complement strand
GTTCTGTAGCTATGACAAAAGGACCAAAAACATTTAACTAAATATGAAAACTTATTACGATAAAGATACAAATAAAGATCTTATTAAAAATAAAAAGGTGGCAATCTTTGGTTATGGAAGTCAAGGACACGCTCACGCACTTAATCTTAAAGATAGTGGAGTGAAAGAAGTCGTTGTAGCTTTAAGAGAAGGATCTTCTAGTATAAAAAAAGCTGAGAGCGCTGGATTGAGAGTAATGTCATTGTCTGATGCAGCTGCATGGGCAGATGTTGTGATGATGTTAACACCTGATGAACTTCAGTCAGAGATTTACAAAAATCATATTGAGCAAAGAATGAAAGAAGGAACAAGTTTGGCTTTTGCTCACGGATTGAATATTCATTTTGATTTGATCAATGCAAGAAAAGACCTTGATGTTTTTATGGTCGCTCCAAAAGGACCAGGTCATACTGTTAGAAGTGAATACCAAAAAGGCGGAGGCGTCCCTTGTTTAATGGCTGTTCATAAAGATAGTTCTGGTAAAGCAAAAGATTTAGCTCTCTCATATGCGTCTGCTGTTGGAGGCGGCAAAGCTGGTATTATTGAGACAACATTTAAGGACGAATGTGAAACGGACTTGTTTGGAGAACAGACTGTTTTATGCGGTGGTTTAGTTGAACTGATTAAAAATGGTTTCGAAACCCTAACAGAAGCAGGCTATCCACCTGAAATGGCTTACTTCGAAACGCTTCACGAAGTGAAATTAATTGTTGATCTAATTTATGAGGGTGGAATAGCTAATATGAATTATTCTATTTCTAACACAGCTGAATACGGTGAGTATGTATCAGGTAAAAGAGTTGTAGATAGCAAAACAAAAGAAAAGATGAAGGAAGTACTAAAAGATATTCAATCTGGAAAGTTTACGAAACAATGGATGGATGAGCATAAATCAGGTCAAAAAAACTTCTTAAAAATGAGGCAAGATTTAGCAAAACACCCTATTGAAAAGGTTGGGAAAGAATTGAGGGCTATGATGCCTTGGATTGGTAAAAATAAACTAGTCGATAAGGATAAAAATTAACCCAAACTGAGTCTAAAGCTGCATCTTAAGTAACATAATTATTTGCAAATTCTAGCTTTGATTGTAATATGAGAAGCTTAATTTTTATACAATTTTAAATATGACAGACAAAAACAGAATTATAATTTTTGATACTACTATGCGAGATGGAGAACAATCCCCAGGCGCATCAATGAGTTTAGAGGAAAAATTACAAATCTCTCGAGTGTTTGATGAGCTAGGCGTAGATGTAATCGAAGCAGGATTTCCAATAGCTTCACCGGGTGATTTTGAAGCCGTAACCGAAATAAGCAAAACTTTAAAAAAATCTATACCGGCTGGTCTAGCTAGAGCAACAAAGAAAGATATTGATGCGTGTCACCAGTCTCTAAAATACGCAAAGAATTTTAGAATTCACACATTTATTTCAACAAGCCCTCTCCACATGAAACATAAATTGAATAAATCACCTGAAGAAGTTTTAAACTCAATAAAAGAAAGTGTTACTTACGCAAGAAAATTTACTGACGATGTAGAGTGGTCATGTGAGGATGGTACACGAACAGATATGGATTACATGTGCAAGACAGTAGAGCTTGCTATAAAGTGTGGAGCCAAGACGATTAATATTCCAGATACTGTAGGATACACAGTGCCTTCAGAATTTAAAAAAATTATTGAAACATTAATTAATAAAGTTCCAAACATAGATAAAGCTATTCTTTCGACTCACTGTCATAATGATTTAGGTTTAGCTGTAGCTAATTCTTTGGCAGGAGTAATGGCTGGAGCAAGACAAATAGAGTGTACTATAAATGGAATAGGAGAAAGAGCAGGAAACGCAGCTCTTGAGGAAGTAGTCATGGCTATGAGAACTAGACATGATTTAATGCCATATACAACTAATATAAATACAAAACTTTTAAGCAAAGCTTCTAAAGTAGTTTCAAATGCGACTGGATTTCCTGTGCAGTTTAATAAAGCAGTGGTCGGAAAAAATGCTTTCGCACATGAGTCGGGTATCCATCAAGATGGAATGCTGAAAAATAGAAACACATATGAAATTATGACTCCAGAAAGCGTAGGAGTAAAAAAAACATCTTTAGTTATGGGCAAACACTCCGGAAGACATGCATTTAGAGATAAATTATCTGATATGGGATATGTAGATGTAACCGACGACATTATTAATACAGCCTTTGGAAAATTTAAAGTTTTAGCAGATAAGAAAAAACATATATATGATGAAGATATAGCAGCACTTGTCGATGATAGTTTAGTTACCGAGGATAATGTAATTAAACTTAAATCATTAAAAGTTTATGCTGGTACAGGAGAACCTCAAAAAGCAGAAATGAAATTAGAAGTTTTCGGAGAGTTAAAAAATGCCTCTGAGACGGGTGATGGTCCTGTTGATGCAATTTTTAAATGTATAAAAAAATTATATCCACATGATGTAAAACTTTTATTATATAATGTTCATGCAGTCACTGAGGGAACAGACGCACAAGCCACTGTGAGTGTTAGAATTGAAGAGAATGGCAAAACAACAGTTGGTCAAGCAGCAGATACTGATACTTTGGTGGCTTCAGCTAATGCTTATTTAAGTGCGTTGAATAAATTAATTATTAAGAGAAAAAAAACAGCGCCAGATGATGAAGATCTAAGCGTTCAAATATAGAAAGGAAAATATGTTTAAAGGATTAACAGGTTTAACTTCATTATGGTCACAAGATATGGCTATCGACTTAGGGACAGCAAATACTTTAGTTGTTTTAAAAGATCAGGGAGTAGTCCTAAATGAACCATCAGTAGTTGCAGTGATCGAAGATGCAGGAAAAAAATCAGTTTTAGCTGTGGGCGATGAGGCAAAAACAATGTTAGGTAGAACCCCAGGTAACATTTCTGCAATAAGACCTCTAAAAGACGGAGTAATTGCAGACTTTGTTGTTACCGAGGAAATGATTAAACATTTTATTAAAAAAGTTCATAAGAAAAATGCTTTTGCAAATCCAAGAATTTTAATCTGTGTTCCTACTGGATCAACACCAGTTGAAAGAAAAGCCATACAAGACTCTGCATTAGCTGCAGGTGCAAGAAAAGTACAATTAATAGAGGAGCCAATAGCAGCAGCAATTGGAGCTGGATTACCAATTTCTGAAGCAACAGGATCAATGGTTGTTGATATTGGAGGTGGAACTACTGAAATTGCAGTTATGTCATTAGGTGGAGTTGTTTATTCTAAATCGCTAAGAGTGGCGGGTGATGCTCTCGATCAATCAATAATCGCTTATATGAGAAAGAAAATGAATCTAATGATCGGAGACTCTACTGCTGAAAAAATTAAAAAAGAAATTGGTACAGCTATCCCCTCAACAAATAATACATTTTTGATGAAAGGAAGAGATATTAGATCTGGAACTCCAAAGGAAATTGAGCTAACCGAAAAAGATGCTTGTGAAGCATTAATGCCAATTTTAAATCAAATATTAGGAGGAATTAAAGAAGCTTTAGAGAATACTCCACCAGAACTATCTGCTGACTTAATCGATATGGGGCTAGTACTAACAGGTGGAGGAGCTTTATTAAAAAATATTGATAAATTAATTTCTCAAGACACTGGTTTACCCGTTACAATAGCAGATGACCCGTTATCTTGTGTTGCAATAGGTACTGGAAGAGCTTTAGAAAATGAAGAACTATTTTCCACTATGTTATCTGAGTATTAATTTATCTTGATGAATAAATGTCAGTTAGTAGAGATGATTTTAGCATAGCTTTCCGATCTGCTCTTCTTCAAAGAGGAGGAGCACAAAAATTTTCAGTACTTTCACTTATTTTTTTGGCCTTGGTAATATTTTTTTTAGATATTTATGGGTCAAAATTCACTCAACCTTTCAAGGGAGTCATTAACGATGTTGTTTATCGAGTAACTTATTTAGCTTCAGCACCAACTAGAATTTTTCCTAAGGCTGGTGAAAATATTTCTAGCTTTATGAATGTAAGAGAGGAAAATAAAAAATTAAAAGCCGAAATAGAAAAATATAAATCATTAGAGCTGAACGTAGAGTTCTTATCTGACGAAAATAAAAATTTGCAAAAAATTTTAGAAACGGAATATTTTAACAAAAACTTAACAAATATTGTTCTTGCAAAAGTCTTAGTGGATAAAGATAGTCCTTTTTTAAAATCAATTATAATAAATAAGGGAACTAAAAATGGCGTTCTTAAAGGTATGCCGGTAACAAAGGATAATTACCTAGTAGGGAGAGTAGTTGAAACAAATTATCTATCGTCAAGAGTATTGTTACTAAATGACTTGAATAGTAGAATTCCTGTTACGTTAGATCAAGGCGCTCAAGCCATATTGTCTGGTAGCGGGTCCAAAAATCCATTATTAGAGTACTTACCAGAGGATTATGACGTTGTAGATAGTTTAAATATATTTGCATCAGGTAAAGACGGAATATTTACTGCAGGTACTCCTATTGGGAAAACAAATAGTAGTGGGACAGTAGATTTATTTGTTGATCCCAATCAATTATCTTTTGTTACAGTCAACTTAAATGTTCAAAGCAGAGGTAATTTTTAATGGCTAAATATTCAATTATAAGCAAACTATCTAACGGAGGACCGTTATTACTTTTGTACTACCTCTGCATAAGCGAAGTTGATACCAATTTAGAAGAGCTATTTGAAATTTTTACATTGAACTTTCAAATAATCTTAATTTACTTTTGGGTAATTAAACGACCAGATATTATGGCTAATGGACATATTTTTCTTGCTGGACTTATTAATGATGTTGTAATGGGATTTCCATTAGGTTTAAGTTCTTTATCTTATTTAATAATAATATTTGTTGGTACTTATGTTAGAAATAAAAGCGTTAATACTACAATTGCCTCAGATTGGTTTACCTTCTTTATGGCAATGATTTTTTCCAATTTATTATTCTTTTCTTTACTAAATAATTTTTCAGATTTAGCATTTAGCCTCACAAAAATTGGATACAATATGTTTTTTACTTTATTTATGTTTCCAGTTTTCTGGTTATTATTTAATATCTATCAAGTAACATTTATGACAAATCGAGATGCTTAGCCCAAGTTCAGGTAATACAGTAATTAAATCTAAGTTAATAAGTAGAAGAATGTTTCTGCTTACAGCCGCTAAAGCAGTAGTGATGGTTGGAATAATTGGAAGACTTGTATCATTACAAATCAATGAAAGAACAAAATACAAAACTTTATCAGACAAAAATAGATTTAGAGAGTGGAAATTAGCACCTGAGAGAGGGGTTATTAAAGATTTTTTTGATAAAGAAATTGCATCAAACGAACAAGTTTATCAGGTTCACTTAATCCCTGAAAATTCTAAAGATACTGAAAAACTTTTTGTTAGATTGAAAACAATTTTAAATATTTCTGATAAAAAAATTTTCTTTTTAAGAAGAGTAATCTCAAAACAAAAACCCTGGGAACCTATTATTGTTTCCGATAACATTACTTGGTCAGAATTTTCTAGACTAAACTTATTTTTACACGAATTAGAGGGCGTCAAACCGGTTGTATCTGTAGCAAGAACGTATCCAGATAATTCATCAGCTCACATTCTTGGATACGTCTCTCAAGTGAGCACTAAAGACCTACAAAATAAAAAATATTTAAAAGACTTACATGTTCCAGGGATGAGTATAGGAAAAACTGGGCTCGAAAGAAAACTGGATGAAGAAATTATTGGTAAAATTGGATTTCAAAGATATGAGGTAAATGCTTATGGAAAAAGAGTTAAACAAATTCAGATTAATGAAGGTCAAGCAGGTAAAAGTTTTAAAACTACATTAGATTTTGAGGTTCAAAAATTTACTAAAGAACTTTTAAAAGATAAAGCCGCTGCAGTATGTGTAATGGATATATATAATGGAGATATAGTATCTCTAGTATCTTCTCCAACTTTTGAACCAAACGAATTTGTTCATGGATTAGAAAAAAAATACTGGAACAGTTTATTAAAAGATGAAAAGAGACCTTTAACTAATAAAGCCATATCAGGTTTGTACCCTCCCGGATCTACAATTAAAACACTAGTAGCGCTTAGCGCTTTAGAAAATGGAGTAATTAAACCACTTGATACTTTTAGATGTAACGGAAAAATAGAATTGTATGGAGAGAAATTTCACTGTTGGGAAAAAGATGGACATGGAATTGTTAATTTAAGGAAAGGCATACAGAGATCGTGTGATGTATATTTTTATGAAGTTGCTAGAAAATTAGGTGTGGATAGATTATCAGTTACTGCAAAAAAATTTGGTTTAGGAAAGAAAGTATTAAGTGGATTTGTGGAGGAAAGAGCAGGTGTAGTACCGAATACAAAGTGGAAAAAAAAATTTATTGGTCAGAATTGGTATTTAGGAGAAACATTACACTCTGGTATAGGTCAAGGATATTTTCAAAGCACACCATTACAATTATGTTTAATGACAGCACAAATTGCAAATGGCGGTTTTGAAATAAAGCCAAGGATTATATTTAACCAGAAAAATAATAAATTAAGAGATTATATCAAGCACAAAAATGAAAATCCTAATGATCCTCTTCCAACTGACTTGTTAGTTTCTAATTTTGATTTAAATCCTCTTTTTAAAAATCAAGAGCATATAAATTTAATTAAAGACGCGATGTTTTCATCATCTAACGAGCCAGGAGGCACTTCGTATAGACATAGGTGGGAAAACAAGAAATTTACTTTTGCAGGAAAAACTGGTTCTTCACAAATAAAAAGATTTACTGAGGCACAACGAGAGGCTGAAGTTAAACAAGAAAGTCTACCTTATAAAGATAGAGACCATGCTTTGTTTGTTGCTTATGCCCCTTATAACGATCCTAAATATGCAATAAGTGTTCTGGTTGAACACGGCGGTTCAGGAGGAAAAACAGCAGCCCCAATAGCAAAAAAAATTATCAAGCGGGTTCTTGAAAGACACGAATTAAGACAACGAGTTAACAATCTGCTAGGAGAAGAAGTATAATGTATCGAGCAAGATCTATTCAATCTGCATTAAGTTTAAAGGATAAAATTTTTTCAATTGATTATATTTTAGTTTTTTCAATTTTTATTCTTGGCTTAGTAAGCATTTTAGCAATGTATTCGACTGATGGAGGTGAATTTAAATATCATACAAACAGTCATGTACTTCGTTTTTTTGTATTCTTTGTGATGTTCATGGTATTTTCTTTCATTCAAATAAGATTTTGGCACAGCCAGAGTTATTTAATTTATATTTTGTTTTTTATTTTATTACTTGGAGTTAAGTATTTTGGTCTAACGTCATCCGGTTCAAAACGTTGGTTAGATTTGTACTTCATGAACTTACAGCCTTCAGAATTAATGAAAATAGGTTTAATTTTATTTTTATCTAAATATTACCATCGAATTTCAATAGAAAATATTAATCAGTTGAGATATTTATTTCTTCCCATTGTGGCTCTCATTGCACCTATAATTTTAGTTGCGACTCAACCAGACTTAGGTACTGCCTTATTAATTGCCGCTGGAGGTTTAACAGTTGCATGGCTTGCAGGCGTGCGTATAAAATTTTTTACTATTTCCGGTTTAGCTTTTTTAGCCATTTTACCAATTGCAGTCTCTTTTCTAAAACCATACCAAAAATCAAGAATTCTCACCTTTCTCAATCCAGAGAGAGATCCACTAGGTGCTGGCTATCAAATTATCCAATCAAAAATAGCTATTGGTTCAGGCGGTTTATTTGGCAAAGGTTTTTTACAAGGTTCTCAAAGTTACCTTGATTATTTACCCGAGAAACACACAGATTTTATTTTTACCCTTTTTTCAGAAGAATTTGGGTTTTTCGGCTCATTATTTATTTTAATACTATACGCAATTATAGTTTGGAGAATTGTAAAAATTGGAAATATCACAAGAAGTAATTTTGGGAAACTATATTGTTATAGTTTTGCAACTGCATTTTTTATTTATGTGGTAGTTAATATGATGATGGTGCTAGGTCTTTTACCTATTGTAGGATCACCTTTACCAATTATGTCATACGGTGGATCTTCAATGATGGCAATAATGCTTGGGTTAGGCATTGTTATGTCATGCAAAGTTTATAAAGACACCCCTGTTAATTAGGAAATTAAAACCTATTTTGAACAAATTTGATTTTATTATCTACTTGTATAATATGGAAAAGGGTGGTTAGTTTATGAAAAATAAAATGTTTGGCGATAAGAAAAAAAAATTAACAGACTCGGAAAGATCTTTAATTAGTGAAACAGTGAGCATTGAGGGCACTATTAATAGCTCCGGTGCAATTGATGTTGCTGGTTTAGTAAAAGGTCCAGTTTATTCTAAAGAGATTATAATAAGAGAAACAGGCTCAATCACAGGTTCAATCGAAGGAGATCACATCGAAATTCATGGCCACTTAGACGGAAAAGTTGCAGGGCAAGATGTAGTTATAGGTTCAACAGGTACAGTCAAAGGTGATATCGAATTTGGTAACAACCTTAAAACTGAAAATGGGGCAGATATTGACGGTTACATTAAAAAAACAAATAAATCTAAATCAACTTTAACTGGTGATTTCTTATTTAAGAAAAAAGATAAAAAAGAGTCCTCAGATGCCGAGGAAAGACCAGAAGTTGTAAATAAAGAGGCTTTAGCCTAATCTACCGCACTACTATTTTTGTAAACATTGAAATATAATTTTCTTATGGAAAATTATAAATGTAGATCGGTTGGCATAATTGGTTCAGGAATCCAAGGAGTTTGTATTGGTTACCAATTAATTAAAAAAGGGGTTAATGTCACGCTCTTTGATAAAAATGATCCTCTATCAAATAACTATAAGCCTGCATCGTATGGGAATGCCGGTCATTTCTCTCCTTATGCTGTTCTACAATTAAATCGTCCTGACGTTTTAAATGATGTACCAAAAATGTTATTAAGTTCTTACGGTCCACTAGCTTTAAAATGGAACTATATTCCAAAAATGTTGAATTGGATTTTTCATTATTTAAAAAATTGTAACAAAAAATCAATGCTGCATACTGCAAAGTATATGCACCAGATATTAAATTTATCAAAGAATGCTTACGAAGAAATTTTTCAAGAGATAGACACAAGTAGATTAGTAGAAAAAAAAGGTATAATTTACGTTTGGACAAATAAAAATCTAAAAAGTAGAAATTTAGAAATCAAAATTCGTAACGATCTTGGAATAAAACAAAAAATTTTAAATCAAAAACAAGTGCTTGAATATGAACCAAATTTAAATCCTGTATTTGATGCAGGAGTTATTTTTGAAGATGCAATGCATGCAAGAGATCCTCATGGTATTTTAAAAGAAATTTTTAAGTTATTTCTTAAAAAAGGTGGAAAATTTATACAAACTGATATCAAAAGCCTAAAACAAGTAAATGAGTCTGAAACAATTGTAAAATCAGAAACAGAAGATTTTAAATTTGAAAAAACTGTTATTGCAACTGGGGCGTTCTCAAAAAAATTTACTGATCAATTGGGAGAGAAAATACCTCTAGATACAGAAAGGGGTTATCATGTACATTTCAAAAACAAAGATAACTTAATCTCTAGGCCAGTAATATTTTTAGATCGTGGTTTCGGTATGACACCAATGAATCAAGGTTTAAGAGCAGTGGGAACAGTAGAGTTGGGAGGTCTTAACAATCCTCTTTCAAAAAAAAGAATTCAATACATCATTAATTGTGCAAAAGAACTTTTGCCACAACTTGATAAGCATGATGATGAATGGTTGGGTTTTAGGCCAACTTTACCAGATTTTTTACCCATATTGGGACCTTCCTCAAAAAATAAAAATATAATTTATGCTTTCGGTCATCAACACCTGGGTTGGACGTTAGGTGCTATAACAGGAAAAATTGTATCTGGCATTGTTGCAGGAGAAAAAACTAATTTGGACTTGGCGCCATATAGCTCAAAAAGATTTAATTAGGAAGTAATTGCAAAAAAATTATTTAGCTTACATTTTCTTAATACTCGCTACTCTCTTTTGGTCTGGAAATTTTATTGTTGGTAAGTTCGCCACACTATTTGAAGTTCCACCACTTTCTTTAAATTTTTTAAGATGGGTTATGGTGTGGCTTCTATTGATACCTTTCACTATAAAAGAGATTTTAGCAAAGAAAAATTATATTAAAGAAAACTTTTTTGTAATTAGTTTTATGGGGATATTATCTATTAGCACCTTTAATTCAGTAGTTTACTTTGCTTTAAATTTTACTCAGGTTATCAATGCAGTTTTAATGTTAGCCGCTATTCCTCCAATGATAATAATTTTTTCATCAATTCTGAAAATTGAAAAAACAAATTTATTTCAGCTCTCTGGATTAATCTTATCAATAATTGGAGTTGCAACAATTATTTCCAATGCAGATATTCAGAAGATAATTTCCTTAAGTTTTAACAAGGGTGACATATGGATGTTAGTTTGTGTTTTTAGTTGGTCATTATATTCAACTTTACTTAAAAAAAATAAATTTGAATTATCTCAATTTTCTCTAATCCAAATAATGGTTACTATAGGACTAATTTTTTTAATTCCTCAATTTCTATACGAGCAATCAATCGGATTAGATGTAAAAATTAATAAAGCTTTTATCTTTATTTTAATTTATGTTGTTATCTTTCCAGCAATTGCTGCTTATTACTGCTGGCAGAAAGCTATTGAACTTATAGGACCTAATAGATCAGCAATGTTTATTCAGTTAATGCCATTATTTAGCGCACTTCTGGCAATTATTATTTTTAAAGAAAAATTTCAATTTTTCCATTTCATTGGGGCAACATTTATAGTATCAGGGATTTATTTATCAAACAGTAAAACTCAATGATTAAAGTAGCAATTTTAGACGACTATCAGGATGCTTTCAGACAAATAATTGATATTAAAAAATATAAAGACAAATATGATTTTAAAATCTTTAATGAAAATTTTAATAATGAAAGTGAAGCTATTAATGCATTAGAGGACTTTGAGGCTCTTTTTATTATGCGAGAGAGAACTCCAATGACAAAAAGTTTAATTGAGAGTCTTCCAAAATTAAAATTTATAATGACATCTGGCATGAGAAACAAATCAATTGATTTAGATGCTGCTAAAAAGAATAATATTACAGTATGCGGAACAGAAATTAACCCAAATCCAGCCGCAGAGTTGACATGGGCACTAATTTTAGGACTCCTGAGAAATATGAAACAAGAAATTGATAATATGTTTCAAGGATATTGGCAAACGACTATTGGAAATGAATTAAAAGGTAAGATGCTTGGTATAATAGGCTTAGGCAAAATAGGTAGACAAGTAGCGAAAGTTGCTAAAGCCTTTGAAATGGAAGTTTGTGCCTGGAGTGAAAATCTAAATTTATCAGAGGCCAATGCACTTGGCGTTTTGCCTATGTCAAAAGAAGATCTACTTAAAAATTCAGATATTGTCTCAATTCACGTAGTTTTAGGTAATAGGTACAGAAATTTAATAACAATAAAAGAATTCGAAATGATGAAAAAAACTGCCTTTTTAATCAATACTTCAAGAGGTCCAATTATAAATGAGAATGATTTAATACAAGTGTTAAAAGACGAGCGAATAGCTGGAGTTGGTTTAGATGTTTTTGAAAAAGAACCGCTGCCTCAAGACCATAAATTACGATTCCTGCCTAACGCTCTGCTTTTGCCTCATATTGGATATGTGACAGCAGAAAACTACGCGAAGTTTTATCCGCAAATGATATTGAATCTAGATTCATGTTTAGAAAATAAGCCAATAAGACTTATTAATAAATAATGGATTCAACTTTAGGTTAAATCTTGATAAACTCATAGTGGCCTGATGATTTGTTTTTTTTTAACAGAATATCGATATAAGGCCAGTGAGGGAAATAATGAAAAAAATATTCAGCTTATTGAGCATACTAATATTTTTAAGTGGTTGTGCAGAGTCTGTAGCATTATTAGGACCAGCATCTACATCTATTACTGGAGGAAATATTGTTCAATCAGCATCTAGTTCTGCATTGAGCTATAGTGTGAAAAAAAAGACAGGTAAAAGTCCTATGCAACACGTAATTGCTTATGCCGATAAACACAATCCTGAAAATAAAAAATCTAAGTGTGTTTCTTTTTTAGAAACATCAGAGTCCGAATTATGTGAAATCTTAAAAAAAAATATTTCTCAAACAAAAAACAAGATTTTAAAACATAAAATAGTGAAATCTTCAAAAATAGAAGATTTAGCAAAAAATTCAGATATTCATAAAAGAAGATGATTTTATGCCCCACCGATTATGATGGGGCAAAAAAATTAAGCTGCTAAAGCTTGTTTAATGTCTGCGATGATGTCGTCGGGATGTTCAATACCAACCGATAATCTCACATAACCTGGCGTTACACCTGCTGCTGCTAATGCTGCATCGTCTAATTGACTGTGCGTTGTTGTAGCTGGGTGAATTGCTAGACTTCTAGCGTCACCAATATTAGCAACGTGATATAACATCTTTAAATTATCAATAAACTTTGCACCAGCTTCTCTAGTACCTAAATCCATTCCAACTAAAGAACCGTAGCCACCTTGCATATATTTCTTGGCTCTCTCTTTAATTTCACCTTGATGATTAGTAGGGTAGATTACGTTTTTC
>MDTD01137048.1_pt1 | contig 12739 bp, 14 predicted proteins | sample 811221 | NCBI WGS metagenome assembly MDTD01 (sample SAMN05326646, study PRJNA326480) | marine metagenome | isolation source: seawater | place: Pacific Ocean: South West | collected 2011 | reverse complement strand
TTAAAAAAGAGCTCAGATTATTGTTGAATGAAAGAAGTGAGGTTCTAAAATCATTAACCAACTTATATCGCAATAATTTTAAAAAAAAAAACTTAGTAAAATATAAAAAACATAGAAGTTTTAGAATAATTGGTATGGGTGGATCAATATTAGGTTCAAAAGCAATTTATAACTTTTTAAGTCATAAAATAAACAAAAATTTTAATTTTGTAGATAATTTAACTTCACATAAAAAAAAAAATTCTAATTTAGATACTTTAAATTTAATAATATCTAAATCTGGTAATACACTTGAAACAATTGTAAATTTTAATTCTTTAGTAAAAAAAAAACATAAAAATATTTTTGTTACCGAAAATAAAAAAAGTTATCTACACAATTTAGCTAAAGAATTAAAATCAGAAATTATCCATCATAATAATTATATTGGAGGAAGATTTTCAGTACTGTCAGAGGTGGGTATGCTACCTGCTGAACTTATGGGTCTTAAATCTAAAAAATTCAAACAATTAAATAATTTGATAAAAAATAGAAATTTTGTGAACAATCTTATATCTAATGTTGAAAATATAATATCATTGTATAAAAATAATAAATTTAATTCAGTGATATTAAATTATGATGAAAAATCGAAAAGTCTTTTTGATTGGTATCAGCAACTATTAGCAGAAAGCTTAGGAAAAAATAAAAAAGGATTGTTTCCAATTGTGTCCAATATGCCCAAAGATAATCATAGTTTATTACAATTATATTTAGATGGTCCAAAAAATAATTTTTATACTTTTTTTTATGTTAAAGATAAAAATTCCTTAAAAATAAAAAATAAAAATTTTTTATCTTCAGAACAATATTTGTTTAATAAAAATATAGATGATGTCATCCTTGCACAAAAAAAAGCAACAGAGGTAATATTTAATAAGAAAAATATTCCATTCAGGAGTTTTGAAGTTACAAAAAGAGACGAAAAAACTTTAGGTGAACTTTTCAGTTTTTTTATCCTTGAGACTATACTAATAGCAAGAGCTTTGAAAATAAATCCATTTAATCAACCATCAGTTGAGTATATTAAAATTGAAACAAAAAAACTTTTAATTTAGATATGTTCCAAAAATTATTTTAGAAATTCCGTATACTTTTTCTTCAATTATTTTTAAATTATTAGCAAAATCATCTTTGTGCTTTTTATGTCTATGTATAATCATTATGCCATCGTGTTTTAAAATTTTAAGATCTATAATTGACTTTACAATAGAGTTTAAATTATTTTCTTTATATGGCGGATCTAGAAATATAATATTAAATTTTTTCTTAAGAATATTTAAATTTAAATTATCAAAAATATCTTTCTCAATAATTTTGTAATTATCAATTAAATGAAGATTTGATAAGTTCTTTTTTAAAATTGGCAGGATACCTGAATAATTTTCAACAAATGTCACAAATTTTGCATTTCTCGACAAACACTCGATTCCAAATGAACCAGTTCCAGAAAAAAGATCTAAAATTTCAGCTTTTTGAAAATTGACTGAAAACTTATTTGTATGTTGAATAATATTAAAAATAGATTCTTTGGTTAGATCTTTTAAAGGTCTAGTTTGAATATCCTTGGGCTCTAAAATTCGCTTACCTTTAAAATTTCCTCCTATAATTCTCATTAATCAATTACTCTAAACGCTATATCCTTTCTATAAAAACCCTTAGTCCAATTCAATTTACTTATATTTTTGTGTATATTTTTTCTTGCTAAAGAAAAATTATCAGAAGTTGTAATAAAATTTAATACTCGACCTCCAGTCGCAAGTATTTTATTTTGTTTTTTTTTTGTTCCTGCGTGAAATATATATATATTTTTATCTTTATTAATACTTTTCAAATTTTTTATTTCGATATTTTTTTTATATCTTTCAGGATATCCTTTTGAACAAAGAACTACACATAAACTTTTTTTCCTTTTCCACTTAAGTGAAATCTTATTTAACGATTCATTTATACAAGAATACAAAATATCAAATAGATCTGTATTTAATAATGGAAGAATTGTTTGACACTCAGGATCACCCATTCTTACATTATATTCTATTAAGTAAGGTTCATTTTTTACAATCATTAAACCTGCATAGAGAAATCCTTTATATTTTATGTCATATTCTAAAAGACCATTTAAAGTTGGTTTTATAATTTTTTTGAGTATTTTTTTTTCAAGTTTATTATTAATAAGTCTAGATGGTGAGTATGCACCCATTCCTCCAGTATTTTTACCTGTATCTCCTTCACCAACTCTTTTGTGATCTTGAGCAGTTCCAAAACTTTTTATTGTTTTTCCGTCACTAATTATAAAATAACTCATTTCTTCACCTTTTAAAAATTGCTCAAAAAGTATATTTTTCGCTTTACCAAATTTTCCATTAAATATTTCTTTTACTGCAGAGTAAGATTCTTTTTTATTTTTACATATATACACTCCCTTTCCAGCAGCTAAGTTATTGGCTTTTATGACAACAGGATGTTTAGCTTTTTCTATATAATTCATCGAATCCTTTTTATTCTTAAAAATATAAAAATTTGCAGTTGGTATGTTAAATTTTTTACAAAGATTTTTTGTAAAAATTTTAGACCCTTCAAGTTGAGATGCTAATTTATTTGGACCAAAAACCTTTATTTTTAAATTAGATAAATAATCTACGATACCATTAACTAACGGTTCTTCAGGTCCTACTATAACAAATTTAATATTTTCATTTTTAACAAATTCATAAACATTTTTAAAATTATTAATATCTATTTTAATATTTTCGGCTATTTCTGATGTACCAGCATTTCCCGGAAGACAATAAATTTTTTTTACTTTTTGTGATTTAAAAATTGAAAGGGCAATAGCATGCTCTCTTCCACCACTACCTAAAATTGCAATTTTCATATAATTACTTATATATCTATAAAATGAAAAATAAATTAGCTAAATTAAAGTATTTGCCGAATAATTTTAGTATAATTGAAAATGGGGATCATGTGATTTGTGCAATTTCAGGAAAAAAAATTTTTTTAGAAGATTTAAGCTACTGGAATGTAGAAAGACAGGAAGCATATTTTTCTTATATTGAAGCATCTTTTGAAAAAGAAAAAAAAAAATAAATCAAATTTATTCTTTCCATCTATCATGTGTCCAGATCCATTGATCGGCATTCTGTAATATCATTTTTTCGAGAATATTATTTAATAATAAAGTAATTTCAGAAATAGTTTTGTTTTCATTAAATTTTACAGGTTTTGATACATGCATTTTAAAAAAAATTTTCCTTTTTCTTTCTATGTAGATAGGCACAACATCGCAATTATATTTTTTTATCAATTGTGCTGGTATTGTAGTTGTAGTGGCTAGATGGTTAAAAAAAGGTACTTTTTTACCTTCCCTAACTCTTTGATCAATCATAAGGGCAATAGAAGTACCCTTAGTTAAATACTTTATAATTTCTCTTGTGCCAGCTCGTCCTTTTCTTATTTGTTTTTTACAAATATCCCTCTCCCTAATTTTTTCCATTATTTTATTTAAATAGGGATTATTAAGAGGCCTGTATAAAGCAGCACAATCAACTCCCATTTTTTCAATTTGCATTGCCATTAATTCAAAGTTGTTAAAATGGCCTGATATAAATACGACTCTTTGCTTGTTTTTTTTTATTTTTTTTAAATGTTCTACACCGTCTATTGAAATAAATTTATTTAATTTGTTATTTTTAAATTTTTTAAGATGAACATATTCTGCAAATATGCGCCCATAATTACCTAAAACATTAGACGCTATATTATTAAGGTTTCCATTAATTTTAGCCTTTTTAAGGTTTTTTATTATTGATGGTTTTGATCTTAATTTAGGACCTAAAATTCTTCCAATTAAATAACCAAGATTTGAAGATAGCTTAAAACCTAAAATTTTGAAGAAAAAAAATAAAAATGAAATTATTATATATTGGAAAAGATGATTAATTTTTTTCATTTTAATTTATTTAAATACTCTTTAAACTGATTTAGATTTTTAATTTTTAATTTAACTTTTAAAAATTTTATTCCTTTTCTTTGATTTCTATTTAATCTTAAATAATCTTTTTCTGTAGTTATAATATTAAGTTTATTTGTTTTAGCTTTTTTTTTTAAATTTGAAATACTTATATCTGAAAATTTATAATGATCTCCAAATATATATTTTTTTTCTATGTTTAAATTGTACTTATTTAAAGTATTTTCAAATTCTTGAGGATTACCAATACCGCAAAACATCAGATATTTTTTATTTTTTTTAAAATCTTTTAAATTTTTTGGTATATACTTTGCTTCGAAAATTTTAATATTTTTATTAACTAATCTTAATTTTTTATGAAACATTTGACTATTTTTTTCTCCTATAAAGAAAGCAATATCGTGTTGTTTAATTTCGTTAATACTTTCTCTTAGAGGTCCAGCTGGAAAAATAAATTCATTACCAATAAACTCTTCAGAATTAAAACAAACTATTTTCATATTGTAATTAATATTTTTTTGCTGGAGACCATCATCTAATAAAGCTAATTCAAATTTTTTTTTTTCAGCTATTTTTAAAGATTTTATTCTGTCTTCTGTAGAAATAAGTAAGCCATGTTTTCTGAGCAAATTTATTTCATCTTTTTGATTGGCATATTTTTTTTTTATAATAATAGTTTTAAATTTTTTTTTAACTAATTTATTTATTTCTATTGTTAAAGAAGTTTTTCCTGTCCCTCCCATGTATATATTACCTATACAGATAGTTTTTATGTTAAATTTTTTCTTTAAAGATAATTTTTTAAAATAATTATATTGATGTGTGATTAATGAGAATGGATATAAAATATAAGATAAAAGATTTTTTTTTAGCCAAAATTTAGGTTTTTTTAAATTCATTATTAATAAAAATATCTAATTCATTTATAGTTTTTTTTAATATTTTTTCTCCAATATTCTTAATTTTATTTCCAGTAATATTATTTTTCTTAAAAATTATAAGTGAAGCCATTTGCTTTGAATTATATATTTTTTTTGAGATTTTATGTTTACTTAACAAATAATAAACATCTTTAAAATTATCAATATTTGGACCATGTAGGATTCTGGCACCATAGCGAGCAGCTTCTAATGGATTTTGTCCACCTCTTTTTATAATTGAACCACCCAAAAAAACTGAGGAAGCAATTTTGTGAAATATTTTTGTCTCGCCAAAAGTGTCTACTAAGTAAATATCAATATTATCTAATTTTTTTATTTTATCACTATGACAAACTACTCTTAAATTTAATCTTTCTAGTTCGGAGATTATTTCCTTTACTCTATGAATATGTCTAGGAATAATTATTGTAATTATTTTTTTTTTAAATTTTTTTTTTAGTTCCAAGTGTGATCTTGCACAAAAAATTTCTTCATTTTTGTGCGTACTCGAAGCAACCCATACCTTTCTATTTTTAAATATTGATTTTAAATTATTTTTAATTTCACTATCCTCGTTACTTTCTGAGAATTTTAAATTACCAATTAGATTAACTCTTGTTATATTTATTTTTTTTAAAAAATTGTATGTTTCATTATTTTGTGGAAAAGCAATAGTGATATTTTTAAATATTGATTTTGTAAAATTTTCAATCATATCCCATCTATTAATTGATTTTTTTGTCAATCTTGCATTAAGTAAAATAAGAGGTATTTTTTTTTTATTAATGTTATTATACATGCAAGGCCATATTTCAGAGTCAATAAATATACAAATATTTGGTTTCCAAAATTTTAAAAATTTTTTTGTAAAAAAAAAAAGGTCAATCGGATAAAATTGATGAATTGTTTTTTTTAATTTATATTTTTTTAATACTTTAGAGGAGCTTAAAGTACTTGATGTTACAAGAATTTGATTTACAGATTTATTTTCTTCGTAATTTCTGATTATTGGAATAATACTTTGGATTTCTCCTATGCTTGCGCCATGAAACCAAATTAAATTTCCTTTAACTCTTTTTTTGGTTGGTAAACTAAATTTTTCTTTAAATCTTTTTGGATCTTCCTTGTTTTTAAGAATTCTTACAATTATAAAAATTGGAGATAATACAAAAACAACTGAGACAATTAATTGATAAAAAAAAAACATATTTATTTTTGAATTTGTTTTTCATAAAAAGTTTTATAAGTTTCTGACTTGTTCATCAACTCTTGGTGTTTTCCACTGGCAATTACTTTTCCAGAGTCTATGACATAAATGTTATCAGAATTCAAAATTGTTGATAATCTGTGTGCGATTACAATTGTAGTTTTATTATTAGTTAAAACTTTTAAAGCGTCTTGTATTTTCGACTCAGTTTTTGCATCAAGAGATGAGGTTGCTTCATCTAATAAAATTATCGAACTTTTTTTTAACATAGCTCTTGCAATTGAAAGCCTTTGTTTTTCTCCACCAGAAAGTCGCACTCCATTTTCTCCGATTAATGTATCGAATTTATTGGGTAATTTATTAATAAATTCCTCACAAAAAGACATTTTTGCAACTCTAAAAATTTCTTCGTCTGTTGCATCTTCTTTAGCATATTTAATATTATTTTTAATTGTATCATCAAAAAGAGTTGTCTCTTGACTTACCATTGAAATCTCACCTCTTAATGATTTAATTGTACAATTGTAAATTGATTGCTTGTCTATAAATATATCTCCATATTGTGCATCATAAAATCTAGGAATTAAATTTAAAATTGTAGTTTTCCCTGATCCACTATGGCCCACTAAAGAGGTCATTTTTCCTCCATTAAAAGTAAGGTTTATTGAACTTAAAGCAATTTTTTCACCAATTTCGTAAGAAAAGTTAATATTGTTAAATTCTATATCAGATTTTTTTATGTTGATTGGTTTAGCGTCATTTTTATCTGTAATACTGTTTAGTTGATCAATTATTGGTAAAATTCTCGAAGCTGCGGAAAAACCCTGATTTAAAATCATATTCAATGTGGATAAGGCTCTAACAGGTTGATAAGCCAACATCATAGCTGCTAGAAAAGAAAAAAAATTGTTTATATCAAGTTCGTTGTTAGAAATTAGTTTGCCAGAGTAAAAAATTAAAATTGCTATCATTATTCCAGTAAGAGTTTCCATAATTGGAGACATTCTTATAAAAACAGTAAATATTTTTTGGTTCTTATCTTTCAATTGAGTAAGATATTTTTCAGCTCTTTCTTTTTCGTAATTTTCTTTTTGAAAAATTTTAATTAATTTATGATTTTTAAATAACTCCACTAAATAGGTTGTTAAAAAACCTGATTTTTGTTGAGCTTCTGTTGTTACTTTGTTAATTCTCTTTCCAAGTGTTTTTGCAGAGATACTCGCAAGAGGTATCATTATTATTGATATAAGTGCTAGTTTCCAATTTTGTAAAAACATTACAATTAATAATCCTATGAGAGTAAGTGAGTCTTTGAATAAAGTTAATATTGCATTACTTAGTAAATTAGTAATGTGAGTAACATCATATGTTAGGTTAGAAATAAACTTTCCAGAGTGTTTTTTTTCTATAACTTCTGTATCAGTTCTAATTAAGGTATTAACCATATTTGATTGCAGCTTTTTTTTTATTGACTCTCCAACTCCAATCATTGTTGCCTTAGCGATATAAAGAGACAAACCTTTAATTGTAAATGAAAGAATAATTAATATTGGAATAAATATTAATAAAGATTGATCTTTTTCTATAAATATTTTTTTTATTGCAGGATCTAACAACCAAGCAATAGCTGAAGTACTGCCGGCGACCAAAATAGAAAAAAAGCCTGACAATAAAATTTTACTTAAATATTGTTTTGAATAATCATGATATAGTCTTTTATAAATTTCTGTTTTGTTCATTATATGTTTTTTATTAACAAAATGTTTAATAAAATAATAAGTCCAAATAAATTATTACTTTTAAATGCTTTCAAACAACTTGACGTATCTTGTGTGTTAAAAATTTTCATTTGATAATACAATAAATGTAAAATAGGGATTGTAATTAATAAATAATAGATGTAATCAAATTTCATAAAAAAGCCACCAATTAAAAAAAGGATTATTAAACAAACATAACACGTAAGTACAAAAGTTTTTGCATTACCTTTAAACTTTATTGAAGTTGATTTAATTCCTATAATTTCATCATCTTTAATATCTTGAAATCCATATATAGTATCATAACCCAGTGTCCAAAATATGGCTCCAAAATAAAATATAATAGAAACTAAATCCACCTGGCCTTTAATTGCAGTCCAACCTAGAACCAATCCATAATTAAAAGTAACACCTAAAAATAATTGTGGCCAATAAGTGAATCTTTTCATAAGTGGATAAGTAAAGGCAAGGGGCATTGAACCTAATGCAAGTATTATTGTAAATAAATTAAAATTTAATAAAATTAACAATGCACAAAAACAAAGTAACATAGAATAAAAAATAGCAGATCTAATTGAAATTTTTCCAGATGCAATTGGACGGTTTCTTGTTCGAAAAACTTTAGAATCAAATTCCTTGTCGAAAATGTCATTTACAATACATCCAGCTGATCTCATTAAAACAGAACCTAAAAAAAATAATATTAGATAATATAAATAATCATTAATATTATTAGAAAAATCATAAGCTAATGTTAATCCCCATGAACAAGGCCAAAATAAAAGCATAAACCCAATTGGTTTATTAAGTCTTGTAAGTTCAATAAATAATTTGAATTGGTTCATAATTTACTTGTAAATAACAAAGCCTAGTTTCATAATCAAATTGATTCGCATGAATATTGACTACACAGTTACAGCTTTAATGTTTCCAGCAATTCCATTAATGATGGCAGTTTATAGTAATAGATTTCATTCTTTAAGTATTCTTATCCGTCAATTGCACGACGAGCATGTATACGAAAAGCATATACCACCAGAATGGAAAAAGCAGTTTATTAATTTGAGTGGAAGGATATCCCTTTTGAGATGGACAATATTATTTGCTTCATTTGGTTTTCTTTTTAACATGTTAACAGTGTTTGCTCTTTATTTAGATAAATTTTTTTTAGCAAGAGTTATTTTTGGCTCTTGCTGTTTGTCAATGATAATTTCTATAATTTTTTTTATCAGAGAAATTCAAATATCAACAAATGCACTAAAGCTTCATATGTCAGATATGGATGTAGATCTTAATTAGGGAAGAATAATAGCAGGACCTAGAAGAGCTCTAGATTCAAGATCAAAATGTGCTTTAGAAATTTCTTTTAAAGAATATTTTTTTTGAAATTTTTACTTTAACTTTACCAGTTAATATCATTTCAAAAACTTTACTCGTAGCCTCGTCAAGCTCTTCTCTAGTTGTTGTATATTGCATTATACTTGGTCTTGTTAAATATAAACCTTTCGGTTGTAAGGATTTAGCTACATTTACAGGATCTAAAGGACCTGATGCATTTCCAAAGGAAACAAGCATTCCTCTTAATTTTAAACATTTAATGGATCCATTAAAAGTATTTTTTCCAACTCCATCATAAACAACTGACAATCCTTTTCCATTTGTTATTTCATTTACTTTTTCATCAAAATTATATTTGTTATAATTAATTACATGATCATAACCATTTTCTTTTGCAGTTTGTATTTTTTCATCGGATCCTACTGTTCCAATTACATTACACCCCAAGCTTTTTGCCCATTGCCCAAATAGTTGACCAACACCACCTGCTGCTGCATGAAATAGAATATATTCACCAGATTTAACTGGATAAGTTTTATGCAAAAGGTAAAATGTTGTTATTCCTTTAGTCATCAAAGTTGCTGCTATTTCTAAACTGATGCCATCAGGAACTTTTACTAAATTTTTAATTGGGTAATTTCTATGAGTCGAGTAAGCTCCAAGAGGAGCTGCACAATAAGCTACATTATCTCCAACTTTAAAGTTTCTTACATTAGATCCAATTTTTATAATTTCCCCCGCACCCTCTAATCCTATAGTAGTAGGAAGAGTTAACGGATATAATCCTGATCGATGGTATGTATCGATATAATTTAAGCCAATTGCTTTATTTTGAATTGTAACTTCATCTTCTTTAGGTTCTTCAAGTTTTAATTCTTGATACTCTAAAACTTCTGGTCCTCCAGTCTTTGAGATAATTACTGAATTCATATATTATTTTACAAATGTTCCATTATGATAATCTTGAACTGCTTGTAAGATTTCAGATTTAGTATTCATAACAAAAGGGCCACCCCTTGCTATTTCCTCATTGATTGGTTTTCCTGAAATGACTAAAAATTTTGTATCTGTTTTAGCTCTAATTTTAAGCTCTTCGCCCTTTGTAAGCAAAATTAAAGTACTTCCTTTTACATTTTCGTGATTTCCATTACTAATTTTTATTTCACCATTTATTAAATATACAAAAGTATTATGGGTTAAAGGCAACTTAAAATTAAACTCTTTTTCTTTATTTAAATTTACATCAAAATAAACTGGTTCTACATTGTGGCCTTTCACAGGTCCTTCAGCATTTTTAAATTTGCCTGCTATTACTTTTACTTTCATATCCTCATCTTTGTAAATACTCATTTTATCTGAATCTATATAGATGTAATCTGGCTTACTCATTTTAAGTTTAGCAGGCATATTTATCCATAACTGAAATCCATGAAGTCTTCCCCCAGACATTGCTGGCATTTCTGAGTGTATTATTCCACTCCCTGTCTTCATCCATTGCACATCACCTGAGGACATTCGTCCTTTGGCGCCCGTGCTATCTTCGTGCTCAAATTCACCCTCAAGCATATATGTAACTGTCTCGATTCCACGATGTGGATGAGGTGGAAAACCACCAATATAATCTTCCTTATTTTCTGATCCAAATTCATCTAACATTAAAAAAGGATCATAGTAATTTGGCTCAACACCAATACTTCTTTTTAATTTAACCCCTGCTCCATCCGAAGAAACAATGGGTATAATTATTTTTTTAACATCAATTTGGGACACAATTATTTCTCATTACCTTTGATTAAAAAGTAAATACCACCTATCAAAAGAAATATTTGTTCGCTCGTGAAAAGTCTTGTTGTAATTAGCCAGTCTTGGTGAGCAAACACAAGTATACAAATCATTAAAATACTTATGTTAAGTCCTGAAATTCTAGTCAATAAGTTGCCTATTGGATTTTTAATAAAGCCACTTATTATCAAAACCAATCCTGATGATAGCTCAGAAATAGCAACTGTAGACGCAACAAAAGGGGAAAGATCAAAATAATCAATTAATCCTTCAGGTGGTAAAGGAAACTTCTTTGAACCATGAATTATAAAAGCTATACCTATTCCAAATCTCAAAAGCATTGAGGCTAGTGATTCTATATTTGAAAAAAAATTATTAATTTTTGAGTTTAACTTTTGCATACTTAAATTTTATCATTTTTAAGTAGATATAATAAAAAATAAATCTTTATTTATCCACATCTATTACAGCGTACTGTTGCAAACATATCATCCCAATCTTCCTCTTTTTCCTCAATATAATCCATAAGACATCTTAATGCCTTAGACTTGTCAGGAAGATCGTATTTATCAACAATTTGGTCTAACATTTTTTCTGAGTCCGAGTAGATTTCAAATGAAACGTCAATTTTATCACTCATATAAATCCTTTCTTTTCAAAATATATACACATTTTAAATAAATGTATTGAGTTAAATGATCGCTTTAGAGTAACTTCAATAAATCCGATAAATTTTTTAATTCAAACTTAGGCTGAAAATCTAAATAATCAAATACATTTTTATATCTGTTTACCCATATAGATTCATATCCAAAATTTCCTGCGCCAGATACATCCCAAGTATTTGCGCTTAAAAAGGCAATCTGCTCTTTTTCAAAATTATATTTTTTGAGGGGTAAGTCATAAACTTCTGATGATGGTTTAAAAATTCTCACTTCTTCAATGGAGAGAATATCATCAAATATATTTTTTAAATTATTGTCAATGACTAGTTGATTTAAAAGTTCAGGGGTACCATTTGATAGAATTAAAAGCTTAAATTTATTTTCTTTGAGAATTTTTAATACCTTTGGTACTTCATTAAAAGTTGGAAGAATTTTGTAAAGATCTAATAAATCTTTTCTATGCATAGTGTTAATTTTAAAAACTTTCATAGATTTATCCAAACTATCTTCTGTTATTTGCCAAAAATCTTTGTGACGTTTCATTAAACTTCTAAGCCATGTGTATTCTAATTGAGTAGTTCGCCAATAGTTTGCAAAATCTTCCCACTTTATACCTATTTTATCTTTACATTTTTCTGCCGCTGAGTTGACATCAAATAAAGTACCATAGGCGTCAAAAATTATTGCTTTAATGTTTTTCATAAATAAACTTATCTAAATGAGTAATATTAGATTATTTTATAATAAAAGTTTATCTCTTAATTTGACTGCCACCCTTAATAAATCTCAATCCCACTATCTTTCAAAAGTTATGAGAGTTAAGGAGAATGGAGTTTTTTCTTTATTTAATAGTAGTGGTGAATGGGAAGCCAAAATTATGAATATATCTAAAAGTATAGTTGAGTTTAATGTTACAAAGCGCTTAAGACTGAAAGAAAACAATAAAGAACTCTGGTTAGCCTTCTCCCCCGTTAAATCAAATTATTTTAATTTCATGATACAAAAAGCTACAGAGCTTGGTGTAACTAAGTTTTCACCAATCATTTTTGATA
>MDTD01058706.1_pt1 | contig 12739 bp, 9 predicted proteins | sample 811221 | NCBI WGS metagenome assembly MDTD01 (sample SAMN05326646, study PRJNA326480) | marine metagenome | isolation source: seawater | place: Pacific Ocean: South West | collected 2011 | reverse complement strand
GATGGTGACGTCCTTGAGGTCCCAAGTTTCAATTCCAGCAGCTCGCAAATCCTTGATCATGCGGTCGATACCGGTGTGGATGTTGTCCTCGTCCTTTCCACCGGTGCAGACAGCGCGGCCGGAGCGGAACATGAGAATGGCAAGTTTTGGCTCGGTGACACGGTAGACGACACCAGGGAATTGTTCTGGCTCGTACTCACAGTTGAGTTGAATGGCAATGTCGGGGAGGTCAAGTTCTTCGGCAACACGGGTGCTGGCGACAACGTTCACAACAGTTAGGCGTTCTTCATCGGTGGTCATATAAAGGCCCAATGACCTTTAGTATATAAAAGGAATTTCGGCATCCGACGTTCCTTCTTTGCGCTCAACCCGACGAATCAAGGTGAACACCCGGATTACCCAGCCTTGAGATAAGCACCCGGCCGCCAGCCAGTTCAATCGCCTCACCGGTTGTTTTCGGGTCCCGAGTCAGCGCAACCATGCATCCACCACCGCCCGCACCGGTCAACTTCACGCCCAACGAGGTCGGTGCCGCCGCTTGAATCAGGTTCTCAAGTTCGGGCGAAGACACTCCGAGGTTTCGGAGCAGGAGGTGGTTCTCGCTCATGGCATGACCCACCGCTTCGTAATCGCCCCGAATCAACGCATCGATGCCGCGTCGAGCGACGGTGCCGATGGCTTCGATTTCCTGCATGCGATGCGGCTGGGCGGCCAAGGCTTTGGCGACCATCGCCACTTGGCGGGAGGTCGGTGCGTGAACCCCGGTGTTGCCCAACACGAGATGAACCTCCTCGGTCGCAGCCGGCAGAGAATGGACCTCCCACGTTCGCTCGCCCTCGGGCGTTTCCAATCGCCGGGTGTACAACCAATCGCCGCGCTCTTCGCGTTGATTGGAGAGAATGACCACGCCTCCCTCAACACTGGTGGAGGCGTCCATGGGTGATGCACGCCCGCCTTGTGCATGGGCTTCGGCCAGATGGGCCAGCGAACTCAGGCGGTCCTTATCCAGTGGCTGTTGTTGGGTGGAGAGGTGGTGCATGGCGGCGCCCACCGCTGCGCTGAGCGCAGCACTGGAGCCAAGACCGGAGGCGTTCGGGATGTCGCCGGAGATGTGAATGGCCATGGGCCTGTCTTCATCCATCAGGGCGTCTTTGAGCATGACGATGTGAGGGTGCTTTTTGCTGTTCAGGGGACTTCCATCGACGCTCCATGACGGCGCTGGGGTCATGGCGACGGTCAAGCGCTGTTCGATGGCGACGGCCACGGCGGGCTGGCCGTAGACCACGGCGTGTTCACCAAACAGGATGCATTTGCCCGGGGCGCTTGCGGCCGTCGGCGTCACCCCATCACCCATGAACAGAACACGAGGTCGGGCTTCATATTCCTTGTTGCGCAGTGCACGATTTCGTTGTTCTTTTTACGGTGGATTGAAAGTGCGTCTTGAACTGGCACAGATAGGCGCGTTCAAGCGTCAGAGGTGAGAAACATGGAACACCCCCTGTTTTTGGATTACGGCCCGATTCCCGGTTGGGCGATTCTCTTGGTCTTGTTTGGCGTCTCCGGGGGCTTCTTTGGCTATCAGGTCGTCAAGGCCTCTCGCTTGGTGCTCAAAGGCAAGCCAGAAAACCGATTTGATAACTGGGGTGCTCGTATCTCCGAGGTGCTCAGCGGTTGGTTGGGCCAAAAGAAGGTGCTCAAGGACCGCGTCGCTGGTGGCATCCACGTCCTCATGTTCTGGGGCTTCCTCATGCTCTCCACCGACATGTTTGACCTCGCGAGCGGGAACCAATTTTCGCAGAAAATCCTCCCTGAGGTTGTTCGTGGGCCTTGGAACCTGATGGTCGAAATCGGCTACATCATCGCCTTCGTGGGTTGTGTGTTGGCGTTGATTCGCCGCGTTGTGTTCACACCAGAGAAGCTCAAGGGCAAGTCGCAACTCGAGGGTAACGTCATTCTGTTGCTCATCATGACCATCACCACCACCTCCTTTGTGGTTGAAGCTGGTGAATCCACGGTCTCCTCCACCTGGGAGCCCATCGGTGCGTGGGTGGCAAGCACTCTGGTGCCCTCCACCAGTTTGGTCATCGCCGCCTACTGGGCGCACATGCTCGCCATCTGCGTCTTCCTCTTCTTGATTCCACTCTCAAAGCACATGCACTTGGTCATGGCCTTCCCGAACGTCTTCTTCCACGACCTTCGCCCCATGGCCACCATGGAACCTCTCGCTCGTGGCGACAACGGCAAAGCGGTGCTGCTCGATGAATTGGACATTGAATCCTTCGGGGCTGTGAACTACACCGATTTCACCTGGCGGGACCTCATCGACGGCTGGGCATGCACATCATGCGCCCGCTGCCAAGATGTCTGTCCGGCCTATGCCAGCGGCAAGGCTCTCAACCCGATGCAAATCATCCACGATGTTCGTCACTACGCCAACGACCACGCCACCAGCATCTTTGCCGATGAGACGCCCGAGGAGGACATCATCGCTCGCTTCGGTGAGGACGCCATTTGGGCGTGCACCACCTGTCATGCTTGCGTTGAAGCATGCCCCATCTACATCGACCATGTGCCGAAACTCACCGACGCTCGCCGCCACTTGATGATGGAGCGCATGGAATTTGACGAGAGCGTCGAGGACACGGTTATGCCGCTCATGGCCACCATCGAGAACCTCGAATCCGATTCCAACCCCTACGGCTTGCCCGCTCACGAGCGAGGCGACTGGGCTGAGGGCCTTGACGTCAAGGTGGCTGAGCCTGCCGAATACATCTACTTCGCTGGCTGCGCTGCATCCTTTGACGAGCGCAACAAGAAGGTCGCCAGAGACACCATCAGCATCATGAAAGAAGCCGGTCTTGATGTCGGTATCCTCGGCATGCAGGAAGGCTGCAGCGGCGATGCTGCACGCCGTGCTGGCAACGAGTACCTGTTCCAGATGCTGGCGGAAACGAACCTCTCCACCTTTGAGGAAATTGGCGTGAAGAAGATCGTGGCTTCCTGCCCGCACTGCTTCCACACCCTTGGCAAGGAGTACAAGGACTACGGCGGCGAGGACATTGAGGTCATGCACCATTCTCAACTCATCAACCACCTTCAGGTCGAGGGCAAGTTGCCCCAGCCTAAGCACGATGGCACGGTCACCTACCACGACCCGTGCTATCTCGGTCGCATCGGTGGCGAATTGGACGCACCTCGAGACGCCATCGGCGGCGTTGATGTCGAGGCCGAACGCCACGGGCGCGATTCCTTCTGCTGCGGTGCAGGCGGTGCTCAAATGTGGATGGAAGAGCACGTTGACGAAGGTCATGACCGTGTGAACGTGATTCGCTCCAAGGAACTCGCAGCGACCGGTGCCGAAACGGTGGCCGTCGGCTGTCCCTTCTGTTCGACCATGGTCACCGATGGTTTGAGCGCCATCGGTTCGGAGATGGAAGTGAAGGACGTGGCCGAGCTTGTTTGGGAGCAAATCAAGGCCAACGACGCCAAGATCCAAGCGGCCAAGGCTTCGGCCGAAACCGCTGTTGAACCCGCTGAAGCCTGAGGTTGAGGCGTGCTGTCAAAGGATGACCAGCAGGCTCTGCTGGCATGGTACGATGAGCACCAACGAGATTTGCCGTGGCGGCAAAGCGACGACCCATGGGCAATTTTGCTCAGTGAAATTCTGCTGCAACAAACTCAGGTCAGTCGTGGCTTGGTGTATTGGCAGCGGATGGTCGAGACCTTTCCCACCATCGCCTCCATGGCGCAGGCCCCTGTTGATGCGGTGCTCAAGGCCTGGGAAGGTGCGGGCTACTACAGCCGCGCTCGTCGCCTTCATGCGCTCAGTCAGCAGGTGATGCTTCCAAAGGCCGAGGGCGGCTTTGACGGCCAGCTACCTTCAACCTACGGCGACCTCCTTTCGCTTCCGGGCATTGGTCCCTACACCGCTGCGGCCGTGGCCAGCATTGCCTTTGGGCAGTCCGTGGCCTGTGTTGACGGCAACATCCGACGGGTCATGGCTCGCCGCACGGCGCAAGCCGACCCCACGTCAAAACAGGTCCAAGCATGGGCTGATGCAGCCCTTCATCCGGCGAGGCCGGGCGATTGGAATCAGGCGTTGATGGAACTGGGCGCAACGGTGTGCACGCCAAAGCGCTGGAACTGTGGGGGCTGCCCGGTACGGGCATCGTGCGCTGGAAAAGAAAACCCAGGTGCCTTTCCAACGCCAAAGAAACAACGTGTAACCTCCCTCAATCTCGTGGCGGTGGTCGAATTTGCTCTTGACGGCCATCCAGTCCTGCATCAACGACCGATGACGGGCATCTTTGCGGGTCTGTGGGGCCCAGTCTACCATGAGGGTGCACCAACAGGTCTCGAAGACTTGGTCAACTGCGGTACGGTCAATCATCAGTTGAGCCATCGTAAAATCGAGGTTCGGGTCCACCTCAAGCATCACGACCTCGCCACCCATGGCACTCCCCGGAGTGGTGTTGCGATCTCCTCACTCGATGAGAAAGTTCTGAACTTGGCTTCGGAGTATGCGACCGCGAACCCCCATATTCAGAAGTCGGAGGCAAAGGGCTAAACCAAGACGCTCTTACACACAAGCGTGAAGTTCACCATTGAGCAGGAGTGGGCAGAGATTTCCCAGCATTTCCGTCGCATGTTCGGAGGTTTGGGTGTGGTTGGGTTGAGTGAACACCTGCTTGAATTTCGCTCCGAGCCTCCTGCGGTTCCAACCGGCATCAGTCTGGACCGTCAAGGCCGACTCTTGGCCAACATGCCGCTGCATTCCATCCAATCCGCTTTCACAACGGTTGCGTTTGACGAAGCCCTCACCTACCTGAGTATGGAAGGGCCCGATACCGCATACACCTACACCATACCCACAGAAATTCTCGCTCTACGTGGATGAGTTGGTTTCGTTTTACTCTGCGGTGGACGCTGCCTCCGCCGCAAGCAATTCGTGCCGGAAGGAGGCCAGACACAGCATTAGGCCTGCGACCAAAATGTATTCTGCGGGTGCAGCGATGCGAATGCCGTCTTGGGCTTGGTTGAGGAATTCAACCGTGGTCATGCCGGTTGGGTCAACATTGTTGGCCGCGTTTTGAAACGAGGTGACCATGACCACAAAACCCACGGCGGCCATCGCAAAACCGGCTAGCCGCATGCGTTTTCCTTCAGCCGTTGCTCGGTCGCCGAGCGCTGTATTGGCCAAGAATGCCCAGAGCACACCGCCACCAAAGGCCAGCATGGCCGTGAGGATGTGCGGGTTGATGTGCTGGTACATGTCAAAATGGCTGACCAGTATCGAGTTGAAGGATGCAAGCAGGCCGGTCAAGGTCGCCACGAACCAAAGACTGGGGCGTTGCACCTCAAGCGTGTGGTAGAGATGCCAAGCATAGGTCATTTGCATGAGGCCACCGAGGGTCAAACCGACCGTGAACACCAGACCATCAAGGCCTGTGTAGTCGGCTTCGGAAATGAAAAACGGGACGGCTCGAGGTCCAGCCACGCCGTGGAGGAGCATCGCCAACACGATGGTTAGGGAAGGCACCACATAACTGGCTCGAGAGGCGAGCAGTCCTTGGTCGTGGGTCAAAGGAAGACGTCGACCGTATCTTGGATGCATGTGTCAAAGTCCTCCCAGTTCATGCCCAGCACTTTCTCCGCTTTGGCACTTGAGTAATCGGTGTCCCCGCCCATCATGTTTTTTGCAACCGCTCTTGTGAGGTAGCGCTGTCGGCCGAATTTGCCACCCAACCAGTCTTGAAACACCGCCAACGGCACGAGGAAATTTGGAAGGCTGTACTTCGGGGCTTTGGTGCTCGGGTTGAGGCTGCGGATGCGTTTGCAGATGGTGGCCAGCGTCAGGTTTGCATGCGGTGCCAAGATGAATCGCCCTTCGGCTTCGTCGACCTCAAACGCGCGACGGTGAGCTTTTGCAACATCCCGAACATGAACCACCGACATGGGGAACTTTGGCACCACGGGGTAGCTGCCAGCGATGGCGTCTTTGAAGAAATCCACGCTGGGTGTCGGCCGGACGAAACCGCCTCCCAGCACTGCGGTGGGGTTGATGACTCGCAAATCGAGGTTGAGTTCATCAGCGAGTTTCCACGCCAAATGTTCGGATTGCGTTTTTGCTGTGGTGTAGGGCAAGGACGTGTCGGTGTTCCAAACGGCTTCGTCCTTCGTCGTCCCCTTCGGTGATGTGCCGACAGCGGCCGTGCTTGACGTGTAGACAATGCGCTTGATGCCCGCTGTTGCCGCAGCGTGGAGAAGGTGAGCAGTGCCTTTGTTGGCGGTGTCAAGAATCATCGTTGCCGTTCCTCTCGTGGAGTAGATGGTTGCGGTGTGGAACAACCCATCGCAGCCCTGCAGCATTCCCTCCCACCCGTCGGCTTCCAGTACATCGCCTTCCACCAATTCCAATCGGTCTTCAAGGCCCAAATCTCTGGCGTGGGCCAGGACATGGTCCGTCTTGGAGGGGTCGTTGAGGTCGCGCACCGAACCTCGAACGAAGTAGCCATGTTCCAGTAAATCACGGACGATGTGATTGCCAATGTGGCCGTTGACGCCCGTAACGAAGATTCGTTGAGGCCGTGCATCGTCCATAAGCAACCTGAGGGGCGCGTCCCGTATGAACCTTCAAGTGCAACCCATCCTAGGCGGCATTGAAGCCCATGCCCATTCGCTTGCATGACACCCGACGCCGAGAGAAGGTGAATTTCACCACGCTTGAGCCAGGGAAGGTGTCGATGTATGTGTGTGGCGTGACCGTTTACGACCGATGTCATCTCGGCCACGCACGGTGCTATCTTGCCTTTGATTTGATTCATCGCTGGCTCGAATCCAGCGGGTATGACGTGCACTATGTTCAGAATTTCACCGATATTGACGATAAGATCATCCATCGGGCGAACGAACTGGGCGGCGATTGGAAGACGTTGGTGGACCAGAACATCGAGACCTATTACGAGGACATGGACGCCCTCAACATCCTTCGTGCAGATGATTACCCTCGCTGTACAGAGTATGTTGACGACATGATTCGCATCACACAAGACCTCATCGACAAGAACCACGCCTACGTTGCCGATGACGGGGTGTATTTTGATGTTGAATCCGCACCAGAAAAGTACGGTCAACTGACCGGCCAGTCCATCGATGCGGTTCGCTCCGGAGCAGGCGGTCGTGTGGACGATACCGGTTCGGGGAAGCGCGACCACAAGGACTTCGCTTTGTGGAAAGCGGCCAAGCCCGATGAGCCGACATGGGATTCGCCGTGGGGACCTGGAAGGCCGGGTTGGCACATCGAGTGCACGGCGATGTCAATGGATTACTTTGGCAAAGAGTTTGACATCCACGGCGGTGGGCACGACTTGCGATTCCCTCATCACGAGGCAGAAATCTGCCAGGGTGAGTGCCACACCGGGCATTCGCCCGTGGTCCACCACTGGTTGCACAATGGTTTTGTCAACATCGATGGCGAAAAGATGAGCAAATCCCTCGGCAATTTTTGGACCATCCGTGATATTCTCACGAAAGTAGATGCCATGGTGCTGCGCTTTGCGCTCATCAACGCTCATTACCGCTCGCCCATCGATATGAACGAAGCGCTGCTCAACGACGCCGAACGGAATTACAACCGCTTGTTGGAGTGCTACGTCGCTTCGCTCAAAGCGAGGGAACATCCTTCTCCAATCGCGCTTCCAAACCCCGACCTCGCCTCCTCACTTCCACTGGCGCGGTCGCTGGGCCTGCTTGAGAAAATGGGCGAGGGATTCGCCAAGGCGATGGATGACGACTTCAATTCAAGAGAAGCGGTGGCCAAAGTGTTGGGCATGGTGCGAGAAATCAGCAAAGTACTCGGAACGGAAATGGAGGCCGCTGACCGAAACGCCTTCGCTTACTACGCTGTGGATTTGCTCGAGGAAACGGCCGGGCGCGTGTTGGGTGTCTTGCCTCCACAGGATGTGGCGTTGGCCGAGCCTGAAGAAGACCCGAGGAAAGCAGAAATCGCCGATGAGGTTGAAGCGCTGTTGCTTCAACGTGGCGAGGCAAGAGCGAACAAGGATTGGGCGCTCGCTGACCAAATCCGAGACCAACTCAGCGCCTTGGGCGTGGTGGTCACCGATACCGCTACGGGCCCCGAGTGGGACCTTGCGTGATTACTCGCTTTCATCTGCAGGAGGCGCCATCGGTGGTGGAGCCGGAACAAAGGCGTTGGTTGCCGTGGCAGCGGCCTCTTGCTCGTCCCACATTTTTTCGATTTGAACTTCAGCAGCCAAGGCGTCTTCACCGCCGCGGGATACCAAGTACAGCGCGACCAACATGATGACGATAAGGCCGATGAGCGCCATCAGTGCTTGGTCTTCAATATCGTCTTCTTCGGCTTGCGAGGTGTCAACGGGTGGTTTGGTGTTACCCGAGTTGCCAGAATTATCGGTGTTGTCCGTAGCGTTGGTGTTGTCGGTGTTGCCCGTGTTTCCGTTGTTGCCCGTGTTGTCGGTATTGTCTGCGTTCCCGTTGTCACAGGGAGGTTGCGTCCCGTCATTGCATGGCTCGGGTTCTGGCTCTTCAACCACTTCGAAATCGGTCACCGCAGCAAGCGTTTCAGCGCGGTCGTAGTACCGGTCGTAAAGCAAGGACATGTCCCATTGGAAATTGGCCGTTCCTGAATTGTTGAGGACGTTGAAGTAGCGCTCATCGCCGTAGGTGTACCACGGGTCGAGGCCGACGTAGGTCATGTCTCGGGTCACGCTGTCAAAGTCATTGGCGTCCCCAAAGGCGGCCGTCATTTCTTCGACATCAAAGCGCATGGCCATCGTCAAGTTCTCGACGATGCTGCTCCACGATTGAGCGCCGTCGGGGGCAGCGAGGAAGGTCACGTCAACGGCCTTGCCGAACTTACCTGCTGGTTCGATGTCGTCCCCTTTCAAGCCCGCCATGAGGTCTTCATCACCGTAGACCGCCAAACCACCGACGACCGTCAAACGAACATCAGGGTCGATGGCGTTGATGAGGTTCCTGTAGGGGTTGGCATGGATGTTGTCGATGACGACCAGGTCTGCGGCCTTGCCTGCTTCCAAGGTGCCGACTTCGTTGTGCCAGTTGGTGGCGAGCGCAGCACCGGACGTGACCATCTCCACCATTTCGTAATCGGTGAAGATGTCACCCAGCATCTCGTCGTCCCAGAGGTCGGCGACCTTGAGTTCGTGCAGGGGGGATTTGGAACCAGAAGGAGCCCAATCAGGTGCCAGCGTGATGTGAACCCCAGCGGCCTTGGCCGCAGCCACATCGGCCGTTTGACCGTAGAGGAGGAGGTTGGACAGTGGCGACCACACGAGTGTAGCGCCGACGTTGGCCATTTGGGTGAATTCTTGTTGACCGAGTGCCACGCCGTGAATGAGGACCAATTCGCCCACGAGCAGGTTGTTCTGAACGAGGATGTCAAATTCCGCACGGCTTTGTTCGTCCACACCCTCGGCGATGTGAATGAACCAAGCGTCCAGCTCACCGCTGGCGTTTCCAGTCTTGATGTGGTTGCCGACATAATCGGAGGTCAGTTCGGTGACTTTGGTGTGGATTTCGTCCCGGCCGAAGTTGTAGTCCTCAATGTTCCTTGATAGAATCGTGGCATAACTGTCGTCGGGGTTGCTTGGTCCTCCTTGAGCCGCTGTCGCACCACCGACAAGGGATTTCATTTCGATGTACTTCATCGCCTGCGATTCCATGTTCCAGTAGGGTCCGGAGTGAACCAGCATCTTGGGTTTGGTGACTTGCTCGCTATAATCGGGGTGGTCTTTCCATTCGTACCGGTTGTTGTAGCCCCCCCATGCATTGCGGTTGTTCTCGGGCAAGTGAGGGGTCATGTCCCAGAGCGGCGCTTGGTTGTAGTGAAGGTGGTTGTGCAGGTCAAGCATGCCGGGGTAAATCGTTCCGTTCGTCTCCAAAATCGGCACGTTGGTCAACTGAATGTCTGAGGGAACATCGTTTTCCCAAACGGCCTCAATCATGCCGTCCTTGACGAGGATGTGGCCTTCGTTGATGACATCTGCCTCGCCGGTCATGGGCACGATTCGGCCCTTGAGCACGTACGCACCCGAGTGGAAATTATCGTTGAGTCCGTAGCAGCGAACCATGTTTTGGGCGACGCTGTAGGTGGCGTCATCACCCCAGCCCGGTGTGGGCGGGCCGACCTTGGTGATCGTACCATTGGGGGCTTTGACGTAGGATTTGTCCCACCATGAGTCCTCTCCAGGGAACGAAAGCGTGTCGATGACGTTACCAAAACTGTCGGAAATGGTGGCGGTGTCGCCGTCCCAATAATCCAATTCAATTCTCGAACTCTCTCTGAAGATGACGATGTAGCCGCCCGGCTCGATGGTGGTGTTCCAGGCGAGACGACAGGGGCCAGAGCCGCCCTCGGCGATGTCGTCGAGCAACCAATCGGAAACATCAACGGGCTCAGCGCCAGAGTTCCAGAGTTCAATGAACTGGTCGGAAGATGAACCGATGTCGCCGTCGTTGTTCCAGTCCGTGCCGTTGTAGTCTGCGGAACTCGCTGAGACCAGGATTTCGCTGATGCGTACATCGTTTGCTCCACGGGCGCTGGTGGCGCTGGGGCCGTCGCTTGCGGCGGGAAGAACGGTGCTTGCACTCTGTCCGAGGAAGAGGACGACGATGAGCAGGGCGAGAGCCAGCGGTCGGCGCATGTCTGAGGGAGTGAATCTCGGCTCATAAGACCGTCTGCCGAGATGCTAGCCTATCACATGCCTTCAAGAAGGGTGGAGTTGAGGGTCTTGTATGGCCACGCTGGAAATGAGCGAACCGATGTTCGCCGAGACGATTGAGAACAACGAACTCGTATTGCTCGACTTTTGGGCAGAATGGTGCGGTCCGTGTAAGGCCTATGGGCCGGTGTACGAGCGCGTGTCCGAAGAATTCCCGGACGTCGTTTTTGGTAAGATTGACACCGAAGAGCAACAAGCCTTGGCGGGCATGTTCGGTATTCGTTCCATTCCCACAACGATTGCCTTCAAGCAAGGTATCGGCGTTTTCATGCAACCTGGTGCGCTTCCAGAAGATGCTCTTCGTGATTTGGTCCAGCAACTCCAGAACCTCGACATGGACGAAGTTCGCGCTGAAATGGCCGCCAGAGAAGCAGAAGAAAACAAGGACGAATAATCGGAACACCCTTCCGATTGGTTCAAGTCAATCCTCCGCACCGGTTTACTCATGGACCTAAAACCGCTATTGGTGGTGGTGCTCTTTTCAACGAGCATGCTCGCTGGTTGTTTCGGAGAAACCGAGAGGGATTGGGCTCCGGGGGCCTCTGGATATGACATCTATCCCGAGCCTTGGGACAGGTCGGCGCTCCCTTACGACGATACCGACATCTATGCGCGGGTGAGCGTGAATGGGTCGTATGCGATTGATTCGGTACGCTCCGTCTATGTGCCCGTGCCAACCATTACCGCCGCTGATGGCGGGGCAGGTTTGACCGGTGATGCCACGGTTCACCTCGGCCTTTGGCTCCCCGTTATCGAAGGGTGCGATTGGGAAAGCGAATCCCTCGACCCGTCGTGTCAAGTTCCCGTCATCGCCGAGGTTGGACCATACTACAACGACGGCGATGTCGACGCGCTGACACCAGCCGACCGTCTGGGCAAGATGCTGATTGAGAATTACGTCCCTCATGGCTACGGCGTGGCCCAAGTTTCGGTCTTCGGCACCGGCGAGTCCAACCACTGCATGGACCTCATGGGCACCGACGAGCAACGGGGTATCGACGCTGCGGTGTCGTGGCTTGGTACACAAGCTTGGTCCAACGGCAAGGTCGGGATGATCGGCAAGTCCTACGACGGCTCAACCCCTTGGCAGGCCGCCACCTTTGGCAACCCTCACCTCGCCACCATCGTTCCCATGTCCGGGCTCATTGGCGTCCACGAATTGATGTGGCGCAACGGCAGCATGGAAGCACGAGGGATGATCATGCACAACGGCGTCTACGGTTCCTTCGGTATTGACGGCGACAGTGAAGACGCCCACACGCTGTGCGAGGGCTACCTCGAAGGCTATGTGAACGGGCCAGCAGCCTACATTTCGGGAGGCATGGTGACCTATGCCGGCAACGATTACTGGACCGAGCGCTCCTTCCTTGACCGTGTGATTGAGAATTACAACGGCTCGGTCTACATCATTCAGGGGATGCAAGATTGGAACGTCGACCCGCACATGTCCTTCCCCACCCACCAAATTGTCGAAGCGGCCGGTATTGAAATCAAGACACTGGCCGGTCAATGGGCTCACGACTACCCTGACCGCAAATCAGGTCATAGCGCTCTGCCAAGCGGTGAAGGATTGGAGGCTTACCCCTACACGCTCCGGTGGGACTGGGCTGATGAGATGCTGTACTGGTTTGACTGGTACCTCAAGGGCGAAGGACGCGCACCAACCCTCGGTGTGGAGATGCAAGACAACCGCGGTGGGTGGCGCTTTGAAACCACTTATCCAGCACCCGACACCGAATACCTCGAAATTTCTGCAGCCGACCTCAACCCCTCCGGGGCCTCCATGATCACCACCACCGAAACGATCACCATGACCTACGGACCCTTTGAGGAGGATGTTTTCATCGCCGGCATGCCCACCTTCCACATCGCCGTCACCCCGCACACCACGAACGGTGCTCATGGATATTTGGAAATGAGCGACGGCAACGGTCTGCGTTTGGGCCACGCCGTCATGG
>MDTD01052187.1_pt1 | contig 12740 bp, 8 predicted proteins | sample 811221 | NCBI WGS metagenome assembly MDTD01 (sample SAMN05326646, study PRJNA326480) | marine metagenome | isolation source: seawater | place: Pacific Ocean: South West | collected 2011 | reverse complement strand
CACAGATCCAGACGAATATAGAGAAATAGCTCAAAAACTAAAAGAAACAAAGGAAGACAGAAATAAATATATTCGAAAATTTATTCGCCCAATTAGATCGGTTTTAAAAGAAAAAGAGTTCTCTTTTGAAATCAAAGGGAGGCCAAAATCTATTTATTCTATTAGAAAGAAAATGATTAAACAGAAGATTGATTATGAAAATGTATTTGATAAATTTGCAATAAGAATTATTATTGACACACCTAGTGAAAGAGAAAAGTCAGATTGTTGGAGAGTATATTCTTTTGTTACAGATTTCTACAAACCAAATCCAGATAGATTAAGAGATTGGATTTCTACTTCCAAATCTAACGGTTATGAATCACTACACACTACTGTAATGGGTCCTGATGGAAAATGGGTAGAAGTTCAAATCAGAACTAAAAGAATGGATGATATTGCTGAAAAAGGATATGCTGCCCATTGGAAATACAAAGATCATAATTCAAAAGAGTCCTCACTAGACAATTGGATAAACCAAATTAGAGAATTATTAGAAAATCCAGAAGCAAATGCCATAGATTTTATTGATGACTTTAAACTCAATCTCTTTTCAAGCGAAATTTTTATTTTTACTCCAAATGGTGATTTAATAACACTTCCAAAACAAGCAACAGCATTAGATTTCGCTTTTGAAATCCATTCGGACGTGGGAGCTCATTGTTTAGGGGCTAAAGTCAACGGCAAATTAGTTCCCTTAAGTCATAAACTTAGTAGTGGTGACCAGGTTGAAATTATAACTTCAAACAAACAAAAACCAAAAAAAGACTGGTTAAGATTCGTTGTTACAGCAAGAGCAAAATCAAAGATAAAATCTTCATTAAAAGAAGAAAAAAAAGAAATCGCAAAAACTGGTAAAGAAATAGCAGAAAGAAAACTCAAGCATCTAAAAGTTAGGATTGACAGAAAAACTGAGACGGAATTAATAAAGTTTTTTAATATTCAAACTTCATTAGACTTATATTACAACTTTGGTATTGGAGCTATAGTTAATTCTCAAATTAAAGAATTTGTAAAAGCTAAAAATGCAGGATGGTATGAGAGTATTAAACAAAGAATATATAAGAGATCCAAAAATATCTACTCGAGTAAAGAAAAAAATAAAATTATTGTTTTTGGTGAAGAAGATGAAATATTACAGTACAAATTAGCAAATTGTTGCAACCCTATAGATGGGGACGCAATTTTTGGATTTACTACAGTTGAAGATGGAATTAAAATTCATAAAGAAGATTGCCCTAATTCTATACAATTAAGATCTAAATATGCTTACAGAATCTTAAAAGCAAAATGGGTAAATAAAGAACAAATTGACTTTATAGCTACACTAAATGTCAAGGGTATTGACAGATTAGGACTTATAAATAGTGTAACTAAAATTATTTCTTCTCAGATGAATGTAAATATGAGAGCCATTAATATAAATAGTAAAGATGGTGTTTTTGAAGGAGAAATCACACTTTTTGTTCGTAATGTTTCTGTACTAAATTCTCTTACTGAAAAACTTAAAAATGTAGATGGAGTCACTAAAATAAACAGAACTTATAAACACCTATAGAATTTTCATAAAACAAAAGATTATTTTTATTTTAACCTAAGTATTTTTTATATTTTTACAACTTTATTTAAGACAAATGATCAGTCAGGATATACAACAAGAAGTTAAAGATATTTTTACTAAATATCTAATAGAAAACAAGCAAAGAAAAACTCCAGAAAGGTATGCAATTTTATCAGAAATTTATGAAAATGAAGGGCATTTTGACATAGAAACAATGTATACTCAAATGAAAAACAAAAATTATAGAGTTAGTAGAGCAACTTTATACAACACTATAGTACTTCTTTTAGATTGTAAATTAATTAGAAAACATCAATTTGGTAAAAATCAGGCACAATATGAAAAAAGCTTTCATAGTCGACAACATGATCATGTTGTTTGTACATCTTGTAACGACGTTATTGAATTTTGTGATCCAAGAATATTAAATATTAAAAATAGTATCATTGAACACATGAAAATAAATATTGATAGTCATTCATTAAATTTCTATTCAGAATGTTTAAAACCAAATAGCTGTAAAAAAAATATTTAGCATATGAAAGCAGATGTTCTTTTAGGACTTCAATGGGGAGATGAGGGAAAAGGTAAAATTGTAGATGTACTTACTACAAAATATGATATTATCGCTAGGTTTCAGGGGGGACCAAATGCAGGACATACTCTAGAATTTGATGGAATAAAACATGTTCTACATACAATTCCATCTGGAATTTTTCATAAAGGATCTGTTAATGTTATTGGAAATGGAGTAGTTATAGATCCTGTAATTTTTGAAAAAGAAATTATTTCAATTGACAATCTTGATGTTGAAATGTCTGAGTTATTAATATCCAAAAAGGCACATTTAATTTTACCCACACATAAACTTTTAGACGCGGCTTCTGAAAAAGCAAAAGGAAAAGACAAAATAGGGTCTACACTTAAAGGAATTGGACCAACATATATGGATAAAACTGGAAGAAATGGATTGAGGGTTGGAGATATTTCCTCTAGTAATTTTAAAGAGAAATATGAAAAATTAAAAAAGAAACATATTCAGATTCTTAATTTTTATGATTTTGAATACAAGTTAGATGAAATGGAATCTAATTGGTTTGATAGTCTAGATACTATTAAAAGATTTCCTCATATAGAATCTGAACACTATATTCACAAATCAATTAAAGAAGGTAAAAAAATATTAGCCGAAGGTGCTCAAGGGACCTTATTAGACATTGATTTTGGTTCTTATCCATTTGTTACTTCCTCTAACACCATAACTGCTGGAGCTTGCACTGGGCTAGGGATTGCACCTAATAAAATTGGAGAAGTTATTGGAATCTTTAAAGCTTATTGTACAAGGGTAGGAAGTGGCCCCTTCCCTACAGAATTATTTGATGAGATTGGAGAAAGATTAGGAAGAATAGGTAACGAATTTGGGGCTACAACAGGAAGACCAAGAAGATGTGGATGGATTGATTTACCAGCTCTAAAATATGCTATTAACATTAATGGAGTTACACAACTTAACATGATGAAAGCAGATGTTCTTTCAGGTCTAAAAACGATTAAAGTCTGTACTCATTACATGTTAGATGGCAATAAAATAGATTACCTTCCGTTTGAAGATAATGAAAAATTAACTCCTGTGTATACAGAGTTAAAAGGATGGGATAAAGATTTAATGAATATATCTGGTTTAACTGAAGTTCCACCGGAAGTTAACGATTATATTAATTTTTTAGAAAAAGAATTAGAAACGCCAATTAGTATTGTTTCTGTAGGTCCAGATAGAAAACAAACATTCTTTAGATAAAATTGAAATACATCTTAAATATATTGATACTATTTTTTAGTATTGATTGTTATGCTCAAACTTCTGAAAAAATTGAATTAGTACATGCCGATAAGTTGTCTAATGGTCCAAATGGTTCAGACTATTGGATATGTAGAGGTAACGTTTCTTTTACTCATAACAATACTATCGTAAATTGCGATTATTCTCATCATTATATGAAAGAGAATAAGATGATTGCTTTTGATAATATTTCTATTAACAAAGGAGACACTTTAATAGTAAAAGGAACAAAACTTACGTATGAAGGAAATAATAATTTAGCTCATTTAAGTGGTGGTGTATTATTAAAAGACAAACATACTCAACTTCAGACAGATGAAGTTTTCTTCAATTTAGAGACAAACATTGCTCATTATCCTTCTAAAGGAATAATTACTGAAAAAGATTTAACACTTTCTTCAGAAAGAGGTACATATAACACAAAATCACATGTTTTTTATTTCAAGAAGAACGTAAAGGTTAATTCAAAAAAGTATTCAGTAGAAACAGACACACTTAATTATAATTCTATAAATAAAACAAGTTATTTTTTAGGACCCACCTACATTTTATCGGAGAAGAATATAATATATTGTGAAAATGGATGGTATAATAATCTATCAAACAAATCACAATTTAGAGAGAACGCATACATTACTAATGGCGAGCAGATTATTAAAGGAGATAGTTTATTCTACGATAGAAATAAATCTTACGGAAAAGCGATTAACAACATCTCAATAATAGACACCCTCAATAAAATTATTGTAAACGGAAACTTAGCAGAATATTTTGAAGACGAGGACAAAGTTGAAGTAACTAAGAGTGCATTATTAAATCTTATAATGGAGAAAGATACCTTATTTATAACAGCAGAAAAATTTATAAGTGTATCTGCAGAATCGGAATACATTACAGCTTCACCAGATGTAAAAATATACAAAAAAGATTTGCAAGGCAAATGCGACTCTTTATATTATAGTATTTCTGACTCTATTATTGAGCTTTTTTTCCATCCTGTTTTGTGGGTAGATGATATGCAAATCTCTTCTGACAGCATACAAATCAACATTCTAAATCAGAAAATAGAAAGCATGAATTTTTATCCAAACTCTATTATTATTTCTGAAGCAGATAGTCTTTATTATAATCAGATTAAAGGAAAGTACATGAACGCATGGTTTACTAAAAACAAATTGAACAAATTAGATATCTTTGGAAATGGTCAATCATTATTTTTAATTAAAGATGAAAAAACTAAAGAAAACATAGGACTTAATAAGGTAATATGCACCGACATTTCTATAATTATGGATGAGGGTAGACTTTCTACTATTAGATATAAAACCATTCCAGCTTCTACTACAATTCCATATAAGGACATCATAGATAGTGATAAATATTTAGATGGTTTTATTTGGAGATTGGAAGAGAAACCTAAAAGTAAGAATGATATTATTCTACAATACTAAATGAAGTTCTTCTATTTTTAGACCTACCTAATTCTGTATTATTACTTTCTATTGGATTACTCTCACCGTATCCTTTAAAACTCAATCTTTCAGATGAAATTCCTCTGTCTTTTAAGTAATAAAAAACTTCTTTTGCTCTATTTTCAGATAAATTCAAATTATGTTCTCTTCCCCCTATATTATCTGTATGCCCCTCAATATGTATTTTCACAGAAGGATTATTCTTCAGATATGAAAGTAATACATTTAATTCTATAAAGGAATGATCTAATAACATATAAGAATCCGTATCAAACAAAACATTATTTAAAATAATTTCATCACCATATTCTTTACTTATTATTTCTAACTCTAATGCAGATAATTCCTCTGCTCTTGTATCTTCTGGTAATTTAAAGGAAAATATATCCTCTTTTCCAAATCCTTGTCTATCTGAAACAAAAAAAGCGGTTTTGCCATCTGAAGATACTGCCAATGAATTTTCTGTTTTATATGTATTTATAGGATATCCCATATTTTTAGGAGAATTCCAAGTTGTATCAGAATGTCGTCTTTTACTCATAAATAAATCAAAATCTCCCATACCTATATGACCTTCGGATGCAAAATAAAATGTTAAATTATCTGAATGCAAAAATGGAGACATCTCATTATAAGCAGTATTAATTTTTGGTCCTAAATTTTTAGGTTCAGAAAAACCAAATTTTGTAATTTCAGATCTCCAAATATCATCCCCCCCAAAACCACCACGCCTATCACTTACAAAATACAAATATTTCATATCAGGAGAAAAACAAGCCTGACTTTCCCAATACCTTGTATTAATGCTACTTAAATTTTCTGCCTCACTCCAACTACCATCTTTTTGTTTAACACAAATATATAAGTCACACCCTCCTCTAGAATCTATTCTGTTACAAGCTGTGTATATCAAATAATTTCCATTAGGAGAGACGCATATAGATCCCTCATTTCCTTCTGTATTAATTTCCATTTCATTTGCCAAAATCCAATTACTGTCTGATTGTATAGAAAAATAAAAATCTTCTTGTAATTCTCCATTAATGTTTGGCAATAGTCGTGTAAATATAAACTTCTCTCCATTTACTGAAATAAAAGGGAGATACTCAGAATATTTAGAATTTATATTTTTACCCATATTTTCATACTCAAATTCCACAGGTTTTTCCATTGCTTCCATTGCAAACCTGCAATTATTTATCAATCTTTTATACTTATCTTCATTTTCTGACAAATCATTAGATATTAATAGATATTTTAATGCTTTCTTATACATTCCATTTGTATAAAAAATCTGGGAAAGCTGGAAAATATCAGAAGCATTTTTCTTTGAATAAATAGAGTAATATTTCAAGAAATATTTTTCTCCTTCTTCAAAATTTCCTTTTGTAAAGTAAATATTAGATAAAAGTAAATTAGGTTTTTTCCATTCTTTATTAATATTTAGAAGTTTATAAGTTTCAGATAAAGCGCTTTCTAATTCATTTTGTTCTATCAAATCTACAATTTTATTGTATTTTTTCAAGTCTCTCTTTGTTTGAGAAAACAAAAAGAAAGGAATAAATACAAATAATAGAGTTAAATTTCTCATTTAAGGAATATGTAAATATTTATGTGTTTGTAAGGAAATTTGCCATTCTGGGTTTGCCATTACATAATCAATGATTAAGGGAATCATATCTTCTTTATTACTCCACTCTGGTTGTAGATATAGTTTACATTTTTCAGAAACTCCTACTCTTTGCTCCTCCGCCCACATAAAGTCAGATTTGTTTTTTACTATTATTTTTAACTCATCTGCTAAAGGTTTTATTGTTTCCAAAGGTTTCTGGAATTTTTTTGGAGACAGACAAATCCAATCCCATTCACCACTTAGTTTATGACTTCCTGAAGTTTCTAAATGTGTTTTTAATCCTTTTATTTTTAAGGATTGCGTTAAATAAGACATATTCCACATCAATGGTTCTCCACCAGTAACAACAACTGTATTACTCGGATACTCAAGTATTGGAAAAATCATTTCTTCTACCTTCGTTGTAGGGTGTGTTTCAACATCCCAACTTTCCTTAACATCACACCAATGGCATCCTACATCACATCCACCTATTCTTAAGAAATAGGCAGAACTTCCCGTATAAAATCCCTCTCCTTGAATAGTATAGAAAGCTTCCATTAAGGGTAGTACAGTTCCTTCTTCTAAATCTGTATTCATATTAGCAAAAGTAAGATTTTATATAAAGTAAAATATAAAGAATTCTATATTTGCATAAACAAAAATTAAAAAATGAAACAACTTGTTGAATGTGTACCTAACATCTCTGAAGGAAGAGATCCTGAAAAAATAAAAATAATCTCACAAATAGTAGAAGATATTGATGGAGTAAAACTTCTCAATGTTGATCCTGGAAAAGCAACAAATAGAACAGTAATAACTTTTGTCGGAGAACCTAAGCAAGTAATTGATGCCGCATTTCTTTTAATCCAAAAAGCTCAAGAACTTATTGATATGAGTAAACATACTGGAGAACATCCAAGAATGGGCGCTACAGATGTTTGTCCTTTAGTTCCAATTGCAAATATTAGCATGGAAGAAACAGCAAAATGGGCCCATAAACTAGGAGAAAGAGTTGGAACAGAACTTGGTATTCCAATCTATCATTATGAAGCGGCAGCAAAAGAAGAGAAAAGAAAGAATCTTGCAAATTGCCGTTCTGGTGAATATGAAGGACTTTCTAAAAAGTTAATCGACCCACAATGGAAACCAGATTTTGGACCTGCTGAATTTAATAAATCTGTAGAAAAGTCTGGAGCTACTGCAATTTCTGCTCGAGATTTCTTAGTTGCGTATAATATAAATTTAAATACTACTTCAACTCGAAGAGCTAATTCTGTTGCATTTGACATTCGTGAAGCAGGGAGAATTAAAAGAGAAGGAGGAAAAATTACTGGAAAAATAATCAAGGATGATAATGGAAATCCTTTAAAAACTCCAGGGTTATTTAAATCAGTAAAAGGAATTGGATGGTATATTGAAGAATATGGAGTAGCTCAAATCTCATATAATTTAACAAACATAAATATTTCACCATTACATGAAGTTTTTGATAAAACCTGTGAAAGAGCTCAAGCAAGAGGAATGCGCGTTACAGGATCTGAATTAGTAGGACTAGTACCAAAAAAAGTATTGATTGATGCAGGAATACACTTCCTTAAGAAACAAAAAAGATCTATTGGGATCCATGAATCTGAAATCATAAAAATTGCAATAAAGACCCTAGGATTAGATGAATTAGCCCCTTTTGATCCTAAAGAAAGAATAATTGAATATATGATAGATGTTGATGAAAACAAACCATTAGTGAATATGAGTATTACAGATTTTGCTGATGAAACTGCATCTGAAAGTCCTGCTCCCGGAGGAGGATCAATATCTGCTTATTGTGGAGCTATGGGAGTATCACTTGGAACTATGGTTGCAAACCTATCAGCACACAAAAGAGGATGGGATGATAGATGGGAAGAATTTTCAAAATGGGCAGAAAAAGGAATGGCATACCAAAGAGCTTTATTAGATTTAGTAGATGAAGACACAAATTCATTTAATAAAATCATGGATGCTTTCAGATTACCAAAAGATTCCGAAGAAGATAAAATAAAAAGAGTCGAAGCAATTCAGGAAGCAACAAAACATGCTATTCTCACTCCTTTTAAGGTAATGGAAACTGCTTATAATTCAATGGAAGTTATGAGAGCAATGGTTGATATTGGTAACCCTAACTCTGTAACTGATGCTGGAGTTGGAGCTCTGTGTGCTAGAACTGCTGTAATAGGAGCATTTTTAAATGTAAAAATTAATTGTGGAGATTGTGAAGACACTAAATTTGTTGAACAAATACTTGAAAAAGGACAACAATTGATTGATGATACCTGTGCATTAGAAGAGGAAATTATGAAAATAACAAATTCAAAAATAAAATAGCATAAATTACATTTAGAAAATAATGTCACTTATATTTGTAAAATATTAATCAAAACCAAACACAAATGAAAACTAAATTATTTTTAATCTCTTTACTCATAGGGTTTACATTCACTTCATGTGAAAAATGTCAAGATTGTGAAATAAAGTATGAATACATTAATAACGAATATAATAATGTAGCTCCAATTTACGAGCTAGTAGCTGCTTTGCAAGGATTTGAGTCATGGGATCAGTATTGGAACTCTACAGACTCAATACAATTACTTAATAAAGAATATTGTGATGATGAACTTAAAGAAAACCAGGATTACTCTCAAGAATATGACACTGATAGTAGTGGAATAAATGACTTTAGAATATATTATGACTGTAAATAAGTTTCCAAATTCAATTTATCAAATACCAATCTTGCAATATTATGAGATTGGTATTTTTTTTCCATTAGTTTTTCCACCCACCTAACTCCTTGTATTGCATTTGTTAAAAATAATTCATCCGCCTCTAATAATTCCTGTTCAGTTATAGATCTTTCTTGAACTTTAAAATTCTGAATAATAAAACTTCTCATTGTTCCATTTACACAAGCATCTAATTTTGATGGAGTAATTATAATATTATCTCTTACAATAAATAAATTAGAATTAGAACTCTGTATAATATTGTTTTTAGAATTGACAATTAAACAATCATCCCAATTATTTTCTTTAGCATATATAGACGAAAAGACTGAAATAGTTGCGGAGGTAGACTTACAATTAGAAAATGAGTTTATTCCTTTTTTGATTTCAGTATATAATCCAATTTCTAATCCCTTTTTATTAAAAGAAAAGTAATTTTCACCAGATTCTATTTCTGCAACAAAACTTGAAGAATTATTTAAAGGTAAGTATTTCCCCCCAGAATCTCTGAAAAAAACTACTCTTATCCTCCCTCCTACAATATTATTTTTCTTTGCCAATTTTTCTAGTAAAGTATTTAAAACAGATTCAGAAATATTAAAATTAAACTTAAATAAGTTACACGATTTTTCAATTCTTTTATAGTGATAAGAAAAATTAAAACATTTAAAATTAATAACTTTAATTGTCTCAAAAAAACCATCAGAATATAGAAAGGACCTATTATCTATCTTGAGAGTGAATTCTTCCTTCCTCAACAAATCTTGATTATGTAATATGTATATACTCATAAAATATTATATTGCGAAATAATAGAATTTATTTTTATGAATAGACTTTTACTCCTATTTTCTTTACTTTTTTCTTCAATTTGCTTTTCTCAGATAGTAGTTAAAGGAAAAGTTTCTGATAAATTAAGTAAAGAAGAACTTATAGGAGCAAATGTTGTATGGAAATTACAAAATGTTGGAGTAACAACTGATTTTGATGGATACTTTAAAATAAATATTCCTTCAAAAAGATTTCCTATTAAACTTACTGTAAGTTATATGGGATATTCTACTCAAATTATTACAATAAAAGAAGATGAATGGATTAATAACAAAGGAGTTTACAATATCTATTTAAAATCAGATAGTAAAGTTCTAAAAGAAGTTAAGATTGTAGATTCTAGATTAACTGAAAAACAAAAAGAAAACCCTTTAACAGTTGAGGCATTAGACATATTGGCTATCAAGGAAACTCCTTCAGCTAATTTTTATGATGGATTAGGAGCTCTTAAAGGAGTTGATATCTCAGCAGCTAGTTTAGGATTTAAAATAATTAATACAAGAGGATTTAACAGTACCTCTCCAGTACGATCTCTGCAAATAATTGACGGAGTAGATAATCAAGCACCAGGAATGAACTTTTCATTAGGAAACTTTCTAGGTGCTTCTGAATTAGATATTCTAAAGGTTGAAATAATTCAAGGTGCTAGTTCCGCTTATTTTGGTCCAAATGCATTTAATGGAGTAATAAAAATGAATACTAAAAATCCTTTTGTTCATACTGGACTAAGCTTACAGACAAAATTTGGTAGTAGAAATCTCTTTGAAAATTCAATTCGACTTGCAGAAAAATTTAAAGATAAAAATGGAAATGATCTTTTTGCTTATAAAATAAACCTCTCTTATATGCAAGCTAATGATTGGGAAGCTAACAACACTTCACCTGTGGAAGGAACCATTGCAAATATTAATAATCCTGGGGGATACGACGCGGTAAATAGATATGGGGATGAAGATACTGATGGGAATTTAAATGATCTTAGAAACATATCATTTGATGATTATAAAAAATATGGTGGTTTAGGACTATTTCACAGAACAGGTTATTGGGAAAGAGATATTGTTGATTATAATACAGACAATCTTAAGTTTTCTAGTTCATTACATTATAAAATAAACTCTAAAACTGAATTAATGTATAAATTAAATTATGGAACAGGTACAACAGTATATCAAGGAGACAACAGATTTAGTTTAAGAGATATTCAGTTTTATCAAAATATTCTAGAGTTAAAACAAGAAGATAAGTTTTTTATTAGAGCTTATCGATCGGGAGAGGATGCTGGAAAAAGTTATGATGCTGTTTTTACAGCACTAAGACTTCAAGAATACAATTTAATTGACAATCAAGACTGGTATACTAGGTATAAAAACAATTGGCGTGATAATTTTAGTTTAGCAAATTTGGGATGGAGTGATATTGAATATACACAAATAGGGACATGGCCAAATTGGGAATGGATTTATACATTTGATGGTGAAGAAATAGATATAATTGATTGGATAAATTTAACTGATTCTGTAATAAACGCCAACTCTGATAAAATCATATCTCTTCATCAATCAACAAGAAGTCAAACAGATGAAGAAACAAATAGATTAATTCCTGGAACGGAAGAATTCATATCTGCTTTAAACGATATAACTTCTAAAATATCCTATTTGGATGGAGGAACTGGATTCTATGACAAATCTGCATTAAATCATATACATTCTGAATATCAGTTTAATCCCAATTTTACAAATATTAAAATTGGAGCAAATTTTCGTCAATATAAACCTGACACTAGAGGTTCTATTTTTATGGATACAGCAAATTTAATTACTAATAATGAATTTGGTATTTACTCTGGTATTGATTTAAATTTTTTTAATGAAAACCTAAAAATAAATACAACTTTAAGATTAGATAAAAATGAAAATTTTGAATTTAATTTCTCTCCTGCAGCTTCTATAGTATACAAAGCTTCAGAAGTTGATATTTTAAGATTTTCGTTTTCTTCAGCTGTTAGAAACCCTACTTTATCAGAGCAATATTTATATTATAATGCTGGAAGAGCTATATTAATTGGAAATCTAGAAGGTCATGGAAAAGATTATGGGGAAAATTTAGTGACTGTTGAATCATTAAGAAATTACTTTTTACCAGCTCAATTAAGCAGAGATAGTTTAATTTTTTTTAGTGTAGACCCCATACGTCCTGAAAAAGCAAAATCTGCAGAAATTGGATATAGAACAACAATAAATGATAAGATTTACTTTGATGCAAATTATTATTATTCCAAATACACTGATTTTATTGGATATAAAGTTGGAGTAAAATTTAACACATTACAAGATGATACTTCTACCGGAGCATATGAAATTTCATTACCATCTATTCAAGCTTATAGGATGGCCGCCAATTCTCAAAATACTGTAACCACTCAAGGAGCTTCATTTGGTATAAACTACTACATTTCTCCTCAATATACATTAAATGGAAATTATAGTTGGAACAAGTTAAATGAAAAAGGAACAAATGACCCAATAATACCTGCTTACAATACACCTGAACACAAATTTAATTTGGGTATTTCAGCAAGAGATATACATTTAAGTTCTGAATATATGTACTT
>MDTD01052021.1_pt1 | contig 12740 bp, 13 predicted proteins | sample 811221 | NCBI WGS metagenome assembly MDTD01 (sample SAMN05326646, study PRJNA326480) | marine metagenome | isolation source: seawater | place: Pacific Ocean: South West | collected 2011 | reverse complement strand
CGGCTGAACACCGATGAAGACCCGGACGGTTATGATCCAGCCGGGCTACTGTGTTTTGCAATGGCGGGCTATACAGTCGGACGCGCCACCATCCGCCGGGACATACGTCAATTAATGCCCGGTGAGATGCTTTACGCAGGGACGGACGGTAAGGTCGTTATTCATTCCTACGCTTCCTATCGCCCAAGCGGGCGCGACACCCGCAACAGAAGGCAACTACTAGATGCCCTTAGCGTCGCCACGATCGAGATATTCGAAACGCTCGCGGCCACGACACAGGACCGGCCGATCGTGGTGCCGCTCAGCGCGGGAATGGATTCCCGCCTCGTCGTCGCGGCCCTGCATCACCTCGGCATCGGGAACGTTCGGTGCTACGCCTATGGAAAACCGGGAAACTTCGAAGCTGAGGCGAGCCGGAGGATCGCGGATCATCTCGGTTACCAGTGGGATTTCGTCCCCTACAGTCTCGATCAGCAGCGGCGGACGTTTTCGGAGCCCGGTCACGCCGACTTCCAGTCTTTCGCCAACGACTTTGCCGCCCTGCCCTTTCAGCAGGACTTCCATGCCGTCGACGTCCTACGGAAGAAAGGGTTCATCCCGCCGGACGCGGTTATCGTCAACGGGCAGTCCGGCGATTACCTGACCGGAAACCATATCCCGGCAGAACTATGCGAACCTGTCGGCGATGCGAATGAAGAGAAAAGGTGGTCGCGCGTATTTAATGCCACGGTCGAGAAACATTTCAGCCATTGGCAGTTTCTGAAAACGCCGGAGAATCTGTCCCGTATCTCAGCTCTCCTGCGCGAGGATCTGCATCAGGCCGACATGGCGTTTGGCGACGATCCGGCGCAGGACTTCGGACTTTTCGAAGGATTGGAATTTCGCAACCGGCAGGCCAAGTACGTCATCGGCGGGCAACGCATCTATGACCTGTTCGAATTGGAATGGCGCCTGCCCCTTTGGGACCGGCAGTACATGACGTTCTGGCAGGATGTCCCACTCGAAGCGAAACGCGGCCGCAACCTGTTTCTGGAGATGCTGGCGGAACGGAATTGGGGTGGCGTATGGCGAGGCTGGGATTTTCCGCAGCGGATAACGCCGAGAAGCCTTGCTCACGTGCGGTGGTTGCTAAAGGCGCTTCATATTCCTTTGGGCAGAAAACGCTGGCACCGGTTCGAACGACGCTATCTCGACTACTTCATGGACGTGCTGTGCAACTACGCGATCGTGCCCTATGCCCGGGTCATAAGGGACGATCGCGGATTTCGGAATGCATTGTCCTGGCATATTGACGCGTATCTCAGCGAGAAGGGCATCCGTCTTGAAGAGCTTTCCCGGGGGGCGCACCGATGAACCAAAACGGAACCGTTTCCGGCGATACCGGGGTCACGCGTGTCTTGGTGGTCTTGCGCCTCTTTACGGGTCTTTTGGATTCGCTGGCGTCCCGGGTCTGGGCGCCGAGCGGGGTGCCGGCGATCTACAAACTGATCGAGGGCCTGGCACATCGTCCGGATATCGACGTCCGGCTCGTCTTTACCTGCAAGGATGCCGATGCCGCAGCGCATTTTCCGTCGAATCAGACCCAACATATCGACGGTCTCGGCGAAGTTCATATTCTCGGTTGGCGACGCCGACCCTGGCTCCGTTGCCTCGGCATGGACGGAAAATGGCGGGAGCTGATGCAACTATTGTCCTGCCTGCGCCTCTACTTCAAGTTCCGCCCGCAAACGTCCTACTTCGGAAACGCCAATATTTTTGCGGCCGGGCTATTCGCGCGCCTCGGACTCGGCCGCGTGGTCTTTCGGCTCCTCGGCCTGCATCCGTTCGAGAAGGCGGTGGCCGGCCGCCGCCGCGGCTTGATGCATTGGCTGTACCGATCGCCGTTCGATCATGTGGTCTGCACGATGGACGGAAGTGGGGGCAACCACTACCTCGGTGATCTGATCTGTCCCGAAACGCCGGTGTCCCTGAAGCTGAACGGTGTGGACCGACCCGAACCGCGAGCGGAAGACATCGACCGATTTCGCGCCCGTTTCGACCTCGGCGGGAAGCCCGTGGTTATTTTCGTCGGCCGCCTGGAGCGGACGAAGGGTTGCCGGGAGTTCGTTGAAGGCATGATCCTCCTGAATCGCCGGACCGCCGTCGACGCGGTCGTCGTCGGATACGGCGAGATGGAGGCGGAATTGCGCGCGCTGGTCGACGCCGAGGGAGGCAGCGGCGCCGTTCATTTTACCGGCGCCCTGCCGCACGACGAGATCCCGGCCGCATTGGCGCTGGCGGACGTTTATGTCTCCCTCAACCAGTTCGGAAACCTTTCGAACACCAATCTCGAGGCCATCGCTCAAGGCAAATGCATGCTGTTGCTGGAAAGCGATCCGGAAACCCATGTGGATATGGAGACCGCCGAGCTTCTGCCGGAAGAGAGCTTTCCGCGGGTCTCTCGACAGAACACCGCGGAGCGGCTCGCGGAGATACTGAACAATCTCCTAGCGGACGGATCCCGGATCGAACGATTGGAGGCAGAAGTCGCCGGCATCGGACAACGGATTCTTTCAAGCTGGCCCGAGCGCACGGCGTTCGAAATCGACCTGATCTTGGGCACTTCCAAAGCCCCATGACGCCGACTGACAGGTTCCGCCGACGGGGCGCCGCGATCGCGCCTCCAGCACATGAGAAAGTTAAAACATGACTGATCAATCCATCCGAACCGCGCTGGTCGGTTGCGGATACTGGGGTCCCAATCTGGCCCGCAACATCGCGGCTAATAGCGCCATGTCCCTGGCCGCGATCTGCGACCAGTCCGCAGCGGTCCGGGACGAGTTCGCCAAGCGCTATCCTGAAGCCGCGGTTTTTGACACGACGGAGTCCCTTCTCGCTGACGAGACGATAGACGCAGTGGTTCTGGCGACGCCGTCCGGCCTCCATTACCAGCAGGCCCTTGAGACATTAGAGGCCGGGAAACATGTGATGGTGGAGAAGCCACTGTCACATACCGTCGCGGAGGCATCGGAACTGATTGATGCCGCCGCGTCCCGCGATCGCATTCTCATGGTCGGACATACGTTCCTTTACAATAATATCGTCCAAGACGTGAAGACCCGGATCGATAGCGGCGAACTCGGCGACGTACTCTACGCATATGCACAGAGGCTCAACCTCGGCCGGTTCCGCCAGGACTCCGATGTCGTCTGGACGCTCGCGCCGCACGATATCTCAATTCTCAATTACTGGTTCGACGCGTTACCTGAACAGGTCAGCGCCCGCGGCAGCGCGTTCATCCATCGCCGGACCGACATTGCGGAAGTCGCATTCTGCCAAATCGACTATCCGAACGATCGGATCGCACATCTGCATTTATCCTGGCTCGACCCGCAGAAACGACGCGAGATGGTTGTTGTCGGAAGCGACAAGATGCTCGTCTATGACGATGCGAACAGCGACCGCCATATCCAAATCTACGACAAGAGTGTGGCTGTCGACTTTCAGGGTGAGTCGACCGACTTCGCCGACTTCTCGACACGCCTGCGCGCCGGCGATCTCGTTGTGCCGAACATCCGGCTGCGCGAGCCGCTTGCCGTAGAGATCGAGGCGTTTGCATCCGCAATCCGTTCAGGCATGCCGCCGCCGACGGACGGACGGCACGGTCTGGCCGTAGTCGCGGTGCTCGAGGCCATATCGGCCTCGATGCGCAAGGATGGAAAAGTTATCGAAGTGAAGTACCCGTGACCTTGGAGCAAGAAGAATGAACGCACCCGCAAAAGCCGCCACCCCCGAGGTTGATGGCAAGATTCCCCTGGTCGATCTCGCTGCGCAGTATGCCGCGCATAAAGACGAACTCGACGCCGCCGTTGCCGGCGTCCTGGCACGTACCAGCTTCGTCGGCGGCCCCGACCTTTCAGTTTTTGAGACGGAGTTCGCCGAGTTCTGTGGCGGCGGACATGTGGCTGCCTGCGGTAACGGGACCGATGCGCTGGCACTTTCGATCCTCGAACTGATCGGCGAAGGTGATGGCAACGGCGAGATCATCATGCCTTCCCATACCTTCATCGCGACTGCTGAGGCGATCACCATGGCCGGCTACCTGCCGGTCTTCGCAGAGATCGATCCCGAGACCTACAATATGGATCCGGAATCGGCGGCTGCGGCGATCTCACCGCAAACCAAGGCTATCATTCCGGTCCATATTTACGGCCAGATGGCGCCGATGGACGAAATCATGCGGATTGCGGATGCCCACCAACTGATGGTGATCGAGGATGCCGCCCAAGCGCACGGCGCCAGCTGGAAGGGCAAGATGCCGGGGCATTGGGGTCACGCCGCCTGCTTCAGCTTCTATCCCGGCAAGAACCTCGGTGCTTGGGGCGACGGCGGTGCCGTCTTTTCGCGGGATGCGGACCTGATTACCCGTATCCGCAAACGCGCGAACCACGGCCGGGCAACCAAGTATACCCATGATTTCATCGGAACGAACTCCCGACTGGATGGACTGCAGGCCGCCGTGCTGCGGGTGAAACTCCGACACCTGGAGGATTGGAACGAGAAACGCCGCCGGGTCGCCGCGACCTATGACCGGCTGCTGCGCGATCTGAACAGCGTCACCCTGCCGATTACCGATCCTTCGGCCGAGCACGTCTATCATCTGTATGTCATCCAGCTGGACAACCGCGACAGGATCCTCAAGGCGCTGTCGGCCCAAGGTATCGGCGCCGGCGTCCATTATCCGGTGCCGGTGCACATGCAGCCCGCTTATGCGCATCTCGGCATTGCAGCGGATACTTTTCCGGCAACCAATAAGGCGGCCGATCGTATCCTTTCCCTGCCGATCTTCCCGGAAATGTCTGAGACCCAGATCGAACGGGTGGTCGTGGCGCTTCAGGCATCCATCTGATCGTCGGCTTATGACCGATAAGTTCATTCATCCCAGTGCCGAGGTCGCGCCCGGCGCCGTGGTCGGCGCGGGCTGCCGGATATGGCAGCAATGCATTCTGGTTGACGGATCGATCCTCGGTGAGGCCTGCAAGCTCGGACACAACGTCTTCGTCGAAGCCGGCGTGCGCCTCGGCGACCGTGTGACGGTGAAAGACAATGTCGCGCTCTATTCCGGTGTCCTGATCGAGGACGATGTCTTCATCGGACCGAATGCGGTCTTCACCAATGTGCTCAATCCCCGCAGTACCATCTCCCGCAAGGACGAGTTCCGGGAAACGCTCGTCCGGCATGGCGCGACGATCGGCGCCAACGCCACGATTGTCTGCGGCAATACGATCGGACGCTACGCGATGATCGGGGCCGGGACCGTGGTGACGCGGGACGTAGCGGACCACGCATTGATCGTCGGCAATCCCGGCCGCCCCGTCGGCTGGGTCAGCGCCGCGGGGCACAAACTGGGGGCGGATATGGTCTGCCCCGAGACCGCCATCCGCTACGAGACCTGCGCGGACGGCATTCAGCCGGCCGAATGATGAAATTCGATCTCAAACTGATCATGCGCCAATCACAAGAAGGGAAACTCCTCCAGTGACAGGTGATTCGAGTCCGGGCCGGTTCGATCTTAGCGGCTCCAATATTCTGGTTACGGGCGGAACCGGCTCATTCGGTCGACGGTTCGTCCACCGGCTGTTGAATGAACACGATCCGGCGCGGGTCGTCGTCTTTTCGCGCGATGAGGACAAGCAGTACGATATGGCCTTGTCGTTGCCGCAATCCTCGCATCCGTCGCTGCGCTATTTCATCGGCGATGTCCGCGACCAGTCCCGTCTGGAGCTGGCGATGCGCGACATCGATGTGGTGATCCATGCTGCGGCGCTGAAACATGTACCAACCGCCGAATACAATCCGTTCGAATGCATCCGCACCAACGTTCACGGTGCCGAGAATGTTGTTCAGGCTGCGCTTCGGACCGATGTGAAGCGCGTCATCGCGCTGAGCACGGACAAGGCGTCAAATCCGATCAATCTGTACGGCGCGAGCAAACTTGCCTCGGATAAAATTTTTGTCGCCGCTAACAACATCAGCGGCTCGGTCGCCACCCGGTTCTCCGTGGTCCGCTATGGCAATGTGATCGGCAGCCGCGGCAGCATCGTGCCCATGTTCCGGCGTCTCATTGCGGAAGGCGTCGACGCCCTGCCGATTACCGACGAACGCATGACCCGTTTCTGGATCACACTCGACCAGGGAATCGATTTCGTCGTCCGCTGCATCACCGACATGCAGGGCGGCGAGATATTCATACCCAAAATTCCAAGCATGAAGGTCGTTGATATCGCATCCGCCATGGCACCGGACCTGCCGCACCGCGTCATCGGTATCCGCCCGGGCGAGAAGCTGCACGAGGTCATGGTCACCACCGACGATGCCCGGCTTACGCTCGAATTGGACGACCGCTATATCATCGAGCCGGATTTCGCGTTCTGGAGCCGCGAGGGCTATAAGTCATTCGGCGCCTCGCGGGTGGCACCGGATTTCAGCTATGCGAGCGACAAGAACGATCATTGGCTCGACCACGACACCTTCAGGGCCCTGCTGGATGATTGAACCGATCCGCATCGGTTCCTGCCCCAAGACATACGCCGGCCATTGGCCGAGATGACGGTACTCGTGACCGGCGCGACCGGGTTGTTGGGCGCTTATCTGGTCGACCTGTTGTCCGAACTCGGGCCCGTCACGGCGACATCGCGTAGCGGGACGGCGCAGCCCTGCAATCTGACCGATGCCGACGCAGTGACATCGCTGATTAGGACGGTTGATCCCGCCGTCGTCGTCCATACGGCGGCCCTGACCGATGTCGACGGCTGCGAAGAAGACCCCGCGCGGGCCGAAGCGCTCAATGCCAACGCCACGGCACATCTGGCGGATACGCTCGCCTCGTCCGCGCAGCTTGTCTATATCTCGACCGACCAGGTTTATCCCGACACGGCCGGGACACATCGTGAAGGGGGCGAATCCCCGGTGAACGTCTATGGCTGGAGCAAGCTCGCCGGCGAGCGGGCGGCACTGAAACACCCCGCCGCGCTGGTTCTCCGCACGAACTTTTTTGGGCCCTCGAAGACACTGGGACGCCAGAGCCTGAGCGACTTCGTTGAATGCAATCTGCGAGACGGAAATGCAATTACGCTGTTCGATGACGTTCTGTTCTCGCCGCTGCACATCGAGACTCTGGGATTGCTGATCGCGGAAATGATCAGCGGAAGAATATCCGGCGTCTTCAATACAGGCTCCCGGGAAGGCATGTCGAAAGCCGACTTCGCCTTTCACATCGCCAGGCATCTTCGGCTTTCCACCGACACGGCAAGACGGGGCCAGTCGAGCGAAATGCCCGGCCGGGCGCCGCGGCCAAAAGACTTGCGGATGGATGTCTCGCACATCGAAGCGGTGCTGGGCCGCCCAATGCCGACGCTCTCTCAAGAGGTAGAAAAGCTATGAGTCAGGAATTACGGATCGGAAACCACCCAATCGGGCTTGAACATCCGACCTATTTCATTGTCGATATCGCCGCCAACCACGACGGCGATCTCGGACGCGCCGAAGAATTGATTCATCTGGCGGCCGAGTCCGGCGCTGATGCTGCGAAGTTCCAGAATTTCCAAGCCGCAACGATCGTCTCGGACTACGGCTTCAACTCGCTCGGCGAACAGCAATCGCATCAGGCGAGCTGGGAGAAGAGCGTGTTCGAGGTCTACGACGACGTTTCCCTGCCGATGGATTGGACCGAAGACCTGAGGGCGTGCTGCGATGACGCGGGAATGGACTATTTTACGGCGCCTTACGACCTGAGCCTTCTCCAAGAGCTGTCACAATTCGTGTGCGCATGGAAAGTCGGCTCCGGCGACATCACCTGGCTTGAGAATATCGAGGCCATGGCGACGGATGGGAAGCCTGTCCTCCTGGCGACCGGCGCTGCCGATATGGATGACGTGCGCCGGGCGGTGGCCGCCGTTCAGAAGCACACCGACGACCTCGTGCTCATGCAATGCAACACCAATTATACGGCGAGCCTCGAGAACTTCCGCCATATCGCGCTGAACGTGCTGAAGACCTATGCGGAGGCCTTCCCGGGCGTGACCCTCGGTTTGAGTGACCACACCCCCGGCCATGCCACGGTGCTCGGCGCGGTAACTCTGGGCGCACGGGTGGTGGAGAAGCATTTCACCGACGACACGGGCCGGGTCGGCCCGGATCATGAGTTCTCGATGGATCCGAAATCCTGGCGCGAAATGGTCGATCGAACCCGCGAACTCGAAGCGGCCCTGGGTCCGGCGGAGAAGACCGTCATGGAGAATGAGCAGGAAACGGTCGTCCTCCAGCGCAGGGCCATCCGGACAAACAGAGCAATTAAGGCCGGCGAAACCATCGCGGCGACGGATCTCATCCCGTTGCGGCCATGCCCGGTCGATGCGCTTCCGCCCTATTTCAGCGAACAACTGATCGGGCGCACGGCTAACCGCGATATCGACGAAGGCGACTGCTTTACCGCCTCGGATATCAGCTAGACCCACCGTGACGACCGCGATCGTCATTCCGGCTTTCAACGAGGAAGCAGATATAGGCAGGGTGATCGGCTCCCTCAATGGCTGCGGCGACGTCATAGTCGTATCGGACGGCTCGACCGACGCCACCGTTGAGATTGCACAAGATGCCGGCGCTACCGTCATTCAACATAAGGCGAACCGCGGTTACGACGCCGCGCTTGCGACCGGTTTCGACCACGCCGAAAAAATGAATGCCGACGTGATCGTTGCCTTCGACGCGGACGGTCAGTTGGACGTCGCCGCCCTCCAGGAGGCTGTCGATATCGTCAAGCGCGGCGAGGCGGATATCGTCCTCGGACAGCGGTCCGAGAAAGCCCGTATCTCGGAGGTTTTGTTTGGTCTGTACACGCGCATCCGGTTCGGCGTCCCGGATATTCTTTGCGGCCTGAAGGCGGTCTCGACATCGGTTTATCGGCAGCACCGCGCGGCAATGGGCGGTGCGAGCATCTTTACCGGTATGGCATTGGCCGCACTGCGGGGCGGTGCCTCCTTCAAATTTGTGGACGTGGCTGTCGCGCCGCGTGTCGACGCTTCGCGGATTGGCTCGGGCTGGCGTGCGAACAAGGAGATCCTGCAGGCGATGTGCAATGCCATCGCATGCGACCTTAAGGGGTCGGGCAGGTGAGTTCCGGCCCGACGATTGCGGTGGTACAGGCTCGTATGACATCGTCACGACTGCCGGGCAAGGCGCTGTTGGAGTTGGCCGGCGTACCGATGCTCGGCCGTGTCGTCGAACGCCTTGAGCGTATTCAAGGCATCGATAGCATCGTTGTTGCCGCACCGGAAGGCGCGGCGCACGATCCCATCGCGGACTATGCCGAAGGGCTCGCCGGCGTTGGGCTCGTCCGCGGGTCGGAAGATAACGTTTTGGAACGCACGGCCAATGCGGTTCGGGCCACCGATGCCGAGACCGTCATGCGCGTCACTTCCGACTGCCCTATGATCGATCCCGACATCAGCGGTGCGGTTCTAGCGTCTTACCAAAGTTCCGGCGTCACCTATGCCCGCCTCGCGTTCGAGCACGGATTTCCCTTGGGGTTCGATACCGAAGTCTTCTCGGCGGAGGCGTTATTGATCGCAGAGCGGGAAGCCGAAGACCCCTACGAGCTCGAACACGCCACACCGTTCATCTGGCGTCGCCCGGAGCGGTTTCCCGCCACATATCTCGACCATTATCCGGACCGCCGTCAGTTGCGCCTCGTCGTCGATACCCCGGAGGACTTCCGCTTCGCTGAGGCGGTTTACAATGAGTTCTATCCGGAAATACCGGATTTTCGCCTCGTCGATCTGATCTCCCTGTTTGATCGCCGTCCCGAGCTTCTCGCGATCAATCGGGACATTCCTCAAACGCCCTTCGTCGACGCACCAGAGCAGCGATGAGGGAACCACGACCAACGCCGTTAGATGTCGAAACGGCATTGGCATCCGGCACGGCGTGACGGGACGAATTCGCGTGGCCCGTATCGTCGACGGGGACGACACCCATATTGGCCGCCCAGCTCGAGCGGGTCATCGCTTTAATTCGATAACTCAGCGATGAAAAAGCCCAGATGACAGCGCTCCTGTGCTCGCAGCGGATACTTTTCCGTGTGCGTGCGCTCACGGAGGCGAGCCTTGGCATCCCGGCCGAAGCGCCTCGGGGTTGCTGCCTGATTGGCGGCCCTCTGGAACTCAATTGGCTGCGATCAGCCGCCGGTCAGCGCGACGTCGGAACACCTGGCATTCGTGATAGATGCGGGTTTGAAGAATTCGCCCGTTCGGCGTGCGTTGCGGACCGCCTCCTCGACACCGGTTTGAAATTTTCCGGGACGCTGCTGCGGCCGGCCGTTACCGCGATCAGCCATTCTAAACTGTTGCGCAAATCGGCCCAGCGAAACAACGGCGGCATTGGTTTCTTCCATTCGCACAGTCTGTCGGAAGACGCGCACCGACAGTTTGGGCAACGGTCTCTGGACTGGTCGACCTAAGCGTTTGTTGTGCCAACGACGGACGCGCTGTCTGACATCGAAGAATTGTCGGCTGAAATACGATCCCGGCTGCACATGTTGATCCGGGCGGAAGTTGCTATGCGGGTGGGCATCGCTGCAGGTGATCTTGCCGCCCTGACGGCTTTCCCAAAGTTGCCACACGCCGTCTGGTCCGGCTGCGGGGGACTGCATGCGGCGCGGGCGGTCGGCCTGGAAGTCCAGCGCCGCGACGGCACTGTCGTTCAGTTTGACCATTCGGGTTCTACTGGCCTTTCTTTGCCGCACGCCTTCTTTGCCGTCGTTGAATTCTCGGTATCGAGCCGATTCGAAATGGTGACATCACAGGCAACCGTAGTTACAAACAGGAAGACATGACGGCGAACTCACCCAGTCTGCGGCCACTGGAGCGGACCCATTCCGAGGGCTTTCCATCCTATAGACGGGCCGCACGTATTGGGCCCGCACCCTACGGCACCAGACCAAAAGTCATCTGCGCGCCGATCATGCTCAGCGGCTTCCAGACACACACCCCAGCATTGCTGCAGGACCTCCTGTGCAAGCCCCATTTGGAAAGGCTCTTCCGTGGCCGCACCCATCCGTTGGCACAGTTCGCCCCTACCGTGGGTTCAAAGTTTGAAGAACACATGCAAGAGGCCGACGTCTTCGTATTCGACTACACGCGAAGTACCACGAATTGGAAGGCGCTTTACACCGATCGCTGGATAGTGCTGGTTGACTTCGGACTCTACCAGTACAGTTTTCCGTGCAGACCGAGATCGAAAACGGTGCCGCATCGTTCGGGCGCATTTCGACGAAAGAGGCCGTGCCGTCGTTCCATCGGAAGATCTGGAAGAAGCCGTTCTGGGCAGCGCATTGCCGCCAGATCCGACTTGGTTCCGGCGCCAATTTCTTGAACCCGAATACGTGAATTGAAGATGAGCGACCAACACGACAATACGACGGATAGCGAACAGGGTGCGTCGCAGCTTGCGCAGTGGCGCGGCGATTTCGGAGATTCTTATATCGAACGCAATTCCCCGACGCCGGAGCGCCTGCAGCAACGGATCGATGCCCTTTCCGAAATGCTGGCACCGATCGACCCCGGACAGCTCCGGTCCCTTCTCGAAGTGGGCGCAAATGTCGGTCTGAATTTGCGTGCCCTCGCGAAGATTACCGATGCGGAGTTGTTCGCGATCGAACCCAACGGCACCGCGCGCGACCTTCTAGCCGCTGACCAGGTCCTGCCCGCCGAGCGCATATTTGACGGAACGGCCGCGCAGATCCCGTTGCCCGATGGCGGCGCCGAGCTCGTCATGACATCGACGGTCTTGATTCATGTGCCAGACGAAATGCTCAGGTCGTCCTATGAGGAAATCTACAGAGTGTCGTCGCGATACATCCTCTGCATCGAATACTTCTCTCCCGACCCCGTGACCATCCACTATCGCGGTCACGACGACTTATTGTTCAAGCGGGATTACGGCGGCCTGTGGCTTGATTGGTATCCGGCGCTCGAACACGTCGCCGACGGTTTCTTCTGGAAACGCACGACCGGGTTGGACAACGTCAATTGGTGGCTGTTTCGGAAGCCATAGACCGCGTGCCCGTCGAAACATTTCTGTTCCTGCCCGACCTGGACGGCGGCGGCGCTCAACGCACCCTCGTCAATTTGGCGAACACCCTGCCGCGCGACCGTGTGTCCCCAACCCTGGTCGCGGGACGTGCCGACGGTGCTGCCCGTCAATGGCTGGCATCGGATACGCCGCTGATGGACCTCGAAGCCAAGCGGCTTTTTCAGGCCCTGAGGCCCCTGCGCTGCGTGCTTCGGGACCGTCGCCCCACTGTTCTGCTGTCAACGATCGCGGACGCCAATGCGTTGGCCTGGATGGCATCGCTCGGCCTCGGCACGAAATGCATCTTCCGCGAAACCAATAGTCATCGCAGCCGGGACGATCTCTCCACGCTCCGGCGGCGGTTGATCTCCATCAGCTATCGACAGGCCGACGCCGTCGTCGCCCTGTCCGAAGGCGTCGGGCGAGAGTTGATCGAAGACTATAGGCTTGATTCGGGTAGGACCCATACCATCCACAACCCCGTCGACACATCCTTGTTCGATCCGTCTGATGCCACCGCTATTGAAATTCCGGTGAATGACGGCAGCCGACTTATCCTGGGGATTGGCCGTCTCACACGACAGAAGAATTTCGAGCTTCTCCTTCGTGCTTTTGCAAAGCTGGGCGACCGG
>MDTD01196267.1_pt1 | contig 12741 bp, 8 predicted proteins | sample 811221 | NCBI WGS metagenome assembly MDTD01 (sample SAMN05326646, study PRJNA326480) | marine metagenome | isolation source: seawater | place: Pacific Ocean: South West | collected 2011 | reverse complement strand
GATGCTGAGGTTGAGCTTACTCAGATCCTCTCCGAGCAAATCGCTCTGGAAATCGATCGCGAGATCCTTAATGACTTGTTAGCTCAAGCCGACACTAACTACTTCTGGGACCGCCGTCCTGGTCGTTTCGTCAACAAGAAGAGCGGTGCCGATCAGACAACTAATGGTACGCTTACTTCGCCTACCTTCACAGGTACGGTTCGCGAGTGGTACGAGACCTTGGTCGAGACCATCATCGACGTTGCTAACGAGATTCACAGAAAGACCCTTCGTGGCTCTGCGAACTTCATCGTTGTCAGCCCTGATGTTGCTACTGTCCTTGAAGCTTCCGTGCTTTACAAGCCAGTTTACAGCATCGACGGCGACGGTCAAGTTGCTGCCGGTATGAGTCTTGGAGCCGAGAAGGTCGGTACGCTGAGCAACCGTTTCACAGTCTACAAGGACCCCTACTTCCCACGCAACAAGATTCTTGTTGGATACAAGGGTGGTAGCTACCTCGAGACTGGATACGTATACGCTCCATACGTGCCGCTGATCGTTACTCCTACTATCTTCGCACCTGAAGACTTCACCCCAAGAAAGGGTGTGATGACTCGTTACGGTAAGAAGATGGTTCGTTCCGACTTCTACGGTACTGTTACGTGCCTCGGCATGGACGTCATCTAATCTGATTAGACGAAGTCTTTAGAATACTGGGCGGTCCTTTCGGGACCGCCCTTTTTATTTTTGGGCATTTCGTGCGAACAGCAGAAGTCACATTTTTACTTTACTGCTAAAATCGTTATGTTATATTGTAATTTCTAAAGGAGAAACAAATGGCTACAACTTCAAAGGCGACAACGCCCAAGAGAACTCCAAAGGCATCCTCAGCGAATACAGAGAACGACGCTCTGAAAGCTCAGATTGCTGAGTTGGAGAAAAAAATTACAAAACTTGAGGGCACTGTAACAAATTTGACAGTTGCTCTAGAGGGTAAAGACGTGGATGGAGACGGCATTCCCGACATTGCAGGTTTGACTGCAAGAGTTGACAATATTGTCGGTTTCTTAAAGCGAAAATGGGGCGAAGGCCCAATGGCTAATCACAATATTCGCTAAGCAGAATTAGCTAGTCAACAAAATTTCACAGAAGACATTTGGTGCTCCGCGTAATAGTTATCGATAGGGTGCTAAATGTCTTCTTTTGCTTATACACAAAAACCAACTCCTTTTAGCTTTTTTGACACAGACACTGACTTCCAGCAGGAAGCAGATGCGATGGTCACATTTGTCAAGAGAAAGTTAGGTGACGATATTCTCAGCGTTGAGCTGACGAAGAAACAGATTTGGGCTTGCTTTGAAGAGTCTTTTCTTGAGTATGGCCGAATTATAAATGAAGCAGACGCAAAGTCACAGTTAAATAACTTGTTAGGTTATTCTACAGGAAGTAACAAGACTGGTTTGTTCCCAAGACAAAATTTGGAATTCCTCCTCCGGATGGCTGAGCCTTATTCCATGGAAGCAGGAATCGGTGGATCGTATAACGAAGTCTCCGGATCTATCACACTTGAATACAAGCGCCAAGACTACAATATCTACAATGAATTAAAGGACGCTGATGGAAATCTTATTGTTTCAAGCAGTAAGAATTCTCCCAGAACAAAAATGAGGATCAAGGAAGTTTTTCACTTCAGCCCTCAAGCTGCTTACAGATTTTTCGACACAACCTCTGCAGTTAATTACTTAAATAATGAATTTAGCTTTGAGTCCTTCACTCCTGAGACAATGTTTTACGTCTTACCTGTTTTTGAAGACGTTCTCCGTGCCGGACAAATGGACATCTCTAATCGAGTTAGAAAATCAAATTATTCATACCGCGTTATCGGTGAGAATATTAGGATTTATCCAATGCCGACTGTGCTGACTGGTTCAACGGGGACAGCACAAAAGTTGTGGATTCGAGTTGCCTTCAATCCAGACCCGTATAATCCAGATGTCGAGGATGATACAATCTACGGCGTTTCAAATATGTCGAACGTTCCGTTTGGCAGAATGAAATTCAATAAAACTAATTCCGTTGGTAGACAGTGGGTTAGAGAATACACCCTCGCTTTGAGCAAAGAGCTCCTTGGCCAGGTGCGCTCAAAGTTTGCATCGGTGCCAATTCCGTCAGGCGATCTGAACCTTAACGGCACTGACTTGGTATCTCAAGGACGAGAAGACCAAACCAGACTTAGAGACCAATTAATAGAATTATTAGACAGCCTCACGTACAGCAAGCTCTTAGAGGGCCAGGCAACTGACGCTGAAAACATCATGAGGACCCTAAAAGCAATGCCGATGCCGTTGGGCAAATGTATCCTTATAAAGTGATGGTAGGTTATGGCTAGACTTTTCATTACACCACGAGAACAAGATCTCATCTCCGACTTGACGAAGGAGATAATGAAAGATGTTGTCGGTCAAAAGATATATTACTACGCTGTGCGAGCTGATGTTACCAAGATTCACGACGTTTACGAAGAAGCAGTCGATAAATACTTCGATCCAGCTCTAGAGATAGAAGCACAAGTGTTGTGGTCCCCCCAAGTCGTTAGCACTAATCGTTTCGGTTCAGAGAAGACTTACACCATTGAGGCATATCTTCATTACAAAGACTTAATTGATAAAGACATCGACGTGAGAGAGGGCGACTATTTTTCTTATGGCGAAACGTTCTTCGAAATAACTTCATTAACGTGGCAGTCAGACATTTATGGCGAGATCGAATACATGACGGGGGTCAAGCTGCTTGGGAAACAAGCCAGAAAAGGACTCATCGATAAGCCTCCGATCGGCCCAACTGAAGAAGGGTATTACCCTGGAGATCCGGACGCCGTCCAGAGGACTTTCATACAGCAACGCGGTTTCGCTGAAAATGCTGAAGGACCAACCGGTGACAAGCGAGCCCTTATTGAGCAAGGGAAACTTGAGCTGCCTCCATCACCGGCACCGGCTGAGGTTTCCCCAGACGGAGACCCAGGGGAGATAAGCTCATCTTTCTACGACGAGAGTTAATATGGCAACAAAGTATTCACTAACAAAGGGACAGTATAAGTCAGTCGATACAGGGTATCAGAACCCTGACACTGTCGATGATTTCTCTATTCCTTCTTGCACAATCGAAGATGTCGATCGAGGTGTCTTTAATTTGTTCAATCAGGAGCTTCCACTATTTTATAAGAGGAAAGACCAAGTAAAGAAGGTGCCTGTAATCTTCGCAACCGGCGAAAGATTTGCTCTCCTGGCCAGAAACAAACCGTTAAGGGATAAATCGAATGCGTTAATTTTGCCGCTAATATCAGTTGTGAGAACTGGAATAGATCAGGAAAACGGGAAAGGTAATTCGTTGAACCAAGGCGGCCCGATTACAATCAAGATGCGGCTAGCCGAGGATGATCTTAGATACCAAAGGTTGCAAAACATTCATGGCTTTAAAAATGCCGACGAGGTCGCCATCTCTGCGAACGATAATCAAGATGACGGCGACGGTGGTGGGACCGCCAACGGCCGGCTTGCAACTCGTCGAGCAGCTCCAAGCGTAAGCGTATCAAGCCGCAGAGGGACGATCCTCAGACCGAATCTTAGAAAAAACCTGATTGAAGCAATTCAGATTCCGCCCTTAAAACATTATACAGCTTCCTACGAGATTACTTTTTGGACTCAGTACACTCAAGAAATGAACTCTATGTTGAATGTTTTGATGGGTGGATACGTCGAAAATAGAAGAAGGACGTTTGTTATAGAGACTGAGAAAGGGTACAGCTTTACTGCTTTTGTCGATGCAGCTCTTACCCCCCAAAACAACTTTGACGACTTCACTGATACTGAAAGGTTAGTAAAATATTCATTTACTTTGAGCGTCGCGGCTTACATGGTCGTTGCTCAAGAGGCAGGCATGCCAGTGCCCTTTAGAAAAGTTGTCTCTTCTCCAGAAGTAGATTTCGGGGCTCAACAAACGATAGGCGGCGTTCCAGCGGGTCCGCCGCCAGCAGGAATACCGTCAGGCGACCCAATGGCTTGGATTTTTTCTAGTTTTTCTCCTGCCGACGAAGGAAATCCACCAGCGGTGATTGGGGGAGTTAACCCTGAGACCGCGATAGGAGGGTTTTCTCAGACTCCGACAGTGACGATCGGAGGGCAGGACGCAGCCAATGTGGCAGGAAGTTCAGGCGCCGCGAGTTTAACGACTCCGACGCGTATAATTACCAATATCAACCCATTTACAGGAAAAGAAGAGCAGACAATTATAATGGTCACCAGTGCAGATCCAAAGACAGGTGAAGCAGTTTTTAAGTTTAGTAAGAAGTCTCCAAGTGGCATCGCTATCGATCTTGGGAAACTACTCAAAGATTGATAAAGCTATATGGGACATTTAGGCATCGTACGAAATAGTTATTTGTGATACAGAAGATCCAGGAGAACCGACTCATGGCAGAGCAAACATTTAGATCACCCGGTTTTTTCGAGCGCGAAATTGACGCGACGGCAAGAGAAACCACAATCGTAGGTACTCCAGCAGGTGTTGTTGGAACCGCAGAAAAAGGACCTGCTTTCGTCCCGGTAACGGTAGGAAGCATGAACGATTTCATCAATAAATTTGGTGACATTGACACAGATCGTTTTGGTCCCTACGCCGTCCAGGCATTCCTGGCGAATAGAACCGCCTTGACCTATGTGAGGGTCTTAGGCGCGGGTGCAAACGAAACAACAACAGATATTGAAAACACATTAAATCTCGGAACAGTTAAAAATGCTGGTTTCAAGATTGTCCCCGCCGACACAAGATGGCGTGGGCAGAATGGTGCTGGAGCAAGTCCAGCCACTGGAAAATATTCCGATGGGGCTGTACAGTTTTTGGTAGGAAGGCACTTCGTGTCGGCTTCTACTGACTTCTCGCATCCACAGTTTATCGATAACCCGTCCTTTGATAGTTCCGGTGGCGATAAGGTTAACCTTGTTCGAGGTGTAATCTTTACGGCATCTGGTTCTCGGATGCAAATCCTTAACATCGGCGAGATCTGGTCAAATACTCTTGATGCCCGCGCTAGCGTTACCGCGACAGAAGGCGACGGCAAAGCAGCGCTCTTTGCGTTAGCAGTGTCTTCCTCTCGAGGCGGCGGATTCACGTCACAATACGGATCAGTTGCTAGAAACGGTACTGCCGCGACGAGTAACACTGTGGCTGGACCAGGTGTTAGAATTCTTACGGCTTCGCTGGATCCTACAAGCCAGAATTATATTTCAAAGGTCCTAAACACAGATCCCCTGAGATTTTACGAAGAGCAACACCTTCTCTATCTCGACTTTGCAGTCGAGGCCGAGCTGGCTGGGTTAGACGAGTCTGCCTCACCTGATGCATTCCCACTGGCTCTGCTTTCCGGATCTAGCGATGATCTTGCCAGCGCTTTAACCGGTGCTGAGAGAAAGGCGCTGAGCTCATTTGGACGCTTCGACACTCGTTATACCACTGCTCAATCACCGACTGTGTTTTCGCAGCCTTACGGTGGCACAGAGTTCCCTCTATTCCACTTTGAATCACTTTCCGACGGTGAATACGCCAATGATAACGTAAAGGTCACCATCGCGAACCTGCGGGCTTCTACCGATGGGAACTATCCTTATCCTGAGTTTGAGGTTCAGGTTCGTCGTTTCACCGACACTGACATGGATCAGCAAGTGCTGGAAACATATCCTGCATGTAATCTCGATCCTCGATCTGAGAACTTCGTTGCTCGAAAGATTGGCGATTACAAAGCAAGGTTCAACTTTGACGCTGAGAATGACGCTGAAAAGAGAGTTATCGTAACTGGTCGTTATCCGAACGTTTCTAACTTCGTTAGAGTTGTAATGGCTGAGGCTGTCTACAAAGATCTGACTCCAAAGGATGCATGTCCATTCGGCTATGGAGGTATTCCAGTAATCAAGACGTCAAACTCGATGACTGATTCCCCGAGAAGACGTCTTGAAGTCAACAACGTGCTCTACGGAGACTCTAAGACTCCCAATCGTTTGTACGGTGGCGGCGGAGCTTCGGCTGCGTCTGCTGGTCCTTTGACAGGATCCATCGTCCCACCTCTTCCATATCGATTCAAGCTTACCCGCGGAAATGTCAAAAACAACCACAGCGGCATGGCTGGCGATCCAAGCTCTAGAGAAATCGTCGATAGACGTCTTAATTGGGGCGTTAAGTGGTCACGTTGTCCTGAAACAGGAAGTATGGCTAACGCTAACTTGAACGTTAACGCTTCGACACTTCACAACCCGTTGATTCGCGCGTACACCAAATTTAATGGTATTCCTAAACTCGATACGACTGTAACTGGTTCAGGAGCAGATGCTTTCAACGCCAACAAGTTCACTTTGGCAAAAGTTGCGCTGGTGGGAACAGGAAGTACTTCTGCCACGTTCTTCAACTTCCTTTCTGGTTCTGCACAAGAAGTTATAAAAGAAGCAGTTTATGTCCGAAACGGCGTTCCTGATTCCCAAACATACGCCGTCATGGATCCTGACAAGGCAGGACAGGGCCGAGTAACCTTTGCTTCTCTTATCCAGTCGAGTTCGGTCAAGTTTAATCGCTTTACTTCATACACTGCCTTCAACATTCCGCTGTACGGTGGTTTCGATGGGGTCAACATCCTCAATAAGGAAATGAAGTTCTTGACTGACCGCGCTGCATCTACTGATGCTACTTCTGGTGGATTAACAGGTTATGCTTCTGATGAGTTTAATCAATCTACAATTGGGTTAGGTCCTTCTCATAGCGGCGGATCTCTAACCAACCAATCTGGCCAAGGTCGACTGAACAACACGATCCAGTCGTACCGTAAGGGCGCCGATATCATTACCGATGCGATGGCAACAAGAATTAACCTTCTTGCAATCCCTGGTATCCGGGATGCCTTCGTTACAGACCACGCTGCACAGAGAACAAAAGACTTCTCCATGGCGATGTATGTAATGGATATTCCGGCCTACAGTGAGTCTGAGACCAGATTGTTCGGAACAGAAGATCGTAGTAAGATTGCAAGCGCTTCTTACTCTATGCCTGATGTACGTGAAACAGCCGAGCAGTTTGAGTCGAGAGTCTTCGATAACAACTACACAGCTGCGTATTTCCCAGACGTGTACATCACCGATTCTAAGACAAACTCTAAGGTTCTGGTTCCTGCTTCGGTCGCAGTTCTGTCGGCCTTAGGCTATAACGATCGTGTTGCATACCCTTGGTTTGCACCAGCCGGTTTCAACCGCGGTGGATTGGGGATCGTAAGTAACACAGACGTAAGGCTGACAGCCGCTGACAGAGATGACCTTTACGATAATAGAATTAACCCAATCGCGAACTTCTCTGATGGTAGTTTTGTTATCTTTGGACAGAAGACATGTCAGTTGGCTAAATCGGCTCTTGATCGAGTGAACGTTAGAAGAATGTTACTTGAAGTCAAGAGACAAGTCGTGTCGGTTGCAGATAAGCTCTTATTTGAGCCTAACAACGGTGCGACAAGAGCAAGATTCATTAACCAAGTGACACCGCTCCTGGCGACGATTCAATCGCAGCAAGGTATCGAGTCTTTCAAGGTCGTGATGGATGACACAAACAACTCAGTAGAAGATGTTGAGAATAACAGACTAAATGGTCGCATCGTCGTTGTGCCCACAAGAGCGATAGAATTTATTGCGATAGATTTTATCATTACAAACAGTGGTGTAGATTTTGCGTAGTATAGTTAAGAAAAGATTACAGGAGTTTATGACAAATGGCTGAACTTACATTTAAGAGCCCCGGCGTTTCCACCAAGGAAATAGACCTTTCGGGACCGACGCAAACTGGTCCGGTTGGCACCCCTGCTGGTGTCATTGGAACCGCTGATCAAGGTCGAGCATTCGTACCAATCACGATGGCAAACTTTGCTGACTTTATCGCTGAATTCGGCAATACCGACGGAACTAAATTTGGTCCGATGGCGATGAGGGCATGGCTTAACTATCGTCAAGCTGGAACCTACCTTCGAGTTCTTGGAGTTGGTGATGGTAAGAGAAGATCGACAACGACTGGTGTTGTGACCAACGCTGGCTTCGTGGTCGGTGAAGAATTACCGAAGGGTAATGGAGACTTGGGCGCAAACGCTTTTGCCGGTACAAGATCTGGCGCCAACCCTGGACCGTTAGGCAGGACCCACTTCCTTGCAGTCTGTATGGAAGGCCAGACTATGCCGAACTCAGAAGAAACCTATTTGACTGAAGCTGGGTTGAAAAACAACATTCCGATTCTTCGTGGTGTTCTTCTTGCTGCTTCTGGTGTGCAACCAGCGCTAAGTGCGTCAAGAGGTGCCGGAGCATCTAACGCACCTGTTGGTACTCGTGGAAGTAAAGACTACGGTGGTGGCCTTTTCTCTGGAAATAATACGCCGCTCGGTTCGCCCAAGGCTAAAAACCTTGCTGCTGACACCGCATTTGGTTCTGGAGACACGAATAATGCTGGCTCCACCCTTGGTGCTGTTGACATCGCTGCTGGTAAGCAAGAGTTTGTGCTGTTACTTAATGGCCACACTCATACTGATGCATACCCAACGGTCATCACTGCTTCCTTTGACCCCATAGCCCCCAATTACCTTGGTAACGTTTTGAATACTGATCCTCTCGATCTTCAAAAGGCTGGCCATTATCTTTACACTCACTACCCAGTATACTCGAGCTTCGCGTTGCCAACCGGCTCGCAGCTATTCAGCGATGATTATTGCCCGGCAGTTGGTGGTCGAAATGAGGTCTTGGGTTCAGGCAATACTCGTGATGATGGAGTCGCTATCGTCGGTGGCAAGCAAACACGCTTAGAAGACATCGCTTTCCTTGTTACATCCTCATTGGGACGTAATGGAGGTAGCGCAACTATTCCTGACTTCGAGGGCTTTAGAGACCGCTTTAGAACAGCAAAAGCACCGAAGATTATTTCTCAGAAGTTCGGTGGAAATAACCTCGACCTCTTCAGAGTTTGCTGCCTCGATGACGGTGAGATGGGTAACCATCGTGTCAAGATCTCTATTGAGAACATCATCAAGTCGACTAACGCGAATAACAAGTATGGTACATTCGATCTCCTTGTCCGCGATTTTGAAGATACCGATGACTTACCTGTGGTAATCGAAAGCTTCAAAAAGTTGAGCCTCAACCCAGTCGACGAAAGATACATCGCTCGAGTAATTGGGGATTATTACTTGTTCTACGACTTCGACAAGAGAGTTGGTTCTCAAAAGCTTGTTGTAGAAGGTTCTTACCCCAACCGCTCCAATTTTATTAGAATTGAGCCTACGACTGCTTTGGATCGTGGAGACATTCCAGCTGAAGCTCTTCCAGTTGGTTTCCGCGGAATCGATCACCTCGTGACATCCGGGTCAAGCATCTTCACAATGACATCGGCGGACTTTGCCAGAGATATTATCAACACCACTGACTACCCCAGTGAAAACATTGTCCAACCCCCGATTGCTTACCGTTCAACTGTTTCAAGAGGAAAGTCACCGCGCAAGATTCTTGCTTCGCAACTCTACTGGGGTGTACAATCTGAAAGAAAAGACAACAAGAACGAGCCTAACAAGAGCACGGTATTTGACACCGGGTTGTATCAGTGGGGGACTTACTTCCCGAACTTCCGCCTTGATCAGCAAGCTGCTATGGTCGGAGACAACGCCGGCATATCAGACGTCGGTGGTACAGTGCTGGACTGCGATCGATTCAATAACAACAAGTTCTCTCTTGAAAATATTCAGGTCATTGTAACGGCTGCAGACAAGGCTGACTCAAATCAGTGGGCTGCTGCTACTTACCGGAGAAACGGTACAGCTGAGGACATGGCTGACATCGATGGGTCGACAAAGACAACCGTTTCTGGACTGACACGCTTGCTGAGCATTGAGAAAGACTTTGGTCTCTCCTCCGCAAGAAAGTTCTTGAAGTTTACGACCATCGCTCAAGGAGGCTTCGACGGCTTGAATATGTTCGACAGAGAGAAATCCCTGATGTCATCTACTGCTTGCAAGAGAGAGATGGATGATGCCAACCAAGGGGAGACCAGCGGTCCAACCGTTGCTGCCTACAGAAAGGCTCTCGACATTCTCGAAGAAAGGTCGGATGTCAACATCCAACTCCTTGCGATTCCAGGGATCAAGCACTCTTCTGTTACTGATTACGCTATTAGCACAGTAGAAGACCGCTTTGACGCTCTGTATATCATGGACTTGGAGACCCAGGATAATCTGGGGAACGTTGTAACAGGTTCAAGCGCCATAGCAAGTGTGACGAATACGGTCTCTGGCTTCACAAGCCGAAATCTGGATTCATCCTTTGCAGCCGCTTACTTCCCTGACGTTATTATGAAAGAGGTTAATACCGGTCAAAACGTCGTCGCTCCTCCAAGCGTTGCTGTTCTCGGAGCCTTCGGCTTAAACGACTCGGTCGCGTTCCCTTGGTTCGCTCCAGCTGGTTTCACCCGCGGCGCTTTGAAGAATGTTTTGGAGGGTAACGTGAAGCTCAACCGCGAAAACCTCGACTCTCTTTACGAGGCAGACATTAACCCAATAACGTCGTTCCCACAATCCAACGAAGTTGTGGTCTTTGGCCAAAAGACTCTCCTTGCCGCTCAATCAGCGCTTGACAGAGTTAACGTACGTCGACTTCTTATTGATATACGTCGCCAAGTCCGCGCCATCGGGGACACCTTCCTATTCGAACCGAATAGAGAGGCGACATTAGCGAGATTCTCTGCTGCTGTGACTCCCATCTTAGGAAGAATTCAAGCGCAGCAAGGTCTTGAAAGATTCAAAGTCCAGATTGATACAACAACAACTACTCAAGCTGACATTGAAAACAACACTGTAAGAGGGAAAATATTCTTACAACCAGTTCGTTCGGTCGAATTTATATCACTTGATTTCGTGGTAACCAATGCCGGTATGGACATTTAATCCAAGAGCAATATAGTTAGATAAGAACAAGGAGCAATCACAATGCCAGAGACACTATCAGTTACCGATATGTTGCCGAACAAGTTCGAGCCGAAAAGAAAATTTAGGTGGGTGTTCGCAATAGAAGGTATCGACGCATTCTTGATCAAGACGGCCGCTCGTCCTACGATGAACACCGCTGAGGTCGAAATTCCATTTATTAACTCCACCCGATTTATCGCGGGTAAGACGAAGTTTGACGCGCTGTCAGTTACTTTGCACGACCCCATCGCACCTTCCGGAGCCCAGCAGGTTATGGAATGGGTTCGTACACACTACGAATCTGTATCCGGTCGCGGTGGTTATGCAGACTTCTATAAGAGAGACTGTCAGCTTAAGCTGCTAGACCCTGTCGGTACAGTAGTCGAGCTTTGGGACATGAAAGGATGCTTCCTTACTTCGGCAGCATTTGGAGACTTGGACTACGGTTCAGAAGACCCAGCCGAGATCTCACTTTCGATTCGATTTGATAACTGCGTACTTCAGTACTGATCATCACTTTCGAGTCTTTCCGAGAAGAGCGTGTTTATCACGCTCTTTTTTTTTCGTGTTTGTTTTACACTAATCTGTGGCGTCTTAAGATAAACATAACTTTGTAAAGCATGAGGTGTATAATATGTCAACAGAGCAAGGTGGTGGTAACCCCACCGATAGAAGTGAAATTTTTGGTTCGATGAAGGCAACAATGCCAAGCCGGAATGTTATGAAAGATGATTTCGGTTTTGAAATCCCTGTTGAGACCATTCCCCTACCGTCAGGTGGAAAATGCTACGATGCAGAACACCCCTTGCACGGCCAGACGACTGTAGATATTAGAGCAATGACCGCACGAGAAGAGGATATTCTTACCTCAAAGGCGCTTATTAAGAAAGGCACTGTTATTAGTCACCTTCTGAAGTCCTGTATGATTGACAAGCGTGTTAACCCTGACACTATGTTAGCTGGTGACCGGAATGCAATCATGGTGGCTTTGCGGGTCACTGGTTATGGTGCTGAATATAAGGTTGAGGTTGATTGCCCAGCATGCGGCGAGAGGTCTAAACAGTCTTTCAACCTTGGTGGTCTTCCGATCAACAGACTTGATGTTGATCCAGTTGCTGATGGCACCAACTTGTTTGAAGTACAATTACCAGTCACAAAGGCCAAGTGTCGCTTTAAGCTGCTAACCGGTACTGATGAGCAAGATATCATGATCGCTCAAGAGCGTCGTAAAAAGCAGGGCCAAAGATCAGACAATCTAGTTACTCAAAGACTCCGCTATTCGATCGTTTCAGTGAATGGGGTAAACGATCGGACTAAGCTTGACATGTTTGTTTCAAGTCTTCCTGCAAGAGACTCTCTCTTCTTAAGGAAGTATATTGACAAGCATGAACCAGGCATAGAAATGAAAGCGTGGATGGACTGCCCATCCTGTTTAGAGCATTCGGAGGTCAGTCTGCCCCTCGGCGCAGCGTTTTTTTGGCCTGACGAATAGTACTAAAGAAGTATATCTTGAACAGATATTCCTTTTAATGTACTACATGGGATTCTCTTACGTCGAAGGGTACAACACACCCATCTGGATCCGTCACTGGTTTATTAAGCGTCTCAATGCAGAGATCAAAAAATCAAACGGTAACCAGTCCACGCACGCAGCGCACCAGAACACTCCTGACGCAAGGTCAATGATGGGGCGTTATCGTTCACAAGTTCCAGCAAAATTGCGTAGATTCACATAGTTAATGTAG
>MDTD01184747.1_pt1 | contig 12743 bp, 16 predicted proteins | sample 811221 | NCBI WGS metagenome assembly MDTD01 (sample SAMN05326646, study PRJNA326480) | marine metagenome | isolation source: seawater | place: Pacific Ocean: South West | collected 2011 | reverse complement strand
CTTGGTAGGGGTACTTGTTCATAACATAATACATTTTTTACTAAACGAGAAGCCGCCATAGTTGAATTTAATGTATTTATATGATCTTGGTGAGTATCTCCAGCCCAATGTGTATAAATCCAATTTATGTTTTTTTCTTTAATTATATTTTCTATAAATTTAATTGATTCCGAATTAAAAGGTACTTTAGTATCTTGAAAAGGCCCTAAAATTAACTCAGCATCTAGTAATTTAGAAGCTAGTATAGCTTCTTTTTTACTAATATTAGAGTCTCTTGTTATTTTACCTGTATGAGCATCCCTAACATTACTTTGAGTCATTACTAGTAATGTAATATTATCGTCTTGATTTTTATGTTTTTTTAAAGCCCCAAAACAACCAAATTCAATATCATCAGGATGAGCTCCTATTGCTAATATATTTTTTTTCATCTTCTAAATTATTTAAAGTATAAAAACGTTTTTGATAAGAACCTAGTACACTCATATTACTTTCACTCATTTTTTGAACTACTTGCCAAAGATTATTAGCATTTCTTTTTTCTTTACTAGAAGATAAATGTGCTTCTCCCTTAACATATTCTCTTTTTAATGGATGGTTCCTATTATGAACTTTTAATATATTTTTTATTACAAATTGTTTATAAGCATTACCCATTATTATTTTAGCCATATTTTGAAATGCTGTATCCTCTCCACAGGCCCAAGTAGCATGAGGGACATTTACACCTGATTGTATTAGGGCACTAGATATAACTAATCCACTACCATCAAAACGAGGAGAATTTAATAATCCTAAGTCTAATTCCTCTACTTTGGAATTTATTTCATTCATTTCTTCTAAATTCATAGAATACCAAATACTAGAGGGATCATTTTTCCATTTTTCTGGTTCATGCATTTCGTGGTAAGTACTATTTAAAAAATTATTATGTACTATAGGATCCCATGATTTATCCCACATTCTTCTAACCCCAAAGGTTAAACAATACCTATTTATGTTATTACTACTAGCGTATTCAGAAATAAGTTCTATAGAACTAAAAGTTTCTTTAGGTAAAAGACAATCTGTTTCACCCCATATTATAAAATCGTTATATTCACAATAATTATAATTTAAATCTCTTCTATAAGAACCTATTGTGTAACATTTATTATTATCTTTATATATTTTATCAATAACTTTTACTCCCGTATTTTTTAATCTATTAAATTCTTTATAGTATTTCTTTTCAATAAAATCCCAAGTGCATTGCTGATCTAATTTTTCAAAATATTCAGAACAATTTAAAAACATTTCAATAGTAATATTTTCGGGATTACTTACGGTATTAATAGTTTGTATAAGAGCATCTGTTTGAGATTTTAGCATTTCAATCTCATAAAACATAATATGAGTCCCTATACAATATTTATTTTTTAATTTCATATTATTTATATTTATTTACTATACTTACAATATGATTTCTATCTTCTTTAGATAACCACCATCCAACGGGAATATTTATCATTTCTGCTGAAAATTTATCTAAACCGGGTTGTGGGGTTTGGAATTGTTTAAAACAACTATATTTATCATTTCTAACATGAGCTACATCTGATGCTATTCCATTTTTAGCTAAATAGTCTTTAAACTTTTGTTTATTATCTACAAGTACAGAATAAATCCAATAACTTGATTTTCTATCTTTTATCCTACGGGGTATTTTTACATTAGAATTATTAATATTTTTATCATAATACTCACCATTAGCAATATGAGCATCAATTAGCTTATCTATATATTTCATTTGTTCTATACCAATAGCTGCATTTACATTATTCATATGGTATTTAAAGCCTGCTTCTGTAATATCCTGTTCCCACCTAGATGCTGGAGGTTGTCCCGCTGGTGCTTTAAAATTTCTATCTAACCCAAACCATCTTAATTTTCTGGCTCTTTCAGCGTCTTTAAATGTTTTACACGCAATAGCACCCCCATCTATAGTAGTTAAATGTTTTACTGCTTGAAATGAAAAACAAACATAATCACTATGAGAACCTATCAATTTACCTTTATATGTAGACCTTACAGCATGAGCAGCATCTTCGATAGTTTTAATATTATATGATTTAGCTAAATCATTTATAGCGTCTATATCACAAGGTTGACCTGCCCAATGTACCATTATAATAGCTTTAGTTTTATCAGTGATCTTTTTTTCAATATCATGAACATCAATATTACCAGTATTAGATTCAACATCAGCAAATACTAATTTAGCCCCCGCGTTGTAAAATGGTTCATTTGTTGCCATACATGTCATAGCTGTTGTTATAACTTCATCTCCTGGCTTTAAATCACACATATGCGCAGCTAATGTTAATGCTGATGTACAACTATTTACTAACCTAGTGTTAGGATTTCCAATATATTTACCAAATAATTCTTCAAATTTATCCGAGAATTCTCCTTCAGTTACAAATCCAGTTTCTACTACTTTATTTACTATATCTCCCACATTGGGTGGAAGATGAACTTTCATTAATGGTATCATAATTCTGTTTCTTTAAAATATTTTAACATAAATTTTAATCCATCCGATAAGGATGTTTTAGGTTGTGTTCCTGTGTCTTTTACTACTTTATCTATATTTGGACATCTTCGAAGAGGTTCATCTTTAGGATAAAAAGTAGGATATTCTTTTATAATATTTCTACCCTTATAATCTAATACATTACAAAAAGTTTCAGCTAGTTCATTCATAGATAATTCAGGGGTTGGATTTCCAACATTATATACTTCCCCATTTTTTCCTTTTACTAAAACTCCTAAACACATATCAATGCCATCTTCTACATAACAAAAAGTTCTAGTTTGTTTTCCATCACCGTAAACTATAATATCCTCATTCTTTAAAAGATTTCTCATCCAGTTAGATAATACTCTATTATCATTTATGCCCATATACTTCCCATAAAAATTAAAAGGTCTAACTACTTTAATAGGTAATTTATGAATATTATAATAAGTATAACATAAAGTTTCTAATACCTGTTTTCCTATATCATAACAACTTCTACTACTTCTTGTAGGTATAGCCCCTATATAATCTTCTTTAGTAGGAATAAAATTAGGGTGGGGTGTTCCATAAACTTCACTTGAGCTAAACATTAATATACTTTCTACATTATGTTTTAAACAATATTCAAGTACATTTTTAGTCCCTATATATGAAACATCCATAGTTTCTACTGGTTTTTTCATATATTTTTCAGGACTAGCTATACCAGCACAATTAATAACATAATCATATCTTGGTAAATTTAAAGGTTGACATATATCATGCCCATCTTTTATATCGTATGTCATGTAATTATTGCCATTTTTTTCAAGTATATCCTTAAACCAGTTTCCTAAAAAACCATTAGAGCCAATAAGTAATACACTTTTATTTTTTAGTAAATTTATATTTTTCATTATTATTTATTTTTTTCATTTCAGGGGTTAATTTAAATTTCCCTCTTTTATATAAAGTAGGTTTTATTTTAAAACATGATTTTACTTGTTCTTTAGATAAGTTTTTTAAAAGTTCCAAACTAGATTGTACAAAATAAGGCCCTATAAGCAAAATCCTTTGATAAAGATCTATAACTTTATCATTAAATAACACAGGATAGGTTATTTTATTTATTATAGGCCCATAATCTAAGTCATTAGTCATTTTATGAAATGTTAAACCTTGTTCATATTCCTTATTTAGTAATGTATAATCTAATATATTAGTACCTCCGTATGAAGGCAAAAGACCAGTATGTACATTAAAACAATTTATTGGATCTTTTATTATTTGATCATATTGTATAGATAATTTTATATCACATTCTGTGTTTATATCTTTTATAGGTAAATTTATATTACCTTTTATAGTGGGATTTTTACTAGGTATGTATCCTACTAAATTATAATTTTTAGAAAGAAAATCTACTACTTTTTCGGTTAGTAACGTATTTCCTAATATTAAAATATTTTTTATAACCATCTATGACTAACAGATTTTAATAGATCTACATAATTTTGGACTCCTATTATATTAGAATTTCCTAATTCTTTTAACCATGAATTTGTATGCCATATTCCTCTATTTGCTGCTTTACAATCTCCTGATGTAAATATTATATTATCTCCCCCAAAATAACTAGATAAAGTTGCGTTCCCCCCTGCTACAGATATATGTTTTGTTGATTTTGACATAACCATACATTGTGCTGTGTTGAATCCTACTTTATGGTCTTCCATAAAAGAATAAATTGTTTTTACTTGTGGGTATTTTAGTAATAATTCATAATCGTTAAATATAAGGGATTTTTGGTTACCATGATCAAAATATTCTTCTTTAGAGTCATAATTTCCTTTATATCTAATATAATATATTTCATACTTATCTTGTAATATATTAAATAATGATTCTATTGTTTTTAAATCTATATGGTTCCAACATTTAGGAGCATTCCATTCAGATATATATTTATTATTTATTACTACTACTTCCTTATCTGTTTTTAATAAAGATTTTTTAGAATAATAATTTTTTAATGGAGGAGGTGTCCATGACTCCCCCCAATATTTTTTTAAATTTAAATCTTTTTTGTATATATTATCACTACCCCCTAAAGGAAAATTAGTAGTTGTTTTTAAATTATTTGTAAAATAAAAAAAAGGTTCAGCTGATTTTAAAGTAGTAACTGTACCTAATGTATTTTGTAAAAAATTACCATAAGCTTTCCCTAAACCCTCAGTAAAAACCCAAGTCCACTCTTTACTTATGTTTATATTATTCATAACTTATTTATATAGTTTTTCATATGTTAATTTAATCCAATCTCCACATTTACCCATTTGTGGGGGTATTGCGTTAAAATGATATACCCAACCTGCTTTAAAAAATAAAAATTCATCAGACCATTCTTGCCAACCTTTATTCAGAGTTTGTTTACGAGCCAAATCTTGAGTATTGTAGCAGCTTGGTAATAATTTTATATCTACCCCCCATTCTCTAAGTAAGAAGTTTAGAGGACCTTGTTCTGTAGATGTTAAAAATTTGTTTTGTGCTATATTAATATTATCAACATTTTCATGGTACCAATTTAATAATTTTTTGATAACTAATTTATGTTTTTTAGATAATAACATAAAACCACTATTAAAATATTCCCATTGTGGTAAATAAGTATTGTTGAAAAAATTGGTAGACCAGTTATTTATATCACGTGCTACCCATTCATAACAACCTTCGTTAACAACACAACCTAATTCATTATCTTCAGTTAAATTAAAGAAATTAGGACAATTAGGATGTACTATCGTATCTGCATCTACTACTAATACTTTATTATAATCTACTTTACTTTCTTCTAATAAGTCAAAAACATACCATTTTTGCCAATTAGGTTTCATATAATCAATGTCATGTACTGCTTCTGTTAATACAAATACTTCTGCGTTATTATTAGATGCCCAATGTTTCCAACTGTCTATACTATATTGGAATTCGGGTTTTGCCCTTTCTCCAACTTGTATATTTACTAAAAATATTATATTTTTCATATTCCGTAACTTAAAACTACCCCCTCAGGACCTATTAAAGTCAAAGAAGTTCCATTATTTCTATTAATCTTATAGCCTTTACCTTGGCCTATATATTTTTCAAGTTTTAGTCCCTGTGTAATAGAATAATCAACAGCCTGTCTTACTTCATGGCTAGGGGTTCCTTCAGGGTGTGAATAATCATCAAATATTAAATAAATTCCTTTATTAGAATCTAAATAATTAAGAGCTCTATTTATATCAGAAATAACACTATTGTAAGTATGAATGCAATCTATAAGAACAACATCAAAATAAGAAGGGAAATTTTTATAAGTTGCATCATTATAAGCATCCCCATGAATAAAATTAATATTAGTTCTACCTTTACAATTAATTTTTGATTGTTGGTAATTTTCAAAATTATATTCAATAGTATAAACTTCATTAAAAATATAAGAAAGAATTAAAGAAGTCCAACCTACACAAGTTCCAATTTCTAATACTTTATTTAATTTTTTTTCTAAAAAGAAATCACATAAATCTTGTTTAAAAAGTCTACTTGTTGTTGATTTACCCTCATATTGTTTATCTGGGATTTGGTTTATTATTTCCTTTAATAACATTAAATTTTTTATATATCTTCTATTGATTTTAATCTTTTTATTCTTTTATCTATAGGACTAACTTTAGATAATACTTTTATACTCCCTCCTAAATCTTTAATCCAATCATAAAGTTTTTTAGTAGATTCAATTACTTCAAGTTCTTCTTGAACATCAATAGGAACTATTTTAAAGTTTTGTTTTTCATCTTTATAAAAGTGATTTGCAGATTCAGGAGTTAATTTTAAATCCCAAGCTACTATAGTTATATCTCTACATCCAATATGTAAAGCTAAAGGTATAGCAGTTGAATATGTTATTGAAGTACCCCACCACGTTTCATATTTTTTTCCTAAGTCCCAAAACATTTCAAAATTACAAGTAGCCTGTATAGATTGTTCTTTTGTAATATAGGGTGGATTAATTACAGGTATCCAAATATCACAAGGATGATTATTTGTTGAAATTACATTTAATTGGTCTTCTTGAAATGATTTAGCTACACTCCAAAATACTATTGTATTTTCATTTTTATATTTTGTAGGATTTTTAGAATCTATATTCCATTTATTCATAACATGAAAATCAGATGTTTCTAAAGTTACATTATAAGCTTGTTTAACAGGAATTATTACTAAATCATCTCTTTTAGAAAAAAATTCCCTCATTTTAATAGGATCATGATCATTTAATGTAGGTCCTGTAAGTAATATTACTGCTTTTTTTCCTTTATATTTATCTTTTAAATGATCTATTCTTTCTTCACAAGAATCAAATTGTTGAATTTCTGATTTTAATTTTTGTGTAATATCTATCATATGTTTATATCTGATATACCTTTATCTTTTTCCAAATTTATGGCAAATGCTGTTTCTTGACTATTTTCAGGTCTTTTATCATTAATTAAATATCTAGGTCCACTTCCCAAACCCATAATTAATAAATCATACATAATTCCTACATCTTGTAATTGTTTTACAGTTTGTTCACGCATAGATTCTTTTCTACCTGTAGTTAATATAATTCTGTATCCTTTTCTTTCCCAATCTATTAATTTATTTATAGTGCCCTCTAATATTTCAGCTTTAAAATCATTTAAAATATACTCATTAGGAGGAACTCCTTTAATTAAAGTACCATCTATATCACAAAATATAGTTGCAGGTCTATCATGTATATTCATTAATATTTTATTTTAAGTGGTTCAGAAGCTCCTTTTCTTACTATTTCTTCTTTAATAGAAGGACATTCAGCTCCACAAGCATGGATTAAATCATAAAATAATATAAGAGTTAATACTTCTACAGTATGAAAATATTTGCAGTTTAAATTTACTTCATTTATTTTTTTAGGTAATACTTGGCTTTCTTGACCAGAAATTAAAGCTGATTTGTATCCATATTTTTTAGCCCAATGTAAACAAGAAATAACATTTTTTGAATTACCTGAACAAGAAAGACCTAAAATCATAGCATTTTCACTCATTTTTCCTGTTTTTTTCTGTAAATCTAACCATGACACAAATAAATTATTCCAACCATAATCGTTTGCTACACTTGTCATTAAACATTGACTTTCCATTGTTGATATATTTTTTCTTATTCCTGCCTTCGCAAATAATCTTGTACAATCATCAGCGGCATGATTACCTACTGCCCAAAGACCTCCATTAGCTACAATATATATATCATTACTATCTTTAAAATCATTTTCAAATTTTTTCCATTCTTTAGAAACTAAAGTATTATCATATTTTTGTTCTATATTTTCAAAATCAATATTTCTCATTTATTTATTTTTTGTTATTAAAAAGTTACAATATTCAAAATCTTGCTCATTATCAATATCTAATGATTCTTGATAACTAACTAAATGTATAAAAGGTTTTTGACCCACCCTAGCTCTTTTATTAAGAAACTGTTGTTTTTCTATGCCATATAAACATGTAGTTTCTTTAATAAGACCCTTTGCATCTTGACTTCTAGGAAAATTTTCAGGATCATAATTTACAGGTTTTCCATTAAACCAATACCATGTTTTATCTTCGTAAGCTGTAAAAACAGAATCATATTTTTTTGTAGTTAAAGTTGTAATACAATCTCTTATTGTATTTTCTGATGTAAAAGGAGAAGTTACATGAATTTGAAAATAATACTTAAAATTTGGATATTTTGTTATCCAATAATCTAATAAGTCATTTCCATTTGCTGAATCTTGTAATAATTTAGGAATTCTATCTATAATATTAATATTATTATTTTTACAATGTAATTTAATTAAATTACTATCTGTGTCTACAAATACATTATCAAAAACATTAACACATTTATCTAATATATGTCTGTATAGTGGTTTGTCTCCTAAATGTCTTAAATTTTTTCCTTTTACTCTTTGACTATTTTCTTTTATAGGAATAAAACAAGCTATATTATTACCAAATTTCATTTAAATATTTTGCATTTATAAAACCTAAGTTATTTGCAGCATCCCCAGTAATTACTTGTGAAAATGAAGGAATTTTAGTATCTCCTATTTTTAAACATCCTACATCTATAATTCTAAAATCTGAATAATCTTCATTAACTAATATATTATTAGGAAATACATCTGAAAAATAACACCCTGTTGCTTTATTAAATTTTTTATATTCATTGATTATTTCTTGGTAAAATTCTTTAGCTATTTTTTTATCTTTAAATCTATTATAATGAGCTTGTTGTCTTGTTTTGAATACTTCAGACCCCCACCAATTATTTGATGATTTTATTAAAAATGGGTACCAATTATTATAATTTTTAGTTACAACTAAATTTTTATCTAATTTAAATATTTCAACTATTTTATTATCTGATTGTGTATAATCTAAAATATTTTGAACTATATTTTTATTATTAATAATATCTGAATCTATCCAAGGCTCATGACGAGGGATAATAAATAAATCTAATCCTCTATCACTATCTTTCCATATTAAGTAATCTTTTATAAGTGTATTATCAGATAATTTAAAATTATTTTGTGATTTTAATGGAATAATATCTACTCCTTTCGTTTCAATTATACCTGTATCTTTAATATATATTTCTATAATATCATCTCCTCCTTTTTCATACTTTTGTAAATTAGTTAAAGCATCATCACATGCTCTAGCTAATTCTAAAAAATCACTAACTGTATAGTCCATTCTAAAGTTTTTATAATGGATATGTATTTCTTCTCCTATATTATCTTCAATATCTAATCGATGGTGTAATTGGGTGTCTTGTAATAGTGTTTTAGTCAATACTATCACTCCTGGATTTGTTGCCATATTAATAATCTGTATAAGTTATATATTCTTCAAATAGATTTTTAAATTGTTTATTTTTTACTAGATCCAATGCTTTTTTACCGAATTTAAATAGTGCAATTTCAAATGCATAAGATAGTTTATTAAAATCACATTCATCTACTAGTTTATTTAATCTCTCTTCATAATGTGGAGGGGTTTTCTTTTTATCCCATATTATTTTACAAACAGTATGTACAATATTAGCTTCAGGAGACAAAACATATTTCCACATATCATTTGTTTCTACACGGGTATCATATATATAATTTTGGAATTTTAAATCTACAGGAACTAATACATTATCTTGGACTAATCCTTTATAATATAAACCTGTTTGTAAATCTATATGACATTTATTTGTATCATAAAAATCAGGATAAAAAAATTGAATATGGTTTTCGGCATAATATAAACAATGAGGTTTGGGTTCATTTATCAAACCCTTAAAACCTAATTCAGTTAATATATTTATTATAGATTGTTTTTTTTCTTTTGGAATTACAATATCTACATCATCATGAGTAGATAATATTACAAATCTATCTATTTCTTTAGATATAGTATTTATTGCTTTTTCTAATATTTTAATGTCTCCAGTAGGCATACTATAATTTTTTATAATCTATTAATTTATTAGCGCTATCTATAACACATGAGGCAAAATGAGTAAACTCTTTTAAAGTCATTTCAATTCTAATTGAATTATTTTGTATATGAATCCAATTATTTTTATTAAATTCTATTACAAAATATTCTGATTTACTATCTTTAAACTCTGCTTTACCTAATATTTTCTGTATTACTCCCATTATAATGTATTGTAAAAATTATTTTGTGATTCTTGACGTTTAATATCTTTTGGATGATATAAACACCATTCTTCTTCCCTTGGTAATAGGGCTTTTGTAGAAAACCCAGTAATTGTTTCATGAACTTTAGAAACCCATTTAATTTTAGGGAAATTTTGTATTATTCGTGTTTGATAATCAGGCCAATTTACCCAACCTTTTTCATTCAAATTCCAACCCCATTTATTAATATGTTCTTGGGTTATACCATCTACAGTATTAACTCTAGGGACTAAGAGTAATTCTGTTGTTGGATTAAGTTTTAAAAGTTCTTTTAAATTAGTAATTAGTGATTCATGTGGTAATTCATCAGCATCTATTTGGAACACCCAATCACCATTACAAAGTGATTTTAAATGGTTTTTCATATTAGCAAAATGTCCATCAAAATTATAGGGATGCCATGTAAAAAAGGTAGGGTTAACAGATTTTGCTCTTAAATATTCCTCTACTGCTTTTGAACCATTATTAGTATCAAATAAAACTATAACTTCATCTTCCCTATCTATTTTATCCTCTAAAAAATTTAATAAATTAGTTATTTCTACTAATTCATTACAGACAGGAATTGCATAACTAATTTTCATTTAATGATTTTTTTGAAAACATTCCTAATTCCTCGGCAGCATCCATAAAACATAACTTATCAAAACGTTTTAAATTTTTCATATCCATTTTATTTTTATAAAATGTTCCAGGATTTCTTGGATCCGGATACTTATGTTGTTCATCTTCAGGTATTGGAATTGCTTTTACTACTGTCCAACCCCAACTATTATTTTCTTTAACAGGTTCTGGAAATATCATACCTTTATCAGGCATAGTAATAGCTGTAGGGAACCAAGCTAATTTTTCTCCACCTCCCGGGGGTATATGATCTTGTCTTAAGTCCTTTATTAGTTCGGCAGTAAGTTCCAACGTTTTATTTAAAGCTTCACTATCTAAAGTCATTGTAGTATTTGAAGTATAACCACTAGTCATACAAAGCCATGTTTTTATAGTTCCTTCTTGTGTTTTAAATTCTGATTCATAACATGCGTTACTGTCACAAATGGGACTATTTACTAATTTATCTCCTAATTGTTCCATTATAATTTTAATTTTTTAAGTTTAGGTAATTTTAATTTTGGTAATTCTTGTTTATTTGTTTCTGTTTTTTTAAGTTTTGGTAATTTTAACTGTTGTTCTTGAGGGGCTATTTCTATTTTTGGTAATAATGAACTTAGTTTTTCAGTCATCTTATCAAAACTCCAATTATCTTTTATATATTGTGTTTGTTTACGAGATTTTTCGTGGTATTTTTTATAATGTTTATATACATCTTTCATAGCTCTACCCGCCACATCTGTATTAATATTAAACCATTGTGATTCCTTTAATAAAAAACTATTTGCAGCCGACTTATGTACTGGTTTAAGATCACCCCCAATTAATATATTATATTCAGGTCTTATAAAATCAACATGACCACTCCAATTAGATACAATTGTAGGTTTACCGGTTATAGCTGCCTCCGCTAATGGTCTACCGTATCCTTCACCTTTTGTAAAAGATACAAAAGATTTTATTTTTGGATCATTATTTAACTGATTCATTTCTTCATCCGTTAATTCACCATGTATTAGATATATGTTAGGTAGATTACCTTTTACTCTATCCCTTATTTTATTTATATTTTTTATAATATCCTCTCTATCTAATAGGGAATAATTTACTTTATTTGTTTTTAAAACTAATGCAGGTTTTTTATTTCCTAAACCCTTAAAAGTTTCTAAAAAGGTTTGAATTAGTAAACCAGTATTTTTTCTATCTTCTCCAAAAGCACCTGGTAACCAATGTCCAGTATAAAGAAAGCAAAATTCTTCAGGAATATCTTTAATTACAGTTGATTTAGATGGGTTTTTATAATATTTATCTAAATCTAAACCTTCAAATAGTACTTCAATGGGTTTTTCTAATTTTATTGTTTTTATTACTTGTTTAGTATTTTTATCTTGTTGATCAAAATTAGTGCTTAAAGCCACTTGTTTTGAATGTTCAGATGAAACTAAATTTAAATTCATTCTATTACTACCTTCAATAAACTCCATAGGATAAACTGTAGATTCTATACCTGCGGATACTCCAATATTAAATTGTCCTACGGGTTGAAATTCATTGGGTACAGTAATTTGTATCCAAATAACAGGTTTTTGTTGTAAACCCTGAATAAAACGTTGTCTTAAGGGGTCATTTGAAGATAAATAATTCCAAGGACAATCTCCCCATCTTTGAGGCATAATTTTAATATCCCATTCTTTATCTTTTAATTGTATTAATGATTTTACAAAATCTCTTGATCTTGCTCCGTAACCGGAAAAAGTGTCAATTGGACACGATACTACACATAATGGT
>MDTD01099760.1_pt1 | contig 12744 bp, 5 predicted proteins | sample 811221 | NCBI WGS metagenome assembly MDTD01 (sample SAMN05326646, study PRJNA326480) | marine metagenome | isolation source: seawater | place: Pacific Ocean: South West | collected 2011 | reverse complement strand
GATTATGCTGCGCCTACTGGTACACCAATACGAGCAGTAGGTGACGGAAAAGTTACAAGAGCCCAGTATCAAAAATATAATGGCAAGTATGTTAAAATCCGCCACAATTCTGTGTATACAACACAATATCTCCATATGTCTAAAATTGCCAAAGGCATTAAAGCTGGGACATGGGTTAAACAGGGGCAAGTCATTGGATATGTGGGAAGTACAGGATTAGCCACTGGACCACATCTATGCTATAGATTTTGGAAAAACGGAAAACAAGTAGATGCTCTTAAGGTTAAAATACCTTCATCTAATCCCGTTAAAAAAGCTAATCTGGCAGTTTATACAAAAATCAAAGATAAAATGCTCAAGAAGCTTGATGAGATTGACTATGATAAGCCTAAAATATTTATTGCTAAAATTTAAAGTTCATCTAAATTCCTCTTCGCCTTCTTTCTATATTTTTTATCTGTTGAATGTCTTCCATCAAACAATGGATTGAATCGTTTGCGTTCATAGTTTAGGTGGTGGCCAAGCCATCTAACTTGAATCTCTGAATTTCCCGTGCATATTTTTTTTATTCGAGCTCTAAACTTCCACCAATACATTATAAATGGGTCTGGACCAAAGCTTGAGAATTTTGCTACTTCATTGCATGCCTGTAAATCTTTAGAGAAAACTCCAAGATTACCTAAAAGAATACTTAACATTAAAATTCGAACCCACATATGAACACTCAATTGTAGTTAGTATACGCACTCATTTGGCAAAAGCTACAAATCACTGCTCAATCACATCAGCTTACTTAAACTTTCTTCTAGCAGCTTAATTTTTTCTTCAGCGTCTTGCTGTTTTTGTTTTTCCTTTTGAACAACAGCTTCAGGTGCATTACTCACAAAACGTTCATTAGATAGTTTTTTGCGAACACCAACTAAAAACCCTTTGTTATAAGATATTTCTTTTTGTAATCTTTCCACCTCCTCAGCTACATTGATTTGTATTGGAACAAAACACTCATCTGTACTTATTAAAAAGGAACGAGCATTTTCCATTTTTTCTTGGACCTGTTCTATCTGATTTACAAAAGCTAATTTTTTAATCAACAATTCAAAGTCCTGATAAGGAACAAAATCCCTTGTTTTAATGTATAAGCTTAAACTCTCTTTTGGTTTCAACTTATTTTCTACTCGAACATTTCTAAGTGCACTTACTAAGGACTTAATCGTTTCGCCCCTTTCTAAAAGGCTATTATCTAATTTACTAACACATGGCCAATCAGATATCATCAAATCAATATCCTGAATATTAAGCTGATGCCAAACCTCTTCACTAACAAAAGGCAAAAATGGATGCATTAACTTCAAACTATCTTCAAAATTTGCAAGAACTGCTTCATAATCTTTAGAAGCTATGGCTTCCCCAAAATTAGGCTTAACCATTTCCAAATACCAAGAACAAAAATCATCCCAAAACAAGCGATATACAGTCATCATCGCTTCTGAAATACGATATTTATCAAACTGATTATTTATCTGAATAACTGCTTGATCTAACTTAGCTCTATACCATGCATGAGCAATTCCTAAATCTGCCCCACTATTCTCTACTTCCCATCCCTTTACAAGACGCAAAGCATTCCATATTTTATTGCAAAAGTTTCTGCCCTGAGCACATTGTTTTTCATCAAACAACAGATCATTTCCTGCTGGAGAAGAAAATAAAACACCTGCTCTTACGCCATCGGCACCATATTCATCAAGTATTTTTAACAAATCAGGTGAATTGCCTAAAGACTTAGACATTTTGCGACCCTGCTTATCTCTTACCATTCCCGTAAAGTATACATCTTCAAATGGCAAAGCATTTTTATACTCATAGCCAGCCATAATCATTCTAGCAACCCAGAAAAATATTATATCCTGACCCGTTACTAATACATTAGTTGGATAGTAATAATTTATCTCCTCATTATCTGGGTTCTTAAATCCATCAAAAACAGAAATAGGCCATAACCATGAAGAAAACCAAGTATCTAAGACATCTTCATCCTGCTTAAGGTCATTAATTGTTAGATTGGGGTCCTCTCTTTGCGCAAGGGCTAAAGCCTCCTCTATTGTTTTTGCAACAACATATTTATTGCCATTATAAAAGTAAGCAGGTATTCGCTGACCCCACCATAACTGCCTTGAAATACACCAGTCTTTAATATTCTCTAACCAGTGACGATATATGTTTTTAAATTTTGGCGGAACAAAACGAATAGTATCGTTCATTACATTTTGTAAGGCTGGCTTCGTGACTTCAGACATCTTAAAGAACCATTGTAAAGATAGCTTAGGCTCAATTATAGTATTTGTTCTCTGAGAGTAACCTATTTTATTTGTGATTTCTTCTACGTTAATTAGATATCCTTTTTCTTTTAGCTCCTTTATAATAGATTTTCTGGCCTCAAATCTATCAGCACCCACATATAGTTGAGCCCGGTCATTTAAGGTCCCATTATCGTTGAAAATATCTATGCTATCCAGATTATGTTTCTCACCAAGCATATAGTCATTTTCATCATGTGCCGGAGTTACCTTTAATGCTCCTGTTCCAAAATCCATTTCAACATAATCATCCTTTATTAATGGAATAGTCCGGTCAACTAAAGGAACAATAATATTTTTCCCATGATACGCCTTATATCTATTGTCTTCGGGATGAACACAAACTGCTGTATCACCTAGCATGGTTTCAGGCCTTGTAGTAGCAATAACTATATGGTCTTCAATACCTTCAATTGGATATTGAATATAATATAGCTTTGATTGCTCTTCCTTGTGCTCAACCTCCTCATCTGAAAGCGCCGTTAGACCTTTAGGATCCCAATTAACCATACGAACGCCTCTATATATAAGACCTTTATTATAAAGATCGACAAAGACTTCTATTACGGCATCATATAAGTCTTCTTCCATGGTAAACCTAGTACGATCCCAATCGCAAGAGGCTCCTAAACGTCGAAGCTGTTTAAGTATAATTCCTCCATATTTATCTTTCCACTCCCATGCATATTTCATAAACTCATCCCGATTAATATCTTTTTTAGATATACCTCGCTCCTTGAGCATTTCAACGACCTTAGTTTCTGTAGCAATAGAAGCATGATCTGTACCTGGCACCCAACATGCATTTTTTCCTTGCATGCGTGCTTTTCTAATTAATACATCCTGTAAAGTATTGTTTAATGTATGCCCTAAATGTAAAACACCTGTAACATTAGGCGGTGGAATAACAATAGTATACGGATCCCGATTATCTGGCTTAGAGCTAAAATATCCACTATTCTCCCAGTGCTTATACCACTTTTCTTCAATGTCTTTCGGTGTAAAAGTTTTAGAAATGCTCATCTTAAAAATTTTGTGCAACAAAATTACTGCATTAAGCTTTAACTTACTAGTAGCAACTAACTTTTATCTTTTGGACTCAAATACCACTTTTATCTCCCTCCTTATAAATACCAAGTATTTGCAGGTCATGTACATTGCGTTGTACTATTGCCATGGCATTTTCAAAATACTCATAATTTTTCCAACATAGATCAACATGAAAATGATAATTGTAAGGCCTACCAACTACTGGCACAGATTGAATCTTGGTCATATTTAATTCGTGACACTTTATAATCATTAAAATATCCACTAAACTTCCAACCTCATGTTTCAATTCAAAACATATTGAGGCCTTATTTGAATCATGAACTTCGCCTCTTTCATTTGACAGGATTAAAAAACGCGTGTAGTTTTCTTTATGTGTTTCAATACCTCTATGTAACACATTTAAATCATACAATTCAGCAGCCCGAACACTAGCAATAATCCCTGTATCAATAAGTTCTTTATCTCTGACTTTACGAGCACCCTCCGCTGTATCGCTAATTTCAACCAACTCTAAATATGGATAATCACTAAGAAATTGCTTACACTGAAGCAATGCCATAGGATGAGAGGCTACATATTTTAGATCACTCATTTCTTGTTTTGGCAAAGCCAATAAATTCATCTGTATATTAAGATATATTTCACCCTTAATAAAAACACTATTGTTCTGGATATGCGTGTAATTTGGTAAAATACTTCCAGCTAGTGTATTTTCAATAGCTACAACAGCAAGATCAACTTCTTTTTTCTTAAGGGCCAAAAAGACATCATCAAAACTAAGGCACTCTTTTAAAGTTATACTTGTTTCTTGAAAATAGCGCTGAACTACTAAATCATGAAAAGAACCTTTAATCCCTTGAATAGCTACCCGACTCATAAAACAAAGGTATTTTCTTTTTTTATAGAAAGTTAAATAATTTATCTTTTTGCTTAAATTTATTAAAATTTAATACGCCAGTCAATCATAATTGAATTGAATTTACAAAGGGTTATTATTCGCATTTTATGCAACTGTTTTATAGGGATTGCCTTTCTAGCCAATGCTCAAGTGGACAAAGCAAGTTATCGCACGTTCATAAAAAACCATCCATTTCGTACTAAGCCCAGATTACATTCAGATTCAATAAAAAAAATGGACAAAAAAGACAGGCCAGATTTAGCAGAAGAACAAAACTTCCTAATGACACTGGATCCTAAACTGGGCTATCCACCTAGAGAAAGATTAACCCCTGTTATTAAACAATTAAAGAAAAAAAACACACATAGCAGAGGTCTTCCTGGAGGGGTAAGTAGCCCTTGGGAAGAACGGGGACCAAACAATGTAGGTGGCAGAACTAGAGCTTTAATGTTTGACCCTAATGATGTGACTGAAAAAAAAGTATGGGCTGGTGGTGTAACTGGCGGTCTTTGGTATAACAATGACATTACTAATTCAAATAGTAATTGGCAAAGTGTTGATGACTTTTGGAATAATATTGCCATTTCTTGCATTGCATTTGACCCAAACAATACTCAAACTTTTTATGTTGGTACTGGAGAAGTATATACAGGGGCAAGTAAAGGTGCAGGTATTTGGAAAAGTACAGATGGAGGGCAAAACTGGACGCAACTCATCTCTACAAATAATTTTTACTATGTAAATGATATTATTGTTCGGAATGAGAATGGTGCCTCAGTGATTTATGCAGGTATTGATGGCAGATATTATCAGGGACAATGGCATGGAGTCTCTAGTGTTGGCTTACAGCGATCTACTGATGGAGGACAAACTTGGACGCAGGTATTGCCAGTTGTATCAAGTGGCCCATATTCACCATCAGATATTAAATTAGCTTCAGATAATAGAATATGGATTGGAAGCAGAAGAAACCCCTATGGAGAAGGGGCTGGAACTATTTTACACTCTGATGATGGTTTAAATTGGAGCATAAGCCACACCCAAAGTGGAGCAGGTCGTGTGGCTCTAGCCTGTGCACCTTCTGATGCTGATTATTTATACTGCCTAATTGAATATGGACAACAGCTTGGATATGTGCTTAAATCAACAGACAAAGGCGTATCATGGGTTAATCTAAATGAGCCAGATGCTAGTGCTTCTGGGTTAGATTCAGATGATTTTACTAGAAATCAAGCATGGTATGATTTAGTAATTGCTGTTGATCCTTTAGACAAAAACAGTGTTATAATAGGTGGTATTGATCTTTTCAAATCTACAGATGCTGGAATTTCATGGAACCGATTATCCTATTGGCACATATTTTATGGAAGCCCTTATGTACATGCAGACCAACATGCCATTATATATAAAAATAACTCCTCGTCAGAAGCCATTTTCGGAAATGATGGAGGTGTTTTTTATTCAAATAATCTCCAAAGCGCTAGCCCAAGTTTTCAAGCTTGCAACACAGGATATAATGTAACACAGTTTTATTCAGCAGCAATGCATCCAAGCGCCAATACTGATTATTATTTAGCTGGATCTCAAGATAATGGAAGTCACCAATTTAGTTCAAGTGGAATAAATTCAACTATTGAGGTAACTGGAGGAGATGGTGCCTTTTGCTTCATAGATCAGCTAGACCCCAATTTACAATTAACATCTTATGTCTATAATTCTTATCGAAGGTCAACAAATGGAGGGAGCAGTTTTAGCTCTATTCAAGATAATCAAAGTACTGGGATGTTTATTAACCCATGCGCCTATGACAGTGATCTAAAAATATTATACTCAAGTAGAACAAGCAATACAATCCAAAGAATTTCTGGCATTGATGCTGTTACAAGCATTGATTATTTTACAGTTAACGGCATGCAAAATATGGCCAGCTCATTTAAAGTTAGCCCATACACATCAGGAAGCACTACACTTTTTATTGGCACAAGTGGTGGGGATGTGTACAAAATCACTAATGCCAATAGTGCCTCACCCTTAGCTAATCTTATTTCTAATGGCATTCCTGCGGGTAATGTATCTTCAATTGATTTAGGCGATTCTGAAGATAAGATATTATTAACTCTATCAAATTTTGGAATTAATTCGGTTTGGTACTCAGACAATGGTGGAAGTTCCTGGTCCAATAAAGAAGGAAATTTGCCAGACATGCCGATTCGATGGGGCATCTTTAACCCTAATAATTATAATGAAGTTCTGTTAGCCACTGAATTAGGAATTTGGGCTACTGATAATTTTTTATCAGCGAGTCCAACTTGGCAAGCAAGTAATGCGGGCTTTGCTAATGTTCGTGTAGATATGCTTAAGATTCGTAATTCAGATTATCAAGTATGTGCCGCAACTCATGGAAGAGGACTTTTTACAAATAATGGATTCTTTGAGGCAGGTGTAGCTAATGATGCTGGAATAAGTATGATTATTGAACCCGTTGCTGAATTTATTTGTGATTCAGTAATTAACCCAATTATATTATTAAAAAATCATGGTGATAGTGTATTAAGTAATGTGGAAATAAAATATTCAATAAATGGTGGTGCATTACAAACAACAGTATGGAATGGTTTTTTAGGTTTAAAGGGTACTGACAGTATTTTTATGCCTCCAATTAGTCTTGCATTAGGATTAAGTCACATTAATATTTACACCAACTTGCCAAATGGGCAGGCAGACGAAAACAATAATAATGATAGTATCTCATTTAACATTAACTATGTAGAAACTGCAAATATTCCGTACTTGGAAGATTTTGAAAGCGGAATCTATCCACCATTATACTGGGGCATAGAAGATCCTGGCGGCACCTTAACATGGAGTCCCTCAAATGGAATCATCGGTTCAGATGGTAATACAACTACAGCAAGTTTCATGAACAATTATTCTTACAGTAGCTATGGCGCAGAAGATGGTTTGTTGATTCATAAAGTTGACTTAACTAACGGGCAAAGTCCTTTTTTGACTTTTGATTTGGCTTATGGCCGATGGTCAAATGTTTACTTTGATGCCTTAAAAGTTTTAGTTTCAGATGATTGTGGCGAAAACTTCCAACAGCTTTATTTCAAATCTGGTTCAGACTTATATGGCAACAATTTATCTACGGTGGGTAATCAAAACAACGCTTTTTTCCCATCTAGTTCCTCACATTGGCGAAATGACACCATTTCTTTAGCTGCCTACACAGGCAAATCGATACTAATAAAATTTGTAAACATTGCAGGCTATGGAAATAATCTATTCATAGACAATGTTCACATTCGTGATGTAAATAGCTGCAGCCAAAAAAACAACTTCTCTAAATCAGATGCAAGCTGCAATGCAAGTAATGGAAGTATAATATCAAAAGCAAGCATGGGTAATCCCCCATACAGCTTTGCATGGTCAAATACTAGCACAGACAGTATTATTGAGAATCTAAATAGTGGCTGGGATTATTTAACTATAACAGATTCTAGTCAATGCCTATTAAAAGACTCTATTGAAGTCATAAACCAAAACTTTGAAATAAGCTTAGACTATAGCACTTCCCCTAAATGCAAAGGTGAATTAAATGGAACTATTGCCCTTTTAAAATCTGGAGGTTCACCTAGCTATAACTATTCATGGAGCAATGGAGACACCGACAGTATTCTAACTGCAGGGGCAGGAATCTATTCAGTAAGTGTTAGTGATCAAAATGGATGTACTACTACTGATTCATTTATTATAATAGATGCTACCCCTATCATTGTTAATGCATCTACAACAAACCTAACCTGCTTTGAGTCTAACGATGGTTCAATTAGCACATCAATAAGCAATGGCACAGCACCCTATACTTATCTTTGGTCCAATTCTGAAAGCTCTTCGAATATTGCATTTTTAGCCGCTGGCAATTATCAATTAACAATTACTGACAGCAACCAATGTATTAAATTAGATAGCTTTATAGTTACTGAACCTGATTCTTTGAGTCTATCAAGTATAAAAGTAAACGATAGTTGTGCCTTACAAAAAGGAAGCATTGAAGTTATAGTTCAGGGTGGAACACAAGCTTATACATATAGTTGGAGCAATGGAGCTAATGCCAACAATCTGAACCTACTAAATGTTGGCCAGTATAGTGTAACTGTTACTGATGCAAATAATTGTTTAGCCACTGCGAGCTATAGCATTGATACTTTAGGATTTACCAATTTTAGTTTAAACAAACAAGATAATTATTGCTTTAATGGAAAAGACGGATGGATAAAAACAAACATAACACAAGGCTCTCCTCCTTATCAATATAGTTGGAGTAATGGGTCGAGTTTAGATAGCATTATGCAGTTAAGGGCTGGAAGTTACACCCTAAGCTTACTTGACTCCTATGGTTGTGAAAGCATCCAATCAATTAATATTGATGATCCACCAAAATGGACAATAACCTATGATAGTACATGGGCAAGCTGTGGTATTAATAATGGAAGCGCACAAATCACAACAGTCAATAATTCAACGCCTCCGTTAACTTATAATTGGTCTGATGGTCAAATAGGGGCAAATGCCCTTAACTTATATGCTGGAACATATCAGGTTACTGTGTCGGACAGCCTAACATGCTTAGATAGCTTCCAAATAATAATTAACAACTATGAACCTTTTGTCTCAACCTCATCCAAAGCTAACCCTAGCTGTATTGGACTAAATGACGGTCATTTAGGTTTAGATATTAGTGGAGGAGAATCTCCATATCAAATCATTTGGAACACTGGTAATACTCAAGACAGTATAGGGAACTTATTAACAGGAATTTATAGAGTAACCGTCATGGACAATAGCGGATGTGTGAAAATTTATGAAGACACCTTATCAAGTCCTGATTCTATTGAAATAAACTATAGTTTTACAACGCCGAAATGCTTTGATAGCTATGATGGAAATATAATTGCAAATGCAAGCTCAGGAAATCCACCCTATACTTATCTATGGTCTAATGGACATACAGACTCATCAAATATAAATATTGCTGCAGGTATACACACGGTAAGTGTTAGCGACAGTAAAGGCTGTCAAAGTATTCGAGATATTTATTTAGCACCTGTAGATTCAATTACAAGTAATGCTGTAATAAGTAACGCTTACTGCGATCAAAATAATGGAAGTGTTATTATAGCTGCAAGCGGAGGTGAAGGACCTTACTCATATTTATGGTATAATAACGCAACGGATAGCAGTTTATTTAATTTGGCCTCAGCATCTTATAGCTTGACAATTACTGATAATATTAATTGCTCAAATACTTTTGTATACTCAATAAGCAATGTGAATGGTCCAAGCCTAAGCTTAAACTATCTTAATCCCAGCTGTCACGGAACAAAAGATGGACTCATTACAAGTACAGTCAATGGAGGAACTTCCCCATATCAATATTTATGGAGCACATCTGACCAAACAGCAGGAATTAATAATCTCGATACAGGCATCTATTATTTAAGCGTTACTGATCAAAAAAATTGTTTGGTCATAGATAGCGTACATATAACTCAGGCAGATGCCTTAGATATTGACATTATTACAACCTTAGCTTCATGTAACACTCCTGATGGAAGCGCTCAAGCTCAAGTTAATGGAGGTGTTTTCCCTTACTACTATGCATGGAGCACAAATTCTGCAGCTCCCAATATTTTCGGCTTAAGTGCAGCAAACTATTCTATAACTGTCACAGACAATAAAGGTTGTACCGAAAACAAAGATTTTAATATTGTAAATCCTTTACCAAATGTTAATGCTTCAACATTGCAAATACAATGTCATGATAGTCAAAATGGGAAAATCAGTATTAATGCAAATGGCGGCAACACCCCATATTCTTACGTATGGAATACTGGTGACACGTCCTCAAGCCTATCAAATCTCAGTCCTGGCTTTTATACAGTAACGGTAACAGATGCCAGCGGTTGCCTCAGCGTATATAGTGATAGCCTAAGCAATCCATCTCCCATTAATCTTTCACTTAATGGTACAGATATTGGCTGTTATGGCAATCAAGATGGTCAAATAAATTCTACCCTTAATGGTGGTGTTTTACCTTTTCAATATATATGGTCCAACTCAGAAACTACAGACTCAATTGCAAACCTAAACCCAGGCACATATTCTCTGACTGTAATTGATCAAGATAGCTGTATAGCATCAGGAACTGATACCATTTATGAACCTGACCTTATTCAAATAATCGCCAATATAAAAGAGGATTATTGTCATACAGATAGCGGACAAATCATCACAAGCATATTTGGTGGAACAAGCCCATATCAATATCAATGGTCAAATGGATTTACATCTTCTAGTTTGCAAAACCTGAGCAGAGGAAACTACATTCTGACAATTACAGATGCCAATGCTTGTGTTCAAAATGATTCCTTTTGGGTTGATACTGCTGCATTAATACAATTGCAGCTCTCATCAAATACATCTTTGTGTGATAGCGCTACTGGAAGTATTGAAAGCCAAATTTTCTTTGGACAAGGACCTTATCAATATTTCTGGAGCAATGGATCAACTGATTCTAACCTTAATCAATTAAATGTTGGCACGTATTATTTAACAGTTAAAGACATTCATAATTGCTCAGCAAGCGCCCAATCCAACATTGAAGCCGACCTTAACTATTCTTCCAATTTCTCTTTAGACACCTCGATTTGTTTGGGTGATACTTTATTTGGTGCATTTACAAATATTGACTCATTTAATTCAAGCAACGAAAGCATTAATAAAATTTCAGATTTATCTTTCTGGCTTTATGAAACGGAGTCATCTAATTATGTAATTAACCTTTATCACGGCCAATGTATTAAAGTAGATAGCTTTAAACTTAACATTTTGCCTCAAGCCATAGCAAACATTACTAGTCAATTGGACTCCTTAACTTATGGTGAAAGCACTATACTTGAAGGCAATCAATCTAGCTCCTATCTTTGGACATCGCAAAATGCAATAAGTGACTCAAGTCTTCAAAGTATTGAGGTCAGTATTACAGAAAATACTAGCTATTTCTTGACTATTGTAGATTCTAATGGATGTATAGCCTCAGACTCAATTTTATTGCTTTACAAAGAACCACTTGTTGAGCTTATACCTATGAGTGGAATTTCTCCTAATGGGGATGGAAAAAATGACACTTGGCATATTGGAAATATCGAGTTATTTGAAAAAGCTGAAGTTTCCATTTATAGTAAGGATGGGTATCTTGTCTTTAAGCAATCTAATTATAATGATTCTTGGGATGGAACAAATCAAGGGAAAGAGCTTAACGAAGGTGTCTACTATTACATTATTGATTTTAAAGACGGAACTAAAGCCCTAACAGGTCATATAACACTATTTAGATGATAAATTGTAAGAAGATATACTATCTGACTTTATTATTTAGCCTTATAAATGTGGTAAAAGGTCAAGATTTGGGCATCATGTACCATTGGAATTTCGATGCTTCTATATATAACCCTGCTAGTAGCGGCAAATTCCTACCAATGTCTGCATTTTTTATGAATCGAACACAATGGACAAAAATTGAAGGTAATCCCCAAACTCAAATTGCTGGAATCAATATGGGATTTGACAAAAACAATCATGGCATAGGTTTTATGGTATTTAATCAAAAAATGGGACCATTAAGACAAACGGGAAGTAAATTTAATTATGCCTTTCACATTCCATTAGAAGAAATGTATTTATCCTTAGGGGTTTCTGGGCATTTCTATCAATTTCATGTAGAGAACAATGACATTAATCTTATACATACTGAAGATCCTGTATTTGAAGATTTAGAAAACAAGTTAACAGGAGATGCTACTTTTGGCATGTATTTATATACTAAAACTTTAGAGATTGGTCTATCAATACCAAACTTAGTAGCGCAAAAAATAAAATGGACAAATGATAGTCAATATGGCATTTTCAATAATCAAAGACAATATATTTTATCAGCTAGCTATCCCTTTGAGGTTCAAGACATGGTAGTTGTGAAACCTGAACTAATAACGGCTTATACAGAAGGTGCAAACATTCAGGCACAGCTTGGAGCAAAAGCTATATTAAAAGACATGTTTTATTTAGGAACCTTCTTTTCAACTAATCAAAGTGGTGGGTTTTTATTTGGTGGAAATTATAAAAATCAATACAAGCTTACATATGCATTTGAAATCCCTCTGAACTCTAGCAGGCATTATTTTAGCACATCACATAATATATTCTTGCATATTGGCTTATTTAACGGAAGAAAATACAACGTTAAGATTACCAATAAGGACCTCCGCTATTAAATACCTTTTCAAGTACTTGAGGCTTCATTATAAAAAATCTAAATTTGGGGTCAAATAAAAATAATTTAACATGGCAAATGCATTTTTTGAAGTTCCCGCAGCT
>MDTD01098495.1_pt1 | contig 12744 bp, 7 predicted proteins | sample 811221 | NCBI WGS metagenome assembly MDTD01 (sample SAMN05326646, study PRJNA326480) | marine metagenome | isolation source: seawater | place: Pacific Ocean: South West | collected 2011 | reverse complement strand
TTGCATCGGCGATGCTCGCATCGCCTGCTTCAATCTCCTTGGCAATGATCCATTCGCTAGCGACAAAGACGCTACAGATGGATTGCGAACGCTCTAATTCAACGAACTGCAATAAAACAGCAATGAGATTTTCTCACAACCCGCCGGAATAAAACCGACATCAATATGACTATATGAGCGTCGTTGTTTTTAACCTGATATCAAAATTCACAAGCATGACGCGCTCACGGGTGGTATCGTGTGTGGCGCGATCACTATGTAAACTTAGGGGTCACTTATGTCAATCATCTCACGTTATACGCATTGGCTGCATACGCGCTGGCCGGCAGGCAAAGTCGAGAAAATGCCTACAGTCAATGATGACGGCTCAACCAATGTGCCAGGCATTTATGTCGTCGGCGATTTGACGGGGGTGCCGCTGCTCAAGTTTTCTGCCGACACCGGGGCGCGGGCGGTGACAACCATCACCCATGATCCCTCCTTTGCCAAACGTGATGTCTCTGACGGGAATGTGCGTGATATCCTCATCATCGGGGGCGGTGTCTCGGGTTATGCAGCAGCGATGCAAGCGAAAAAACAGGGCTTACGTTTTGAACTGCTTGAAGCGGCTCAACCTTTTGCGACCATCGAAAACTTCCCCAAAGCCAAGCCGATTTACACCTATCCAACCGACATGACACCTGCAGGTGATCTGCAATTTAACGCCAAGTCCGACATCAAGGAAGGCCTGCTCGAAGACCTGCATCAACAGGTTCAACAAGCCGGGATCGAGCCGACGATCGCCAAGGTTGATGCAGTCAAACGCGTAGGCAAACTGCTCCAGGTGCATGTCAAAGACGATGTGATCAAAGCCCATCGCGTGATCATTGCCATCGGTCGCAGTGGCAACTATCGCAAGCTTAATGTCCCCGGCGAAGAACTTTCGCATAAGGTCACCAACCGCCTGCATGACCCCAAGGCCTATGCCAATCAGAATGTACTCGTTGTCGGTGGCGGTGATAGTGCCCTGGAAGCTGCCATCGCTTTGGCTGAAAAAGATGCGCATGTCACACTCAGTTACCGCAAGCCTGAGTTCTCGCGCCCCAAGCCTGAGAACGTTGAAAAACTCAACCATCTCCAATCCCAGAACAAACTCAAATTGGAGATGGCAAGTAACGTCAAAGCCATCACCGAAAACAATGTCACCCTCATCAATCAGGATAAGCAGGAGATCACCTTCGACAACGATGCGGTCTTCACGCTCATCGGCCGAGAAGCCCCGCTGGACTTCTTCCGCAAGTCCGGCATTCACATCAACGGTGACCGCAATGCCAAATGGTGGGTGAGTCTGATTGCAGTGTTAGCGATTTTTACTTTCATTTATCACTGGAAAAAACCGGGTGTCTGGCTTCCCATCGGTGACTGGTTTGCGCAGAAGCAATGGTTCCCGTATCAGGTGCCCCAATGGATGACGGGGATCAGTGACGTGTTTGCGGACCCCTCGCATTTACTGGGGACACTCAATAATTCGCTGGCTTCACCGGGGTTTTACTATTCGACGTTGTACTGCGTGGTGATGTTGATCTTCGGTATCCGTCGGATCAAACGTCGCAAGACGCCATACGTGACCATGCAGACGTGGACCCTTATCACGGTGCAATGGATACCGCTATTTATCCTGCCTTACATACTCCTGCCCTGGATGGGTAACAACGGTATGTTCGATTCAGGCGTATTGGGTTGGCTTGCTGATCAGCTTTTCCCGCGTGTGGATTGGGACCCCAACGGTCGTGCGTATTACCATGCCTTTGGTTTTATTCTCGCCTGGCCGCTGTTTGTCTGGAATGTGTTCACCGAGCAGCCGATGTGGTTGTGGCTGTTCATCAGTCTGATCCAGACGTTCGTCATTATCCCGCTGATGGTGTGTCGATGGGGCAAGGGTGCATACTGCGGCTGGATCTGCTCCTGCGGTGGGATGGCCGAGACGCTCGGTGATACCCATCGTCAGAAAATGCCTCACGGTCCCTTCTGGAATAAGCTGAACATGATCGGCCAAGTGTTTTTAGCGATCTGTATTTTCCTGCTGGTGACGCGCGTATTCTCATGGGTCTGGCCCGGCAGTTTCGTCGGCACAACCTACAAGGCGGTCCTCAAAGGCATCCCCGGTTTGAACTATGCCTGGTTAATTGACCTGCTCTTTGCAGGCATCATCGGCTTTGGTTTGTACTTCCATTTTTCAGGTCGCGTCTGGTGTCGCTTTGCCTGCCCGCTTGCTGCATTGATGCATATCTATGCCCGCTTTTCACAGTTCCGCATCATCGCTGAAAAAAGTAAATGTATCAGCTGCAATGTCTGCACATCGGTCTGCCACCAGGGGATTGACATCATGAACTTTGCCAACAAGGGCAATCACATGGAAGACCCCGAGTGCGTGCGCTGCAGTGCCTGTGTGCAGAGTTGCCCCACCGGTGTGCTGACCTTTGGGCGTGTGGATAAGCAGGGCACGGTCATTGCCACCGACAAGCTTGCTGCATCCCGCGTGCAGATGGCGGAGTTAACCGTCGGCGGCCGAGCAATCTGACGTCCGTTTAATAGTTATTCATTGTTGTTTGATATTTATAATTGATACTTAATTGGTTGTTTGAAAACAATGGTGTTAAGCATTTAAATTGTCTTCACCACAGAGTCACAGAGACTCTAACGAAATAAACTCTGTCTTGAACTCTGTGTCTCTGTGCCTCTGTGGTAAAGACGTTTGAGCAACACCATGCCAAACCTTCACTCCAAGTCCACAGGAGTATTCGCATGTCTGAACATTCCCTATTCGAAGATGCCATCAAACAGTTGGATCAAGCAGGCGAGCTGGCCAAGGTTGATCCTGAAGTCCTCGCCCGACTGCGTCACCCCAAAGCCATCATGCAGGTGAGTATTCCCGTACGCATGGATGACGGGACGTTACAGGTGTTCGAAGGCTACCGCGTGCAGCATGACAGTACGCGTGGTCCGACCAAAGGCGGTATCCGCTATCACCCCGATGTCTCGCTGGATGAAGTCAAAGCGCTGGCCTTCTGGATGACCTGCAAGTGTGCGGTCGTCGACATTCCCTACGGCGGTGCCAAAGGCGGGATCATCGTCAATCCCAAGGACCTGTCGCGCATGGAGCTTGAAAAACTCTCGCGTGGCTTTGTCGATCGCATGGCAGATTTCATCGGCCCCGACACCGACATCCCCGCGCCGGATGTCTATACCAATGCCATGATCATGGGCTGGATGATGAACGAATATTCCAATATCCAGCGTAAAAGCACCCCCGCGGTTATCACCGGCAAACCCATCGCGTTAGGTGGTTCACTGGGGCGTGATGATGCCACCGGCCGTGGTGCGTATTACTGCATCAAGGAACTCGAACGCAAACGCAAATGGGAACCCACGCAGATCACTGTCGCGGTGCAGGGCTTTGGTAATGCCGGCCAACATGTTGCCCGACTGCTTCATGCTGATGGCTATCGCATTGTTGCGGTCAGTGACTCACGTGGTGCGATCTATCGCGAAGAAGGTTTCGATATTCCCAGCCTGATCAAGTTCAAAAATGAATCGCGGCAACTCAAAGCGGTTTACTGTGAAGGCTCGGTCTGTGAACTCGTTGAATCGCAGAACATCACCAACGAAGCGTTGCTTGAGTTGGATGTGGATTTACTGATCCCCGCAGCATTGGAAAACCAGATCACCCTCGACAATGCCAAAGACATCAAAGCGCAGGTCATTGTCGAGGTGGCCAACGGCCCGGTGAGCAGTGATGCCAATAAAGTGCTCATAGAGAAGCATAAACTCATCGTCCCTGATATTCTCGCCAACGCCGGTGGCGTGACGGTGAGTTACTTTGAATGGGTTCAGAACCGCGCAGGATTTTACTGGACCGTGGACGAAGTGCATCATCGTCTGCAGGCCATCATGTCGCGGTCGTTTGGCGAGGTTTACGACATCATGGATGAACATCTCACCGACATGCGCACCGCTGCTTACACGTTAGCCATCAAGCGCATCGGCGATGCAATCTCCGCAGGTGGTACGCGACAGTATTTCAACGGCGATCAAAAGTGATGATCACCAAACGATATCATTGAAGATCAACCCATTTAGCCGCATCGCTTGCGATGCGCTTCAACCAACCAACGCACGTGATGGCTTGCACGCTGATCACGTGCGTTGATCTTTTTTAATTGAACCGCAATTTTTCATGTAGGATCACGCACATTGCAGATATAATGGTTAACAGCAACGTATCAGAAAGAGAGAGCTGATACGTGAGCTGACAGCCAAACTTCCACGGGATCGCAATGATCCATAGGGGGCCATTCATTCATGCCCGCAATCGTCGCGGGAATCCATTTGATTCATATCGAGACAGATGTGGCCATGCAACAGGCGCGTTGTCTGTATGTTGATTGGGAAGATCAACGATTGCAGTGTTCACATCGCATGGAAGAGAGAGGAAATCCCATGTCTCAACATTCTTATTGTCGTATTGGTTCCGACTGCAATCCGCGCGCCTTTACCATGGTTGATTTACTGGTGGTGATGGTGATTCTGATGGGCTTGCTTTTGCTGGGGGTGGCCTTGCCGGAATTAGGTGGCAGACGTCGACCTGCCAGACAAATGCAAAACTCCACACAAATCCGAGGCATCCATTCTGCCTTGGTGCTATTCTCGCAAGGCAATAACACCTACTATCCCGGGTTTGATGTCTATGGCAAACCGCTTGGAGATTCGTCCGTTGAATTTCGTTTCAAGGAACTGCATGATGACAACTACTTCACCGGCGAATACATGATCGCGCCGAATGAAACCAAGACCGTATTATCACAAACAGGCGTCATGCCGACGGCAGAGAATTTCTCCTATGCCATGCTGAATCTCAGTGTGAATGATTCACAACGCATTAACGAATGGCGGGATACCTGCAACTCCGAAGCAGTCGTCATCTCAGATCGCGCAATTGCCAACGGCAAAGACGGTGCAATCAAGTCCATACATACACAACCATCCAAAGATGTCACCGAATGGCGCGGTGCAATGGGCTTTAACGACAACCACGTCACCTTCGAAGCTTCACACGATCAAATCGACACACAGTACGGTGACGAGACATTTGAAAATGACAATCTTTTCGACACTCAAGGCGCATCGCTGATCTACTCCGGCAATGACAAGATCATTGACCCGGGCAAGTGATTCTTGCCTTACCAGTTTCGTTCCATTATTTCCTGTTTATATCAAACACCCTTGAATTGAGGTGAAAAATGTCATATCGCATACGTGGTTTTTCATTAGTAGATAGTCTAGTTGTTTTGGTGGTAGTGATGATTGGGATCGCATTGTCGATGGTGGTGATGAAACATCAACGCCGAGAACACCGACATCCTCGTCAAAGCTCGCAACTCCGTGGTATTCATTCTGCGCTGGTATTATTCTCTCAAGGTAACAATACATACTATCCCGGATTTAATACGCTGGGTAAGACTGATGGTGATATCACTGTGGAAGGTCGATTCAAGGCGTTACTGGATGATAATTACTTTACCGGTGAGTACATCATCAGCCCCAGTGAAACCAAGACGGCTTTGACACAAATGGGCGTCATGCCGACCACTGCAAATTACTCTTATGCCTTGCTCAACCTGGCTGACGAATCCTCCCCACGCATGGCAGAGTGGCGGGATACATCCAACTCCGAATCTGTGGTCGTCTCCGATCGTGCGATTACCAATGGCAAAGAGGGTGCGATACGATCTGTTCACACCAATCCCCGCAAAGACCAAACCCAATGGCACGGGGAAGTTGCGTACAACGATAACCATGTCACTTTCGAAGCCACACATGACCGGCTTGATACGCAGTATGGTGATGCGTCATTTGTGCATGACAATCTATTCGATACCCAAGGCGCATCGCTGATCTACTCCGGCAATGACAAGATCATTGACCCGGGCAAGTAGCTAAGTTTATTGCTGTTATTTGAGATTAAATTCAATATCAAACACCTGAGATTTGAGGTGAAATATGATTTCAAGAACACGTGGATTTACATACGTTGAATTGATTGTCGTGCTGGCATTGGTTGCTCTTGGGATCGTACTGGTTCTGCCTGCATTGGGTGGAAGGCGATGTACCTCTTCAAGGTCAATGCAAAACGCAACCCAACTTCGTGGTATTCACAGTGGTTTAGTACTGTATGCTCAGGACAACAAGTCTTATTACCCCGGTTATGCATCCAATGGCAAGCGAATGGCAGACTACGCCGTGGAGTATCGTTTCCAGTTGATGCTTGATGATAACTATTTTACCGGTGAATACATCATCAGTCCGTCGGAGACCAAAACCGCCTTGGCGCAAACCGGTATCCGGCCGACTACTGAAAATTATTCCTATGCCATGTTGAGCTTATCGAACGAAAACAGTCCCCGAAATGATGACTGGCAGGACTCGAGCGGAAGTGAGGCAGTCGTTCTGTCCGACCGGGCTGTCCTTGGAAAACGAAAGGATGGCAAGCGGGTTCTCAGCAGCGTTCAGACTTCATACACGCCTCAAACAACACGACCGTGGGAAGGTACGGTTGTTTATAATGACAATCACGTTGAGCGGATCAAGTCGCATATCCTGCCTTTGACAGCTTATGGTTGGGCAGAAAATCGGGAAGGCTATGTCGATGATAATCTCTTTGATACGATCGGTGCGTCGATGGTCTATCGTGGCAAAGACAGCATTGTGGATCAGGAGATGATGCAATGATACGAAAATCACTTGCCTTTACGCTTATCGAATTACTTTGTGTATGTTGTTGTCTGGTTTTAGTGCTGGCGATTATGCTTGTTGCAATACAAAAACGTTCGCCCAGTAGAAGTCAGATGCTCAATTCAGTGATTTTACGTTCTGTACACACGGCTTTGATTTTATATTCTCAAGGTAATGCAGGTTACTTCCCGGGGATGGATGACCGTGGAAATTTACTTCCGGATAGCAGTGTGGAACATCGCTATCAGATCATTCTCGAGAACGAGTATATAACTTCTAAAGATTTGATCAGCCCTGATGAGACAGTGGATAAGTATCTGTGGAAAGCGGGGCGTGTTACAACTGACATGTATTCATTTTCATTACTTAATTTATCAGATATAAAGTCAGTCCGTCTTAATGAATGGCGGGATACGTCTAACTCTGAAGCAGCTGTGGCATGCAATCGAGCAATTGCCAATGGTGCGAATCATGCGATCCGGGGAATACACACTCAGCCGGACATTGGGCGGACAGAATGGCGTGGGAGTATTGCATTTAATGATAACCATGTCACCTTTGAAGCAACACACGATCAATTGGATACGGTGTACTGTGAGGAATCGTTTGAAAATGACAATCTCTTTGACACCGTCGGTGCGTCGATGGTGTATGAGGGTGTCAACAAGATCGTCGATTCTGGAAAATGAGTTGACACGTGCAGACGCGCGAACTGTAAGCTCGCGGCTCTTGAAAAATCTGTCAACCGATAAACAAAACAAGCACGCAAATTAATCTCGCGTACTTGTTTTGATATTCAATATAGCAATTTGCATCAACAATCGCCCAATTCCGTCACTCCCGCGCAGGCGGGAGTCCAGTGAAATTTGCAAGTATCAACGACATACCACTGGATTCCCGCCTGCGTGGGAATGACGAATCGAATTTCTGTATGGCGATTAATGACGCGATCTGCTCTAGCCGCATGCATACTTGCATGCGCGTCTTTATGATTTACAAACTCGCCAACTGCTGCTTGAGTGATTCGAGTTCGGCTTGCTTGGCAGCGAGTTGATCGCGCGTCTGCTGCACCAAATGTGCTGGCGCTTTCTCTGCGTAATTCGGATTGGACAGGCGACCTTCCAGACCCTTGGCCTGTTTTTCGGCATCGGCAATCAATTTGGTCAAGCGTTCCTTTTCTTCGTCAGCATTCACCAAGTCGTGCAGATAGACTTCCATGTCACCCAACACCGCGCTGGCGGCGTTCTGTGGTTTAGTCATGTCCGCTGCAACGTTGAGTTCGCTGATCGCAGCAAACGTCTTAAGCAATCCCCCGCCCCCGGAAGCTTGAAGCAAAGTCGCATTCTCGCCCGAGGCTTTGATCGAACACACCACCTGCTGGCGGGGTGGAATCTTGTATGCGGTACGCACCTGACGCACTGCAGTCACCACGTCGACCAACAAGTCGAACTCCTTAAGCGCATCGGTGTCGATGAGTGATTCATCCGCAACGGGCCAGGCGGCTTTGACGAGTAGATCACTTGCAGGCAGTTGCAAACCTTCGACACCACGCTGGGGCACGACTTCGTTCAATCGCTCCCACAATTTCTCGGTGATATAGGGCATCGCAGGATGCAGTAAACGCAAAATGGTGTCCAGCACCGTGGTCAACACGTTTGCTTGTGCGGGATTGGTTTTGATCGTCGGCTTGACGGCTTCAATGTACCAGTCACAGAAGTCACGCCAGATGAAGTCGTACAGACCGTCAGCATAAGGCTTGAACTCGTAACCCTTGATCGCCTTGGTGGTCGATGCAATGGTTTGAGCCAAACGCGAGAGAATCCATTTGTCAGCCAGCGTTAAATCGCCCCCGGAAGCATTTGCATCAATGCCCTCAATATTCGACAGACTGAACCGCACCGCGTTCCAGAGTTTGTTGGCAAAGTTTCGGCCAAGATCAAACTTCTCACTCGTGTTGCGGGCTGCGGGCATGTCATCCGTCGGAGCCTGTTTGCCTGACGCCACGCCGTAGCTGGAGACCATCTTCTTGCCCTTGGCCGAGGGACTGTCCTGCACGGGAGCAGCAACCTTGTGGCCACGTCCATCGCCGACATACTTGGGCGTGAAGCTCTCGCCGGTGTGCGGGCAAACCATGTCCACGGGTAAGCGCACGTCCTGCGTTTGCGTGGTCATGCTGGCCAGCGTGAATCGCATCGCGTCACTGCCATGCGAGTGAATGATGTCGAACGGGTCCACGCCATTACCCAGTGATTTACTCATCTTCTGGCCGTGTCCGTCCTGAATCATCGCGTGGATGAACACATCCTTAAACGGCAGATCACCCTTGCGGAAATAGCGGTTGAACATGACCATTCGTGAAACCCACAATGTGATAATCTCACGCGCGGTACACAGCACCGTCGACGGGTTCCACGTCTTAAGCACGTCGGTTTCTTCCGGCCAACCCATCGTCGACATCGGCCAGAGTCCGGAACTGAACCATGTGTCGAGGACATCGGGGTCTTGATGTGCTTCTAAACATTCTGGTAATTGACTTAAGTATTCGTCGAAAATATCAGTGTCGGGATATTCGACTTGAAGGGAACCATTAACAACAGGCCGGGAAATCCACTGAATTAATTTTTCTAATAAATGGCCTGCAGCTTCTGTTTGAGCGACGATATGACAAGTCTCAGGATCATCTGTCCACCTTACGAAAGATTCGTCTGGCAAACCAGCAACTTCAAATATGCCATAAATCGCTCGTTCAATTTTCTGTTGATGAACTTCTGTTTGTTTCCATGCAGATTCCCTTTCACCTAGCGTGAAACTTTGTGGGCCTACATTATTAAACTTGAATGTCCACACCGGTATCCGATGGCCCCACCACAGTTGGCGGCTGATGCACCAGTCGCGGATGTTTTCGTGCCAGCTTTGGAAATTCTTGGCATAGCGCGGGGGATAGAACGTTAACTCGCCGGTGTCTTCGGTGAAGCTTGCTCCCTCTTTCCAAACGCAGCCTTCGGACTGCTGGCGTTGGGTAGGCGACATCGCATTGAGTGCTGCACCTGCAAGGCGATCATCGGTCACCTTCACGTACCACTGGTCGGAGAGGTAGGGTTCGACGGGGACGTGGGAGCGATAGCTGTGGCCGACGCTGTGTTTGTAGGGTTTCTTTTCGACGAACAGATCGTTGGCTTCAAACCATTTGATGATGGCTTTGCGAGCCTCTTCACGCGAGAGTCCGACGAAGGGTTTGAGCGTTTCGTTGGCTTCGGGCTTCTCACTCTCCGGCCAACCGTGGGTGATGCTGATGCTGCCGTCCAATGCCATGACGTTGATGATGGGCAGATCGTGACGCTGGCCGATCATGTAGTCGTTTGGATCGTGGGCGGGGGTGACTTTCAAAAAGCCGGAGGCGAATTTCGCTTTTTCGTCGGAGGATTCGGGATCACCGATCACGACGTAGTCATCGCCGATGATGGGGATGATGCGGTCGACGATGGGCAGCTTCACGAATTGGCCAATGGTGTGCTTGTTCTTGGGATCGTCGGGGTTCACTGCGACCGCGGTATCACCGAGCATGGTTTCGGGTCGGGTGGTGGCGACGGTGGCAAACTCACCAGTGAGATTGCCTTGCTCATCACAGATTGGATACTTCATGTAGTAGAAGAATCCGTCGATGTCGCGCATTTCGACTTCGTCGTCTGCCAGCGCGGTTTGGGTTGCCGGGTCCCAGTTGACCAGTCGTTTGCCACGATAGATCAGACCGTCTTTGAACAGTTGGAAGAACGCTTCACGCACGGCCTTGGCACAGGTTTCGTCCATGGTGAATCGCTGGCGATCCCAATCACACGAACAACCCATGGCTTTGAGTTGGTCGGTGATGCGGCCTTCGTATTCGTCTTTCCAATCCTGCACCAGTGCGATGAACTTGTCGCGGCCACCTTCTCCGTTGAGTTCCATCTGCTTGTGTTCTTTGAGAGCCGGTTTGCCTTCAGCTTGCAGACGTTTGTCGACGACGGTTTGCGTGGCGATACCAGCATGGTCCGTGCCGGGCATCCACATGGCATTGAATCCAACCATGCGGTGATAGCGGGTGAGGATGTCCTGCAAGGTGTTGTTGAGCGCATGCCCCATGTGCAGTGCAGCGGTGACGTTCGGCGGCGGGATGACAATGCTGTAAGGCACACCCTTATCTTCCGGGGTCGCATGGAAAGCGTTGGCATCATTCCAGAGTTTGGTGATATCCGGCTCGACATCGGCTGGGACGTACATGGAGGCAAGTTCGCTGCTCATGGTGTGAGTCTTTCGTGCGTTTATGATTTTCAAAAAAAACAGGGGCACGATCGTGGTGTGATCGGTGCCCCTGAGATTGTAAGTGAAATTAACTTCCAAGGGATTCGACCCGTGCCTCAGGAGAGGCACGGCTTTGGGGCGATGGTCGAGGGTTTAACAGACGCCTGCGGTGCCGGTTTGGATGGCTTCGGTGACGTATTCGCGGGGGTCGGTGACTTTGCCGGTGAGGGCAGAGGCAGCAGCGGTTAACGGGCTTGCCAGGTATACGCCGGCTTCCTTGTGACCCATTCGGCCGGGGAAGTTGCGGTTGGTGGTGCTGATGCAGTTGATCGGTTCATTGAGACGACCAAAGGTATCCTGCGGACCACCGAGGCATGCTGCACAGCTGGCAGCACCGAGCATACAACCAGCATCAACCAGAATCTGCTCAATGCACTTATCACCAGGGCCGACCGGTTCGCCGTTGAGTCCCAGACGTTTCATGTCTGAGTGCACTTCGGTGGAGCCGGGGACGACGAAGGTCGGGATCTTGACGGTGTTGCCGCTCAAGATGTTGGCTGCGAAGATCATGTCGGTGATCTTGCCACCGGTGCAGGAACCGATGTAAGCGCGGTCGAGTTTGACGTCTTTACATTCGCTCACCGTTTTGGTGTTGTCCGGCGAGTGCGGTGCAGCGACCAACGGCTCGAAGCTTTCGAGATCCCATTCTGCTTCGAACTCATATTCCGCGCCTTCGTCTTCGGTATAGACCGTCCAGTCGGGGCGGTTGGAGCGAGCACGAACGTATTCGAGTGTCTTTTCATCGACATCGCAGATACCGTTCTTGCCACCTGCTTCGATGGCCATGTTGGTGAGGGTCATGCGGTCTTCGAGGGTCAGCGAACTGATACCGCTGCCGGTGAAGTACATCGCTTTGTAGGTTGCGCCGGAGAAGCCGATGCGACCGATGACCGCGAGGATCAAGTCCTTGGCGGTGAGGTAGGCAGGGATCGCGCCATGGAAGGTGAACTTCATGGTGGGCGGGACCTTGAGCCAAGTCTTGCCGGTGCCCATTGCAAAGGCTGCGTCGGTGTTGCCGACACCCGTGGAGAACTGACCGAAGGCGCCTGCGGTGCAGGTGTGGCTGTCGGTACCGAGCATGATTTCGCCTGGACGACAGTGACCTTCTTCGGGCAGTGCTTTGTGACAGACACCCTTGTAGGAAGTCTTGTTCGGATCGCGGTACGGGTTGGGCATACCGCTGCCGGCTTCGGTGTTCAGGAAGTCAGGGTCGTAGTAATACTTGATGCCCTGTTCCTTGACGAAGTCGCGAAGGATTTGAATATTGCGGTGACACTTGTCTTCAGCGGTGAAGATGTAGTGATCGGGAATGATGGGAATGCGGGTGTTGTCCCAGACCTTGGCGTCGGCACCGAATTTTTCCTTGAAGATACCGATGGTCCCCGGGCCACACACATCATGGGTCATCAGGATATCGACATCGACCCACACGTTTTCGCCAGGGGTCACTTCGGTCTTGCCGGCATGGGCGGCAAGGATCTTTTCGGTCATCGTCATCGGACGGGCCATCGGCTCATCTCCTGTACATCGCAGTTGAGGGTTAACGTAATACATTTCCACCAATTCGACGCCCTGCAACGGTTCGGAGTCGAGCAAAGCGAGCCATATATGGTAGCAGCACCCCCTGAAATTGGG
>MDTD01185691.1_pt1 | contig 12746 bp, 7 predicted proteins | sample 811221 | NCBI WGS metagenome assembly MDTD01 (sample SAMN05326646, study PRJNA326480) | marine metagenome | isolation source: seawater | place: Pacific Ocean: South West | collected 2011 | reverse complement strand
TATGGACGATTGGCTCGCTTGCGTGGGCTAAAGCCCATGCTGCCACGTCTCGGTCGGTGCTTGTCGGCCATATTCAGGTCTCCTATTTTCAAAACCGCAGCAGAACCGCCAAAGCGGCCCACGTCGGGCCCGTAGCGAACGGAGAGGACCGTGACACCGGCATACGACCCCGAGCGGGGTTCGACAGCCTTGGGATGCGTTCACAGAGCCCTGTGGTGTCTGGTACTCCTCGTTACGAGCGGGCTTGCGACCTGCCTTCCGTTTATGAAAGAATCGGATGGCGCCAATATCAATTAGGCTAGACATAACTCGATTGGAATGCTTTAGAACCGTGGTTCTGAAGGACCTGCAAATATGTGTCCCAGAGTGGTCCACCCGAATCTGAGAGAAGGGTTTCTCGAAGCTCGTGCGTATCAGCTTGAAGGCGTTGCAGAATCCTTGCAGTCATCGACACTTCTAGTTTATCCGACGGCAGGGGGAAAAACAGCAGTTGCGGCCATGGCGATCGCTGAAACTCTTCAAAAGAGTGAGGGTGCTATAGTGATCATAGCACCCACAGTGGGATTGGTTGACCAACATCAAAGAACCTTCTCAGAATGGCTAGCTTCTAATTTTGAATCGGTTTCTCTAACGGGTTCGACCCCCTCAGGAAAGAGAGAACAGGTATGGAAAGTCTCCAAAATTGTGGTGACTACGCCCCAGATTTACAGGAATGATGTTTTGTCCGGGTTGGTTGTGCCCTCGGATATCAGCCTCCTGGTTCTTGACGAGGCTCACCACGCAGTCGGAAATCATGCAATGGCGCAATCCGCGGATCTTCACATAAAGAATGGAGGGGGGAGGATTCTTGCGATGACTGCGAGCCCGGGATTTTCCAGGGACCATGTTCGCTCAATATGCAGCAGACTTTCGATAGATAGGATACATCTGAGATCGTCCAATGATCCAATGGTGAAGGGATATCTCTCTGATTTGGATATTATTGAAATCCGTGTTGACGTCCCGAACGAGTTGCTTGAATTGGCAGCCCCCATACGCGGATGGCAACGAAGCATAGTGGATGTTGAGCGTAGGCTGGGAAGGTATGTGCATGAGGGGGCGATTGGATATGCTGGCCTGTCTAGTGCAATGGAACGTGCTCAGTCCGCGATAAGAAGAGGAGATGGAACTGGATATGCTTCTGTGTCTCGAATAGCCCTGGCTATGACTCTGAATCATCTGATTAATCATCTTCTATCTCAAGGAGTCGCAGCGGCCAGGGAGTTCCTGAGAAGGAAATCTGTAGACTCAGATTCGAAGAAGAAGTCTAGTAGGGATCTGCTCAAGGATCGGAGAATCAGATCGCTAATCGAAAAACTTGACAGTATGGGCGAAGTACACTCCAAGATCGGCTCCGTCAGGAGGCTTGTGGCTGAACGTCTACGCAGGAACAAAGGGGGCAAGATAATCATATTCGCAACATACAGAGATACAGTCTCGGCGATACATCAGGCTCTTTCTGATATTAGCGGAGCTAATCCAGTGAGATTCGTCGGGCAGGCAAACAGGGGAGAAAGTGGACTTAGTTCAGGAGAGCAAATTGAGACGATCAATTCATTCAGAGAGGGGCGTTACAACGTACTAGTTGCTACTTCCGTGGGAGAAGAGGGGCTAGACATACCCTCTGCGGATCTTGTTATCTTCTACGAACCGGTCGGAAGTGAAACTCGTACAATTCAAAGAAGAGGAAGGACCGGAAGAAGAAAGCAGGGCGATGTTGTTGTTCTCATAGCAGAGGGGACTAGGGACGAGGGTGCAGTCTCAGCCTCACAGCGTCGAGAGTTGGCCATGAAAAGGTCCATCCATTCAGCTAGAAGGGGGCTTGCCAGTGGCCCTATAGACTACAGCCTCCTCGATTCTTTCGCCGTAGACATGGGTGTGGAATTCGTGAAAGCTGAGTTCTTTATCTCGGAAGAGAAGGAGAGACATGCTGCGGTCCTATTGGACGAAGAGGATCCTAGTAGAGCTGTTGATGATATCGGGGAAGAGCCTTCGTCTTCGCCTTTGGCGGATCCTTCATCATTCCGACCCAGCGGTCAGTTCGGCCTTGAAGATTTCAAGATATGATGATTTTTGATTCGGGCGGTCAGTCGCCGATTACAGCGAGCCTGGTTTTCAGCATCGCAAGTCTTTTTGGGAAATTTCCGGTGACGAAAGCAACATATTCGGAGAGATGTACCACAGGCACATTCGTATTCAATCCCGTTGATCTAGAGGCCTTGCCCTGATAGATATCGAGAACTCCGTGGGAAAGCGTGCATGCGCTGATAAGCATCTTAGCGCCATTGGCCTTGGCCTCCGAAAGTATTGTAGCTGATTGGCGCAATACTGTCTGCTCTTCTGAAAACAACCCTGGCGTTCCTGCTGAAGATGTGCGATATGGATACCTGACAGGCGTACCTCCTGAGCATTCTATTACTGATTCTAGATACCACGGGTCAAAAACGTCATCTCCGCCTATTAGCCCCTCCTGCTGGAGATTTGGCCCGTAGTATGGGGCCAACTTGGAACGGATTGGATTCTTAACTTTCTTTGAGAATGTCTCCAAGCCGACATCTTCGACGAGGACTTGCAGCAGATGTCGTATTCGAACGGTCCCCTCTAATGTCCTCCCGGTCGTCTTCTCAAGAGTAGCATTAACACTGCCCATCAGGTTCAGATCGGATTTCATCATATTCAGATCCTCATAGAGCGTTGCAGCGGTAGTAGCGCAAGGGGTGATTATGTCAAGCCCGAGATCTTCTGCCATCGACATTGTTCTTGCATTCAGAGTTGCCTGAAGGGGCCGGTTTGCCTGGCCAAGTATTCCTGCTCCACAACTGGTTGCACCTGGTAAATCAATGAGTTCGATGTCGAGGGACCGACAAGCTGCGCGCATGGTCTCATCGACCTCAGGGGCACTGCTATGAGCCACATTTCCCGGATGGTATGCAAATCGGATTGGCATATGCGGCGGCCTCAGAATCTTCGATCTAGACTATTGAAAATTGATACGACCTCGTGATGCTTGTCGACTCTCTTGTTGAACTGCCTCGGCATCTTTCCTAGCCCTGCGGGAGGGGCAACCAATGCCAGGATATCATTTACCATCTTGCCACCGGTTCTTGTGAATCCTGTGACCATTCTCGCAGTGACGCCGGATGAGAGATTCGAGAGTAGGCCGAGAGGGCCGAGTACTTGACGATAAAGTACCGTATCATTCACCTTTCCGCTGCTCTTCAAAGTCCATGCATACCACCAAACATGCTTTCCGTGGCGCCCATTGAACCCATTGACCTCCAAAGCGCGTGTTCTAGCGCTTGACAGGGCTGCTTGGATATCGCGTCCGGCGAGAGGTTGTCTTCCAAATGGTGCCAAGTCCGTCTCAGCCAATATTGTATCTGCACCTGCCAGGATGGTATCAATCGCACTTATCCTCTTATCCGATGTACGTGGATCGCATCTTCTGACCCACAAATCCAGACACACAGATGGGCCGAGATACGAGTCGGCATAGGCAACAGCATCGGAGCATGAGTGTATGGCTTGGGGGCCAACGTGGTTGGACATTGCATGCAATTCGGCTGCCTTGGAGGGCTCCATTGGCCCGATGGCTACTCCTTGCTCGGAGTTTACTGCTTCTCTGGTTCTCGAAACGTGCCATATAGAAGCTGTTTCTCGCTTCTTCAGTAAGCTATCGAAATCAACGCACAAGTCTCTCAATACATCGTATCCAGGAAGTGGCTCTATCGTCAACATCACAGGGCCTGGCCTCCCATTTGAAAGGCGGTCTATCCTTGTGGACCCCGGCAATGTGACACGCCCATTGACCAACAATGCCGTACAAGGATCATGGGGGGGGCCGTCTGTAAAGCACAGGCTTCCATCGTGAGTCCTCTGTATAGATCGAAGTGCGTCCATGAGGGTCGTGTGTCCGTTTAGAGAGCACAACCATGTATCAGTACCACTTGTTTTCTCATGCGGGTCGTACCTGAAAACACTGAGTTGAGCCTCGATTTCCCCTGCGGATAGATCGGGTAGCGTGAATCCATCCTCTCCTTCTGCGGCTGAAACTCCTCCACTTACTAGATCACGTATCGCATCAATCAGTCCTTCATGGAGATTCCCTGAATCGTCGGTTGCCGATAGCATGGTGAGTGCTTCTTCCGCCCAAAGGGATGCAGGAGCCTCGTAATCGACATCACAATCGACCCGTTTTGCCACTCTCTTTGCACCCAACTCTTCCAACCTATTGTCCCAGTCTTTACCAGACTGACAAAATAGTTCGTAGGAAGTGTCACCAAGTGCTAGGACTGAGAAAGACATGCCATCCATCCTAGGAGCGCCGTCGGAAGCTGCAGCCTGCCAAAGGGCCTCGGCATTGTCGGGCATCTCGCCCTCGCCCCATGTGGAACAAACAATTGCGACGCGCTTCATAGAAGCCATGGAATTGATATCGAAGCCGTCCATATCGTGAACAACACCTTCCAAGCCATATTGACTAGCATTCTTTGCCAACTTGGCGGCCAATTCTTCTGAATTCCCGGATTGGGACCCGAAGAACACATTCAATGTCCTATCTCCAGCAGAAAGAAATGCTTCAAGATCGCCACTATCAGCAGAGGGTCCAGAAGTGTCCGATGCGGATTCTTCAAGGGTCTCAGGCTCAGGTTCCGAAGAAAGAACGCCCACCTTATCTTCTTCAAAGACGCCCGATGAGTTGACGGCCGCGAATTTAGATAATGCTTCTAAAGTGAAAGCGGCTGCAGGATCTTCATACTCCACATCACAATCTAGCCTAGCCACCAGTCGATTTGCTCCTTGCTTCTCGAACCAAGAGTCCCAATCCTTTCCTGACTGACAGAAAAGATCGTAGGAGGTGTCCCCTAATCCACAAACAGCGAAGTGGCATCCTTCCAAAGAAGGGGCGGCATCAGAACTTGCAGCTTGCCACAAATCCTCTGCATTGTCAGGCATCTCGCCCTCGCCCCACGTGCTGCAGAAAATGAGAATGCGCTGATTTGAGGATATATCTGCTAGCGTGATCTCATCCATTCCCTTTGAAATCGGCGTGAGGCCGTATTTGCTACTAAGTTTGGAGGCGGTCACTGCGAGGTCTTCTGAGTTGCCTGATTGGGAACCAAATAAAATCAACAATGGAAGATTTTCACTCATAGCAACAACCCCTGCCCGCATATGCGATTGATTTTGTCCTAGTATGGCGACTCTTGAACTTGATGATTGTACGGGCTTCACATATCTAATCCGTCGAAATCACCGTCCATTGCGGGAGATCCCCCTTTGCTGGATATCACATCATCGATTCTTAGAATCATTACTGCAGTTTCGCTTGCAGATTGGATAGCCTGCTCGACGACTCTGGTCGGTTCATACACCTTCCCAGCTTGCATATCTACGACGCCTCCATCGTAAACATTGACTCCGTGACGGTTTTTACCCTCGGAATGTGCCTTCCTCAGAGCGATGATCGTATTGACGGGGTCTAGGCCCGCGTTCTCTGCTAGGGTCCTGGGGATGACTTCAAGAGCGCCGGCGAATGCTTCGATCGCCATCTGCTCCCTGCCTCCAACGCCTTCGGCATACGATCGGAGATCCCTGCTCACTGCGGCCATTACCGAGCCGCCACCGGTCAGGACCTGTCCGTCTTCGTGAGCCACTGAGACTACTCCGATGGCGTCATCGAAAGCTCGTCTGATTTCATCCACGACATGTTCAGTGCCGCCACGGAGAAGTACGGAAACCGCCTTGGCTTGCTCACAACCGGTGATGAAAACCATGTCCGAGTCTCCGATTTTTCTTTCATCTACACGTGCAGCGTCACCGAGATCTTCAGATGACAAGTCGTCTAGGGTGGTTACAATTCTGCCTCCAGTGGCCTTGGATAGCGCTTCCATATCGCTCTTCTTTGCTCTCCTTATGGCAAAGATTCCTGCCTTGGCCATATGGTGCTGAGCCAGGTCATCGATTCCTTTCTGACAGATCAAGACATTTGCGCCGGAAGAGGATATAGTATCTACAAGCCCCTTGATGAAGGATTCTTCCTCTTCTAAAAATTGGGAGAGCATACTTGGGTCAGTAATCTGTATTTTCGCGTCGACTTCGGTCTTCTTGACCTCGATAGCGGAGTTAACGAGTGCGATCTTGGCTCCCTCTACAGAGCGTGGCATCCCTGAATGTACTCTTTCCTTGTCCAGGATAATGCCGTCAACTAGCGAGCTGTCTTTGATCGAGCCCCCTTGCTTCTTTTCGACCTTGACGTCATCGAGGTCGACTATCACTCCGCCGTCATCCTTCTGAGCTACAGCGATTACTGCCCTGACACATATGTCAGAGAGGAACTCCTTGACCGCCCCCGCACTCTTCCCAGTCAGCGCAGTCTTAGCGACTTCAGCAAGTGTCTCCTCATCCACCTCTATAGCATGGTCGTCAATCAAATCGATGGCCTTATCCGCTGCTAATCGGAAACCCTCGCAAATTACGGTCGGGTGCACATTCTGTTCGATTAAGTCCTCAGATCTCTTTAGCAGTTCGCCTGCTAGAACGACCGCGGTGGTCGTCCCGTCGAAGCAATGCTGCTCTTGCGTTTTTGCTATTTCAATAATCATCTTGGCAGCAGGATGTTCGATATCCATCTCTTTGAGAATGGTTGCGCCGTCATTGGTGATGACCACGTCGCCCATGCTGTCTACAAGCATCTTATCCATGCCTTTTGGCCCTAAAGTTGACCTTACTGCCTCGGCAACTGCCTTCGCAGCTGCTATGTTGTTGCTCTGTGCAGTTCTACCGCTGGTTCGTGTGGTTCCTTCTTTTAGGATGAATATAGGCTGCTGTCCGTTCGTCATAGGCACACCTTGCTGGCATGCGAGCCAAGAGAGGGGCCGTCATAAGCCCTGTCACTCCGGAAAAGGTGCTAATCATCCTGATCAGGGGGCAGAGGAGGGGGTGACGGCGGTTGCTGAAAGATTGACTGTGCGCCTCCAAGAGGGGAATTAGCAACTTGATCTTGCGAAGGAAGGTAATCGCCATATTGCTGGCCGTCGAAATTCGTGTATTCCTCCATGGGGCCGCCTGCGCCACGGAATATTCTGAATGCTGTAAGCAAGATGGTTATAGCGCCAATTAGCCCTACTGCGATGAAAAGGTAGTTGCCCAGAGTTAATCCTATTTCTTCGACGTCTGGGCCTACTTCTACGGGATTCGATTTAACCATCGTAAGAGGGGTGCTACTGCTGGTCTTGTCTATGTCTGTGTCAACTAGAAGTGTGAGTTCAAAGTCTGCATTATTCTCCTCAAGATTTCGAAGGTTCTGCTCATTTACCACAACTGTGACTGTGACGACTCTCAATTCATCGGTGTCCAATACAAAGTCGCGATCGCCGGTCTCTACCCTTGCATCAAAGACGTTGAAGAACAAGTCCGATTGCCTATCTATGTCCACTCTTACCAGCTGCTCGTAGGAGGGGTGCAAATTCCTGATGGAGAATGAGAGTTCGTATGATCCCGCATCGGATATGGTTAGTCGTGATTGCTCGGGGAAAATCTGAAGCCATCCGACGGATCCAACATCGAAAACTGCCGAACCTGAATCAGTCACCACTATGTTCCTCTGTGCCGCTACATCTGACGAAGCATGCATCGAAACAATTCGCTCTCCGAATGTTCCGGAGTCGAAACTATACGAAGCCGTCACGTTATAGGAAGCTCCTGGCTGAATCCAAGGGGTCAGGTCTCCGTCTTCACCGCTATCTACATTCACGTCATCTAGATGTTCGAACGATAATCGATACCTATCGACTTGATTTCCCCTGTTCCACACTTCCCATCGAAGAGTTCTGGGTTCGTCGCCTCCCCGGTATACCTCTTCGGACATATCCAGGTCAGCAACCTCGACTAGTTGAGTTGATGGGACTGTGATTAGCATGTTGGCTTGAGTCTCATAACTGGGGTCTGACTGACTCCTTGCCGTTATCTGGACCACGTACGACTCATTCTGAACCCCATATGGCATAGGCAGGAGGAGCAAGGCCGCAGTGTCCCCGCCGAATGGATCAATCCCCAGGGTCGAGGGCGTGCTAAGCTGTGCCCGCATGGATAGGTCGGCTGTAACGAATAGATCGAAGGCTTCCTCTGAGTTTCCGTGATTGATTAAGACTATCTCGACAATCCTGGATACATTATCCGCAGGTATGGTAGCCTCGGTGAACTCAGGTATGATTTCGAGTTCTAACTTGTTCAATATCTGTATCTTCAGGAGTCGGTCTGCAGGGAAGTTGTTTGGAGCCTTTCCATTGACATCAATCCTCAGATCGTACACTCCCGGTATTGCATCTTCTGGCACAGTGACATGGGCAATGAGATCGACTTCTTGTCCTATGGATGTGAATATTGTCTCAACGTCATCCCCACCCTCATTCGTCCATCTAATCAGTTGGGAGGGGTCCCATGTTGGCTCATCAAGGTAAACGCCACCTAGGTTCCAGCTGCCTATCTGATTGCCTGTGTTGCTGAATGTCAGAGGCACCGCTCCTGAGTCTCCAGGGAACATCTGGAGATGGGGGTCTCCACCAGACGGGTTGTACTCAAGATCGATAAACCCAGAATAAGACGGTTGAACGTCGATATATTGGACGATTGGCTTACCTAAATCGAGTTTCGAGACATTGGTCAGACCATCATTGATATGTATATGCCATTCCAACGATTCCACAGATACGCTCGCAGGTATTGAGAGATTGAACCATGCTGGCATAGTGCTCTGTGCCTTGATATTCTTAGTCACGATGAACGAATCCTTGTCATTGGTTCCAGGGGTGTCTATCCTGATTAGATCTGGCCATGAAGAGTTAGTAACTTCGCTGTATATTCTCAGTGTAATGTCGACGTAACCATTGTTGGTTATTCCACATTGAAGTTCTACGGGATCTCCCACGGGTATGACTGGGTGTGCTTCTATGCCCTCTTTGTAATCGCCAGCACAATCTACGGAGATTGTGTATTGAGGTATTTTCTCGATTGCGAACATCAGGAAACCGTCCACCTCTATGCCGGGTGTTGCGTTAGTTCCGTCACTCTCGAAAAGATACGACATCCTATATTCTGCGCGAGGATGGACATCGGACATGTCCCAAATCACTTGTTCCCAAGAGCCGTTTGTTGGAAGTGTCATATTTGTTAGATTGAGTTGTTCCGTGTTAAGTCCGGAAACAGCTTGCAGGGATACTGAGTCTCCTAGGCCCATCTCGCCTCTTGCATGCGTGACCAGTTGAATGGAATAGAATTGGTAACCCCTTACTATCGCGCCGCACATGAATGTGTCGTGAACGGTGCTGATTTGGGTATCCATGGATCCATCGCCCATTCCATGGAGCATTGTTCCGTCCGAGAATACGTCTGTACAAGCAGTATCCAAGGCTCTGAAGCCGAGATGAAGTCTGTCTATGCGGCCACTGGCATAGTCTAACCCGCTATTTCCGGAAACGCGCCAGTGTGCTGATCCGACTGCGGATGAGTTTTCGGAGTAGTCCAATCTCCAATGTCCTGCATCGTCCGGATCTGTTGACAATGTGCCGTCTGCATCATATCCGGCAGTCATCCATATGAGTCCGTTATTTGGAGGATTTGGGCAGTTGGCTACCCCGTCGCCGTCAACATCCGAACACCACCCCTCGTCAAGAGGGTCATCTATCACTGCAACAGGGATTTCTCTCTCCAAATAATCATTCAGAGGGTCTTCGTCGATACCAACACCTGAGTATATTTCGACTGAAACAAGCAAACCTCCTGAAAGTTCACCTTCTTCTGAAAGTACGCTATGCGAGTAATTTGGAACGTATGTGAATGACTGCTCTTGCGCCTCCCCCCCGGTCAGGGTTGCATTTGATATGAATTCAGCAAGTGTAATCCCTACTGGGTGTGTAACATTCACATAATAATCAGCGTACTGGCCCTGTGCGCCTATCCCTATCTGGGTGATTGTGACATCGATCGTCAGAGACTGGTGTCTCACGATGTACTCTGAAAATGAACCGTCTGGTTGTTCCCATGTGGGGAGTTGTTTGCCTGTACTAGAAAATTCGATTGAAGAGACTTCGAAATCGGTGATCGCGGCTCGTGGCCCCTGTGATTGTTGTTCACCGTCATCAAGAGGGGATACAGCAAGCGGGTAAGCCGATGCCATCATGAGTGCGAATAGCAGAGATAGCGCTGCGACGCGTCCAGCCATGTCTGCGACGGCCGATAACAGCACACATAGAGGTTCTCACCTGATGAGCCGTTCACGGCGATGCGCGAAATGTGCAACAAGGAGGGGCTGAGCGGCTGCTTGAATGAAGGACTTATGCGTCTTGCTTTTCGGGGCCGGGCCGATGCTGACCAAGAATAGCCGGCATAGGGCATTCCTGATGCTGGTGGTACTCGGCCAGGTATCTTTCGTACCGATAGTAATTTTCGGATTGACTAGATTCATCGAAACGGGTTGGAGCGACGGTAGTCCATTCCTCCTTTTCAGATGGGATCTGATACCTTGGATATGCTCTACAGGCATTTTCTACGGTATGATGTCTCTGGCTCTTGCAGTATTGGTGAGTGGTTGGATGCCTGCAGCAATTGCTCTCAGAGGTGGTTGGTTTGCATTCTTTGGAATCAGAGGACGTAGTAGGGACCCTAGGTGGGTAGACAGAGCGTCTACCGATTTGTCTAGAAGCCCATATGGGAGGTTGGCAACGCTTACATCCAGGCAGCGTGATCGTTTCGAGTTGATATTTATCCATGGCGGACTGCAGATGCTCGCCATCCCAATACAAGCCGTATTGATCGGCCTCCCCATTCTTACGATAGAGTATCTGCCGGAAGGCATCATCAGAAGTGGCACTACGCTTGAGTTGGTTAGCGTGGTGTACCTCGTTTCATTGTGGATTGGAATGAGGGTGCAAGCTGCTTATTCCCACAGGCTAGTAGTACCTGCCACTCTTGCGCGCCGATTCCTTGGAAGGACTGCTCAGATGTCATGGGTTCTTCCCGTAATCGTGTACTGGTTTATCGCCAGAACCGTGCTTGTTTCTCTTCTATCTCTGATGAGTATCGATCTCAGTGCCCAGACGATTGAATTCGACATACTGATACTGGAAGAAATATTGCCAGTGGAGCAGGCTTCGGGGAATACTTCGTTAATCGACTTGATTGTTGCAATGGGTGTCCTGCCGATTGCCACGTTTACAACGATCTCAGTTTTGGCTGGCGGGTATGATGTGCCAGACTGGATGGATCCGAGTAAGCTTGTAGGTAATATGAGGGACGGGGTCCTTACCGATGGAGGGGGCGAGCAGTAGGCTCAATTGTCTTTTCGAGATATCCTCTCAATGACCTTAGCAACCCTATCCATGCCCCGGTCAATATCGGATTTCGAGATGGTGTATGCGAAACGCAAGTGCCCCTCGCCTGCTTCGCCGAATGCAGACCCTGGGCTACAAAGAACTCCCTCAGAGAGCATTTCCATGGCCATTTCTTCACTCGTCATGCCATTGGCATCTATCTTTGGAAAAACGTAGAAAGCCCCCTCAGGCACGTGGCACGAGACTCCTTCCATCTCATTCAAACGGGAGCATATGAGGTCCCTTCTGGTTTGGAATTCCTCCCTCATCTTATCAGGATACTCTGAAGCCTGCTCCATGGCAGCAAGGACTGCGTACTGCATTGCGTCGTTTGAGCAGGCGGTTACATAGTACTGCATTTTAGTAACCTGCTCCATCGCCTCAGGATTGGGCGATAGGACGTAACCAATCCTCCACCCAGTCATGGCAAAAGTCTTCGAGAATGAGTTCAGCATAATGACTCGGTCGTATCCAGCGCCCAGAAAGGAAACATGATCGCCGCCGTAGACTATCTTGTCGTATACTTCATCGGTCACTATCCACAAATCATGTTTTGCTGCGAATGAAGCAAGCATATCTCGCTGATCCGTATTGACGGTTGCTCCAGTGGGGTTGCTTGGAAAGTTGTAAAGAATGGCGACGGTACTATCTGTGACCAATGCCTCGAGATCTTCTACATCTGGCACGAATTCATTCTCGAATCTACACGGATAGGTGATTGCACGCCCACCGCATATGGTAACATCGGGGGGATAGAGGGGGAAATATGGCTCCGGTATGAGGACCTCGTCGTCGGGATTTACGATTGCAAGGAATATGTCCAGAAGCGCATTCGTGCCACTCATGGTCATGCATACACTTGACTCGTCGAGACCGGGTTCCAAATGCTGCCAAGACTCGGCGATCTTTCGTCTCAACTCAGGGAGACCTCCTGTGGAGGTGTACTTGTTATGGCCATTCAACATGGCATTGTGAAATTCATTGATGGCTACTGCTGGAGGTTGGAAATCTGGTTCGCCCAATCCAAACTGAATTGCGTCGTCTCCAGCCATATCGAACATTCGTCGGATTCCAGTGGGTTTGATGGCACGTGCCCTGTCGGAGAAACCCGCCATGAGGCGCACGTGGTGGCTCTAGGGATATGAACTACCGCATCAAAATGGGATTTGCATCAATAGGCTAATTTGGTGGGGGCACTGGGATTTGAACCCAGACTAGCGGGTTTCTTCCGCTCAGCACGCACCTGGGCGATGCGCACTCTCGGGTCGCGACGGGTCGGTGCTCCAGTTGGTCATCATGTCCATCAGGAAACCCACGCGTCGTCATCCCCGTGCAACT
>MDTD01182593.1_pt1 | contig 12747 bp, 12 predicted proteins | sample 811221 | NCBI WGS metagenome assembly MDTD01 (sample SAMN05326646, study PRJNA326480) | marine metagenome | isolation source: seawater | place: Pacific Ocean: South West | collected 2011 | reverse complement strand
TTCCATACTAAACCATCAGTTAATTCTTGTCTTTTTGATCTCAAGATTCTTGAGTGATAAATGTAAAAATTATTCCTAGAAATCAAAAATCTTATTCCATTCATGAATTGAAATTCATTTCCAATTTTATCTTTAAAGACAAATTGCCAAAATGTCTTCCAATGCAAATTTGACATTTTTTGCGCATTGAAATTATATTGGATTAATATAGACTGAATTATAATTTTTTTTACATCTTCATTTATATGATAGAATCCATTTTTCTCGATAACATGATATTTTGGAGATCCTGATTTAGAAATTTGTGAATTTTTAATTAATATATTTTTTGTAATTACAGCTTTTTTAAACAGATTAATGGCAAATTTTCTTTTTTCAAATAGTTCATAAATCAACTTGGGATTATCAGTCTTGATTTTGGGTATATCTTTCAATCTAATTTTATTTCTTAAAAATTTAAGACTTTTATTTGTTGGATCTTCAATCCATTTTAATTTATTAAATACGGCGTAATTTAAAATTATTGTTTTTTTTATACTTAAAAATGGTCTCCATAAATGTTTATCTATTGCAATAATTCCTCTGTAAGATGTAATTGGTGCATTTTGAATAAATTTCATATACAGAGTTTCTATTTGATCACTATCATGATGAGCGGTGCAGATATAATCTAACTTTTTTTTTCTTAAAAGTTTTTGTGCTATACTATAACGAATTTCTCTGGCTTTTGATTCAAAATTGGAATTATTATCGATTTTTACTCTTTCTATTCTGTAATCTATTCTATTATTTTTGCAGAAATTTTTGATCAAACTTTCAGATTTACAAGCATTACTTTGAAAATAATAATTCACATGAATAACAAACAAATCAATATTAATATTAGACCTAATTGATTTAAAGACATCTAGCATGACCATGCTATCTATTCCCCCTGAAACGCATAAAAGAAATGAGGGGGTTTTATCTTTAATATTCAATTTATTAATATTTTTTATTATTTTTTTTATATTAATCATATTCAGAGGTCTATTACAAATCTATATCAACATTATTAACTAAGTAATTTCTTAAACCATTAAATCCATTTTTCTCATACTCTTCTATTTGTAGATCAGCTTCAGTTTTATAATTTTTTAATGAATTTTTAAAATCATAGATATGATCATTTTCAAATTTAATTAATGCATTTTTTGAGTATTCAAACATTGTTTCGATCATTTCTATCATTGTTTTTTTTTGTTTATCTCCTGTATCATATATCGAGCTTTCCAAACCAAATCTAGTGGCTTTCCAAAGTCCATCATTCAAAAACTCAAGATCTAAATCTTCATTTAGAGCACCCGTTTTTAAATCTAATACAGATTGATAAACTAAAGCCTGGCAGACACCGATTAATATTTCAGTTATTTTTAAAGACCTTTGAATATCGCATATTCTAAATTCTATTGTACCATAATCAAAGTGAGGTCTTATTTTCCACCAAATCTGTCTAGTTTTTTCAATTGTTTCTATATCTAAGTAAGTCTCTACAATATTTTTATAATGTTTATAATTTTCAAATTTATTAGGGATATGCGTCCTAGGAAATGCACTAAATTGCATCGTCCTAGATGATTTCATCCCAGTGTTTTCACCCATAAAAAAGGGGCTATTAACAGAAATTGCGAGCAGTGGAGGTATCCAACGTCTGAGTGCATTTACAACGTGGATGGATGTTTCAGCATTTTCAACAGCTACATGAATATGTAACGCAAAAGTATTGTTTCTTTTTGCATAATATTTCAGTTGATTTGCAACCCAATTATAACCTTTAGTATCAACAAAATCTTGATTTTGAGGTAATGAAGTGGGATGTGTACCACTTATTCCTAGATTACATTGTATTTTTTTACAAATATCAATAGACTTTTGTCTTAGTTGCGATATCTCTTTCATTGCTTCTTTCACATTTTTGCAAATGGGTGTATTCGATTCAATTTCAGATAATATAAGTTCATATGAAAATCTATTTGCTTCTTTCTTATTGAGACATTTCATAAACTCATTTGCCTTGGATATTAATTCACCCGACTCAGGATCACAGAGCATATATTCCTCTTCAACTCCAATCGTATATAGACTTTCATGATTAAAAATATTTTTATCTAATTTAACTAGTTCAGGCATTTCTCATAAAATTGTTCAAAAGTTTTTTCATCTAGGCCGTATGATCCGATAGGATTTTCATTTTCATACCATCCATGATAATCAGAACCTCCAGATAAGGCGAAATTATTTAGTTGACAAAATTGAATTAATTTATTGGTAATTTTTTTACCATGATTTGGATGATAAATTTCAAAACCATCTAATTTTAAGGAATGTACATCATTTATATTTTTCAGTGATTTGTAAACACCAAAATGAGCGAGAAATGCAAAACCTTTTGCATCGTGAATCATCTGAACCACTTTACGAGCATCTGGTTTCCATTTATTTACGTATCCAGGCTTACTTTTAATAAGCCATTTATTAAATGCATCATTTAAATCATCAGCGTAACCGTTTTTTATAAGTTCCAAAGCTACATGAGGCCTTCCAGGAGAATTATTATTTTTCAGTAAAATTTCTGCATCTATTTCACAACCATATCGATTTAGATTTTGACACATTTCTGTGACTGAATTGGATCTTTCTGTGTGGATTTTTCGAAATAAATTTTTAAAAGATTCTGAATCATAATCATAACAATATGCTAAAATATGAATTGATGTATTTTTAAAACCACAGGTAAATTCTGTTGCTGGTATATAATTTATCGAATATTTATTTTCTTTGATATAATTTTGAATAGGCATGATATGTTTATAAGTATCATGATCAGTCACAGAAAAATATTTCAGACCAGACTTTATACAATTTGAAACTATTTCATCAACTTGGCATTTACCATCTGAATAAGTTGAATGAATATGTAAATCAGCATAGACAGACATCAAATTATAGACTTTTCTTGCCACTCACCAAATTCTTCTTTAAGGATTTGAACAATTTCACCAAGCGTAGCATATGCTTTTGCTGATTCAATAATCGGCCTAACCAAATTTTTACCATTTTTAGCGTTTCGCTTAACCTTCGCCAGACAATCTTTTACTAACTTATTATTTCTTTGATTTTTCAATTTTTTCAATTTTTCAATTTGATTATTTTCTGTTGCAGGATCTATCTCCAAAATTGGTATATCAATCTCTTCACTTTTTTTGACAAAATCATTTATTCCCACAATAATTCTATCATTTTTTTCAATTTTTTTTTGATATTCCATTGAAGCTTCTGCAATCTCTTTTTGAAAAAAGCCCAATTCTATAGCAGGTATTACTCCTCCTAGATCTTCAATCTTGTCAAAATAATTATTAACTTCATCTTCCATTTTATCCGTGAGTTTTTCGACAAACCAAGAGCCGCCTAATGGATCAACTACGTTAGTGACCCCTGTTTCATAAGCAATTAATTGTTGAGTTCTTAAGGCAATCTCAGCTGCTTTTTTCGAAGGTAGTGCTAAGGTCTCATCCATTGAATTAGTGTGTAGAGACTGTGTTCCGCCCAATACAGCAGCTAAAGCCTGAAAACCAGTTCGAGCAATATTATTTTCTGGTTGTTGAGCTGTCAAACTAAATCCAGCTGTTTGTGTGTGAAATCTTAATTTCAAAGACTTAGGATTTTTAGCTCCATATTTCTCTTTCATTAGCCTTGCCCAAATTCTTCTTGCAGCTCTAAATTTTGCAATTTCTTCAAAGAAATCTAAGTGAGAATTAAAAAAAAAGGAGAGCCTCGGAGCAAAGGAATCAATTTCTAAACCTGCCTCAATTGAATGTTCAACGTAACAGAATCCATTGGCTAATGTAAAAGCAAGTTCTTGAGCAGCTGTAGAACCAGCTTCTCTAATATGATAACCACTAATAGAAATTGTGTTATATTGAGGGACATTTTCAGCACAATATTCAACCATATCAGTGATGATACGCATTGATTCTTTTGGAGGGTATATCCATTCTTTTTGTGCTATATATTCCTTTAAAATATCGTTCTGCAATGTTCCTCTCAATTGAGCTGTATCTATGCCACGATTTTCCGCTATCGCTATGTAAAATGCAAATAAAATAATTGCAGGTCCATTAATTGTTTGTGACACGCTAACTTTGCTTAAATCAATACCATCAAAAAGATCTTCCATATCTTTCAAAGAGCATATATTCACACCACATTTTCCAACTTCTCCTAAAGACAATGGATGGTCTGAGTCATATCCCATTAACGTTGGCATATCATATGCAACAGATAATCCTGTCTGACCTTGATCGAGCAAAAATTTAAATCTTTCGTTGGTTTTTTGAGGACTTCCAAATCCGGCAAATTGCCGCATTGTCCATAATTTTCCTCTGTAAAGATTTGCATGAACTCCCCGCGTGAATGGAAATTGACCAGGAAAACCCAAATTATTCAAATAATTTTCATCAATTTTATTTGGATAATATAATTCATCAACTTTCATTCCAGAAACCGTATCAAAGCTATAATCTCTTAGATTAGAGTTGCTTTTATCTTTTTTCCATTGGTTTTCTGGTGTGTTGTGTTTCTGATTATTCATCTTTATAGCTATCCTTGATTATTTTAATTAATCCATTGGATGACAGACCTAATTCTTCTAATAATTCAGTTCTTGTCGCATGTTCAATAAACTTATCAGGTATACCCATTCTAATTATTTTTGTTTTGAAATGATTATCTGAAAAATATTCTAGGACACCTGATCCAAAGCCGCCATTTAAGGCTCCCTCTTCCATAGTAATTATCAAATCAAATTTTTTCTCAATTTCATCTAGTAAATCAACATCCATCGGCTTGATGAATCTAGCATTTATAAGCTCTGGCTTAAAACCTAGTTGATTTGTTATTACGTCATAATTTTCATTAACCATTCCAACCATGCTACCAGTGGCTAAAATTACTGTTTTTCTTCCACTGTGTAAGGTTTCCCATGTCCCAATTTTTAAAATTTTTGCTTCACTAGACTCGTCATATTTATATGCTGTATCTTTCGGATACCTTATTGCCATTGATTTTTTTTCCAACTTAAGTCCTGTAGCGATCAAATTCTTTAATTCATCGCCATCTTTGGGAGCAGTAATAATTAAATTTGGTAAGCTCCTTAACAGTGAGATATCATAAACTCCATGATGTGTAGGCCCATCTGGACCTACCACCCCAGCACGGTCCATGCAGAAAACGACAGGTAGATTTTGCAATAAAACATCGTGAAAAATATTATCATATGCTCTTTGTAAAAAAGTTGAGTAAAATGGAATTATAGGCTTGAAACCACTTGTAGCTACACCGCTTGCATAAGTAACTGCATGCCCCTCTGCAATACCTACATCAATGTACCTTTTTGGAAACTTTTTGACATAATTTGACATTCCTGTTCCAATTTCCATGGCTGCAGTAATACAATAAATCTTTGGATCTGTCTCGGCAAGCTTTGTTATTGTTTTTCCAAATACTGTTGAGTAAGATGGAATTTTACTATCTTTTTTGTTATTATTAACTGAACCAGATAGACTGTAATATTTAACTGGTTCTTTTTCTGCAATTTTACTTCTTTTTCCTTTATCAGAATAAATATGAACAAGAGTCGGATTAGGAAAATTCTTAACTGCATTAAATGTTCTAATTAATTGTTCCATATCATGACCTGGTATTGGACCGATATATCTTAAGCCTAACTCTTCAAAAAATATACCAGGTGTTAAAAAACCTTTTATACCACCCTCGGTCTTTCTAAGAGTTTTTCGTACAATACTTGACAGGCTTTCTGGTATTTTTTCCGTTAAATTCCACAGTTCTTTTCTAACTTTGTTATATGTTGGATTTGTAACGACTCTATTCAGATATCGAGACAAGGCGCCTACGCTTGGTGAAATAGACATTGAATTGTCATTTAAGACAATAGTTAGTTGAGTTTTATGAAAACCAAGATTATTTAAACCTTCATAAGCCAAACCACCTGTCATTCCACCATCACCAATAATTGATACTACTTTATTATCTAATCCAAGCATATCTCTCGCATGTGCAACCCCTAGTGCTGATGATATTGATGTACTAGAATGTCCAGCTCCAATTATATCGTGCGGACTTTCAGATCTTTTAAGAAATCCACTAAGTCCATTCTTTTGCCTGAGGGTATGAAAAGTATCTCTTCTTCCTGTAAGAATTTTATGAGGATATGCTTGATGTCCAATATCCCAAATAATTTTATCTTCAGGCGAGTTGTAAACATGATGCAGTGCTATTGTTAAATCTACGACACCCAAAGGAGATGAATAATGTCCACCATGCTCCTGAACAATTTTATCCATAAAATGTGCAAGTTCTTCGGATAAAATTTGCAATTCAGAAACAGATAATGTTTTTAAGTCTTCAGGGCTATCTACTTTAGATAAATATTTATAATTATTCACGCTGCAATACTCTCCAAAAACATTTTATGTATAGAGGTATCTTCAGTTAATTCAGGATGGAAAGTTACTCCGTAATGCATTCCTTCTTTTACAAAAATTGGCTCTTTTCCTATTGTTGATAAAATCTGGACATTTCTCCCAACATTTGTAATCTTCGGTGCTCTGATGAAAAGTGCCTTGAAACTATTTGAGATACCTTTAACATCCACAATTTTAGAAAATGAATCAAATTGCCTGCCCCATCCATTTCTTTTAACATTAACATCGATTAATTCTAGATTTCTAACTCTGGAGTCCCCAGATTTTTTGCACATTAAAATTAAACCAGCACAGGTTCCCATTACAGGCTTTTCAGATGCAAATTCAGAAATAGGTTTATCTAAACTATTTTTTTTTAACAGTTTAGAAATTGTTGTAGACTCCCCACCAGGTATAATTAAAGCTGAACACTTATTCAGTTGTCTTTTATATTTTACAGCAACTGAATTGACCTTTAACTTGAGTAAAGAATCTTGATGTTTTCTGTAGCCTCCCTGAATTGCGAGAACACCGATTTTCATTTACCAACCTCTTTCAGCAAGTCTTTGTTCTTCAGGTATGTCAGAAATTTCGATACCCGTCATAGCTTCTTTTAAACCAGTTGAAACCTCAGCTAACTTGTTAAAATCTTTATAAAATGTAGCTGATTGTACAATTGCTTTAGCTGTTCCTACAGGATCTTCTGATTTAAAAATGCCAGACCCGACAAAAACAGTTTCTGCACCTAATTGCATCATTAACGAGGTGTCTGCTGGAGTTGCTATCCCTCCTGCACTAAAATTTGGAACCGGTAGCTTTCCCAATTCTTTTACTTTTTTTACCAATGAATATGGCGCACCCATTTTTTTTGCTGCAGCCATAATTTGTTCATCTCTTAAACCAGAAATCCACGATATTTCATCAGTAATTGTTCGCATATGCCTAACGGCCTCAACAATATTTCCCGTTCCAGGCTCTCCTTTTGTTCTTATAAGAGCGGCTCCTTCACCAATTCTTCTCAATGCCTCACCTAAATTAGTAGCTCCACAAACAAAAGGAACATTGAAGTTATGTTTAGAAACATGGTTTTCTTCATCAGCTGGCGTTAAAACTTCGCTTTCATCGATAAAATCAACTTCTAATGATTCTAAAATCTGAGCTTCAGCAAAATGCCCTATTCGACATTTAGCCATAACGGGTATGGATACAGCTTCTTGAATTGATTTAATTAATTCCGGATCTGACATTCTCGCCACGCCACCTTCTTTTCGAATATCTGCTGGTATTCTCTCTAAAGCCATAACTGCAACAGCACCTGAATCTTCAGCTATGCGTGCTTGATCTTGTGTTGTTACATCCATTATTACGCCACCCTTAAGCATTTCGGCTAAACCTATTTTTAATTCTAATGTACCTTTTTCCAATATATTTTTCCCTAATTAATGATTGATATTTTTTCTTTAACTTCTTGTATTAATTCATCTGGTGTAGATGCACCAGCCGATATCCCCACTCGGTTAGCATTCTTGAACCACTCTTTTCTAACATCATCTGCGCAGGTCACTTGATAAGAGTTATGATTTCTCTCCAAAGCAAGTTGTGTTAATCTTTTTGAGTTTGCACTGGTAAATGAACCAATAATTATCATTACATCTGATGTTTCAGCAAGCAATTTTATTTGCTCTTGATTTCTTTTTGTAGGGAAACAAATCGTATTCACAAAATGTAAATCAAAAACCTTTGTCATTAAAATATTCATTATCTCTTGAACATTTTCAATTGTTTGGGTTGACTGACTAACAACTCCTGCTTTGCGCCACTTTTTCATTTTTTTTGCTTCTTCAGGAGTTGAGATAATTGTAGGATTTTTCACCTGATTTGCAATTGCAACAACTTCATCATGACCATGATCCCCAATGACGATGATTTTACGTTTATTTTCCTCTAATTTTTTTATTTCTCTATGAATTTCGTGTACCAAGGGACACGTCGCATCAATAACATTCATATTCTTTTGCTTTGACTCATCCCATAATTCATTTACCGTGCCATGTGCTCTAAATAGAATTGGACTATCATTTGGTACGTCATCTAGGGAATCTACTACTCTCGCACCAGATTTCTCTAAATCGTTAACAACTCTTTCATTATGCACAATATCACCTAACATGTAAACACTGCCGTATTTCTCAGCGGCATCGTACGCCATATTAACGGCATCACGAACACCAAAACAATATCCCGCATCTTTTGCTACAATAATTTTCATTTATTTTTAATTTTAGGCAATGTAATATTAATTTGACCTTGATACTTTCCATTTTTATCTTTATACGAAGTCTCACATACTTCATCACTTTCAAAAAATAATATTTGACATAAACCTTCGTTTGAATATATTTTTGCCGGTAATGGTGTAGTATTTGATATCTCTAAAGTTACATAACCTTCCCATTCAGGCTCAAAAGGTGTAACATTCACTATTATTCCACACCTGGCATATGTTGATTTACCGAGACAAATAGCGAGTATATTTCTAGGTATTTTAAAGTGCTCAACACTTTTTGCTAGAGCAAAACTATTAGGCGGTATGATACAAACTTCTCCCTTGACATCAACAAATGAATTCTCATCAAAATTCTTGGGATCAACAACACTGTTATTTACATTAGTAAAAATCTTATAACTATCAGCCACTCGGATATCATATCCATACGAAGAGAGACCGTATGAAATAATTCTTTTACTAACTTGTTTTTTTTCAAATGGAGTGATCATACCATTTTTTACAGACTTATTTTCTATCCATCTATCAGATTTAATTGACATAGCTTAAAATTTCCCTTTAAGATAATGTAAAATCTTGTTTTCTATCTCTATTATTGCTGTTGAATGAACTTTTGCACCAGCGGCATATTTGTGCCCACCACCACCGAAAATTTTAGCAATATCATTAATAATGTAGTTTCCTTTTGATCTAAAGCTTAGCTTGACATGATCATCTTCAAATTGAAACATCGTGAAGGCTATTTCAACATTTTCTATAGATCTTATGTAGTCGGTAAAACCTTCAACATCATTAACTCCTGCACCTCTCTTTAAAAAATTCTGTTTATTTAACTTTATCCACGCTACTCTATTTTTACAGGCGAATTTCATTTCATTTAAAGCATCACCTAGTAACCTAATTTGTTTTAAGTTTTTACTTTCATAAATTTTAGTTGTTACAAGCTGTGGATTGATACCTGATTCGATTAATTCAGCAGCCATAATATGGCATTTTGAGGTTGTGTTACTATACCTAAATGAACCAGTATCAGTAACTAGTGCAGTATATAATCCTAGTGCTGACTGATAATCAAAAGGAAGTTCAATTTTATTTCGAAGTAATTTCCACACCATATATCCTGTTGCTGGAGAATTTATATCGATCCAAGTATGGGAAAATGGTTCATCATTTTTAAGAGGATGATGATCAATTGATAATGACTTTTTGTTGTGGTAAATATATTTAGACATGACTCCGACACGCTTGGAATGACCTATATCAAATACTATAACTAAATCTGTTTTATTTATCCAATCTAATTGAGATTCATCGAATGTTTCGAAAATATCATTTTTATCTAAAAATTTATACTTTCTTGGTATTTGTGAAATATTAATAATACGACAATTTTTGTTGAGGCTTTTAATAAAATTAAACATAGCAATTTGTGATCCCAAACCATCCCCGTCTGGGTTTTCATGCGTAGTAAGCAAGATTTGATTGGAGTCATTAATCAGTCTATGAATTTGCTTTTCGTTAATTTGAGTATTTTTTACGTTTTCCAAGATACTAAATTTACGATTGAATCAAATCCAAATCAATCATAAGTAACAATATTACAACTGTTGAAATAATTTTAAAAATTCTTAAATTTTGTATGAATAAAACATATAATTATTAAATATTTAATTACATTTTACATTAAAATTGGAAAAAAATATTATTTAAAAAAAATTTTACAAATGATAAGAATTGTCAAAGCGCAAAAAATTGGCATTATTTTGGACAAATTATATCCAGAAACTCCAATTCCATTAAATCATAAGGATTCTTACACTCTTCTAGTTGCAGTAATGCTTTCAGCGCAAACTACAGATAAAAAAGTGAATGAAGTTACACCAAGATTATTCAAGCAGGCTGATACTCCATCAAAAATGATAAAACTAGGTGAAAAAAATATTCGAGGCATAATTAAAGAAATTGGACTAGCCCCAACCAAAGCAAAAAACTTAGTCACTATGGCACAGCAAATATTGGATAACGAAGGTATAAAGCCTAGCTGGGATTTTCTTGAAAGCCTTGCAGGCGTTGGTCATAAAACCGCTAGCGTATTAATGTCTCAGTGGTATAATATCCCAGCATTTCCAGTTGATACACACATTCACAGACTTGCATCAAGATGGGGTCTTTCAAAAGCAAAAAATGTTAGTATGACAGAGAATGATTTGAAAAAATTATGGCCGAAAAATGAATGGAATAGGAAACATTTACAAATAATATATTTTGGCAGAGAATATTGTCCCGCGAGAAATCACAAACTATCAGATTGTATTATTTGCTCATGGGCCGCTTCTAAAAAGAGAATTAAAGATGAAAATAAAAAATAATTACTCATATAATTTTAATCACTAAATCTTCATCTATTCGAAATCTCTTTGCGTAAATACCTTTAGGGGCAGCCTTTCCTGCTCCAAACACCATAACTACATGAGATATACTATTTAATTTCAGTATTTTTCTACTCTTTTATTATCAAAACCTTCCATAAGGCAAGAGTCATAATCATAAGCTACTAATGCCGTCATAAAGTTTTCATATGCAAGTGCGCTAGTTTTTGTGACAATTTCAAAAACATCATGTTTGAATTTTAGCCCCCTCGCAATAAGTCTAAATAATCCAATAATACTTACGGAAAATGAAAGAACTTTTTTCATAATACCTGGTAATCCAAAACGATCACGGGCATGAGATAATGGTATTACTTTATTATAATATTTTTTTGCGATTGAAATTAATTGACCCTTTTCTCTTTAATTTTTTGAAATGAGATTACGATTTCTTTTCCATGTATCAATTCGTGAAACAGCAACAATTAGTTCTTGAATAGTTTTTGCTTTATTTTGAGAAAAAGAAGCTAAAATCAAATCTTTTTTTTCTTATCATCTTTTACCCAACAAAATTCCCAAGGTTGTAAGTTGGATGAATTTGCTACGAATGAAGCTGCTTTTAAAGCTTTTATAATAACCTCATTTGGAACATTTTCATCAGAAAACTTTCTAATGGATCATTTTTTTAACTAAATTAAAAAATTCATTTTCTGTATTTATCTCATCTTAACTATTGAATCAAACAATGGATTTGAATCAATTTTAAATATATATTGCTCATAAAATCCAACAGGTATTTTGAAAGAATTATTTAGTGGAAATTTTAATAAATAAGCCAAAAAACACCTTATCACACCAGAATGAGAAATAATTAATACATCATTATAATCCTTATTTCTTAATTGTTCTATAAAATTACTAACTCTAAGATACATTTCATAAAATGATTCCCCATTAGTAGGTGAAACATTTACAAAGTCTTCCATCCAATGGTTCAAAAGATTTTCATCAATTTCATCCCATTTGACCCCCTCCCAATCTCCAAAGCTTAATTCAAACAATCTATTATCTTTTATAATATTACTAAATTTTAGTGCTTCTGCCAAAGCAATACACCTTTTTGATGGGCTAGTAAAGACTATATCATATTTATTTAACAGTAGATTTTTAATTTTCAATATATCGTGATTAAAACTATCTAATAATGGAACATCTAATCTTCCATAGCATATTTTTTTTGAGATATTAACAGGTGTATGTCTTATTAAATGTACTTCCATAGCCCTAAATAAAATAATATACAGATGCATTCTGCTAGCTGTTCAACAGCCCCTAAACAGTCTCCAGTATAACCATGAAGCCATTTTTCAAAATATCTTTTAGAAAAATAATACAATATAAAAAGAGGAATGACTATAAATATATATTGCCAATTATAGTAAATAAGTAAAGTAAGTGGTAGCATTCCAAAAAAATATGCACCAATGATTTCATTTATTCCAAAAGTCTTTGCTATTGGCTTTATCTTGCTTTTTTCATCTTCCCTTGAATATTTTGAAGTAAATACAAT
>MDTD01101674.1_pt1 | contig 12748 bp, 18 predicted proteins | sample 811221 | NCBI WGS metagenome assembly MDTD01 (sample SAMN05326646, study PRJNA326480) | marine metagenome | isolation source: seawater | place: Pacific Ocean: South West | collected 2011 | reverse complement strand
TGATAACGAGCTACTTTGGCATCTAAACCATAATTACGATTAAAAGCTAAAAATAATCTTTCACTAAATAATTTCTCCCATCCATACTCTGAATCTGGATTGGCTGGATAAGCAGATGATTCTTCACAGTTAGGATTATCTGGGTCCATTTGATTATATTCTGGATACATACAAGCAGATGAACTATAAAATATTCTTCTTACTTTAGCTTTTGTAGCATAGTAAACTACATTTAAGTTAACTAAAGCAGAATTATGCATAACATTAGCATCATTATCACCAGTAAAAATATATCCAGCACCACCCATATCGGCTGCTAGTTGATACACTTCATCAAACTCTCTATCTATAACTCTTTCTACTACCTGAGGATCTCTTAAATCACCTTCTATGTATTCATGACATATTTCGTCATTAGTAAAAAATTCATGGGAAGTTTTTATATCTACTACTCTTACCCAAAAACCTTCGTCTTTTAGTCTTCTAGCTAGATGACCTCCTATGAAGCCTCCACCACCTAAAACTAATGCTGTTTTTAATTCGTGTCTTATCATTCTGATACTGCTCTACCTTTTAAATTATTCCAATCAGCTTCTGGTCTAACTTCTAAATTAGTCTTCCATGCTGCTTCTAGAACGTTCATGTTAAAATTATTTTCATTGCCTAACTCAATAAAGGCATTAATGTCTTTGGGAAAGCAAGCACCGCCAAAGCCTAGCTTGCCGTCAGGGCCTGGTACATGCATATGACTATCACCTACTCTTCCATCTGCTGCAAATCCATGCATTGCTGTTTCCCAATCTATGTCTAATTTTTTTGCTAATCTATAATATTCATTTAATAAAGATACTTTTGTAGCAAAAAAACAATTATTCATATACTTGATATATTCAGCTGTAGTAGAGTCTGTATGAATAAAATGTCTATTCATAAATCTTCCTCTATACAGTTCTTCAACCTTTTCGGTTAACTCTTTTGGTCCACCAAATATAATTCTAGCTTGCATCATCATATCTAACTTAGCTATTCTCTCAGTTAAAAATTCAGGACTAAATACTATATTCAATTGTGGATATTTCTTACGTAGCGACTCTGTAGTACCTGGCTTTACAGTAGATTTAATAATGTATATAGGTCCTTCTTTAGAGTGAGTAAAAACTTCTTCTATAATAGATAAATCTTGAGTACCATCTTTATGCATTGGAGTAGGTACGCACACAAAAACTATATCTGCCGTGTGTACTTCTTCTAAAGTATTAAATGATCTTTTAGGATCTACATCATAAATTAATACGTCATTAGATAAAGAGAAAGCAAACGCTTGTGCTTCTCCAACAAAACCATTACCGATAACTCCTACTTTCATTAAAAATTATTTGACCTACTTCTTCTAACTTCTGAACCTAATATAAAAGCTCTTTCTTCATTAGTAAAAGATATATAACCATTGGGTAATATTGCAGGTAAGTTTAACTTATATTCATTAATATAGTCAATTAATTGCGGACTATCCAGCGATTTAACTATAATTTTTGCACTCTTGCTAAACTTATCATGAAGAGTGTCTAATACTTTCTTAAGTATTTTTTGTTTACCTAAATCAATATAAACTAAACTCAACTTACTGTCATTTAAATTTTCCAACTCGTTTAATATGTCTCCTTTTGCTATATAAGAAGTGCATTGAATATAGTTTACTACATTGTTAGCTAAATCTTTTACTTTATTCCATTGTTTTGATTCGTCAGTACATATAAGATTATATTTTCTTCTTACTTGAGTAGTATTGACTGATGAATAATATGCTCCAGTAGCAGGAGATATATCTGAATCAATTATAAAAAGGAATTCACCTTCTATATTATCTAATTGCTTAATGTGAGTTTGTGTTATCATGTTAATAAATAGTTACCTGGGATTAGGTACTAACCTAAAAGTACATGCTGGTCTACCATTTATTATGGGCATACCAAACTCATCATACTCTAAAGTTTTGACTTTAGTTCTTTTATTTTTAAATCTACCTACCATAATAGTATCTCCAACCTTAACATCTATCTTAATCATAATGTATCGTAATAAGCGTTTTGTTTTTCTTGTCTTTCGATTTCTTTAGGATGATATAAAGCTAACTCTTCTTGTGCTGGTAAAGGAGCATAAGTTTTAAAACCTTCTAATTTTTCATGAACTTTATTTATCCATTTTATATCAGATATATTTTTCCATATTCGCCATTGATAATCAGGCCAGTTAATCCATCCTTTACTATCTACATTCCATCCCCATTTTTGAGTATGCTCATTAGTTAAACCTTCTACAGTGTTAACTCTAGGAACTAAAAAGACTTCATTATTAGGATTAGATTCTAATATAGTTGGAAGTTGATCAATAAGAACTTTGTTAGGTATTTCATCTGCATCTATTTGAAAAATATAATCACCTTTACAACGATCTTTTAAAGTATTTTTCCAATCAGCGAAATGATTATTGAATACTCCATTGAACCAAGTAAAATCTAAGTTAACACTTTTAGATCTCAAAATAGCTTCTACTTCTGAATCACCATTAACACTATCGTATAGTACTACTATTTCATCCTCATCTCTTTTATTTTCTAAAAGAAAAGATAGAAGTTTTTGTATTTCTACAAACTCATTACAAACTGTTATTGCGTAACTAATTTTCATCTACTGAGAAAAAACCTATAACATCTAATGCATCTATGAACCCATTCTTTTTATCAAACTCTTTAGAGTTTGCCATATCCATCTTATGAGTTTGTTCTTTTGGATACTTACCAGATTCTATTTCTTCTTTAGTTAATTCCAATGCACGAACTGCAGACCATTTCCAATCTTTAGTAGTAGTACCATTTGCAAATACCATACCTTTGCCTGGTAAAGTAATAGTAGCTGGAAACCAAGCTCTATTATTTTCGTCTATATGCATTAAATCTTTATATAGCTCTGGGGAAGTTTCTAAAGTATTTTTAGTTGCTTCACTGTCTTTATCCATTAGAGTAGAAGTAGTAAATCCACTACCCATACACATCCATGTTGTAATTTGTTGTCCATCTTGTTCGAAAGAATTTTCGTAACATGCATCACTTCCGAAAGGACCTGTAACTAATTTATCCATCTATCTTTTGTAATTTAGGTAAATCTAATTTAGGTATGTTTAAATCAACTTGCACTGCAAATGATGGTACATACTTTTCGATATAAGACTTTAACTCATCAACCATTTTATTAAAAGAAAACTCTACTTTATTAGAATTTTTTAATTGCTTGGCAGGTATAATAAAGTCTTTGTATTTTTTAAACATATCAGTCCAGGCTCTAGCTACATGCACATCATCAGGTTTAAACCATTGTGCCTGTTCTAATATCATATCTTTTACTGCAGCAGATTTATGAACGTTTTCTAATTGACCTCCAATCAATAAAGCTCTTTTATTATCTAAAAAGTCTAATTGACCTGACCAACCTGATGCTATAATAGGTTTACCAGTTAAACTAAACTCTAATAAGGGTCTACCAAAACCTTCACCTTTAGTAAAGCTAACCATAGCTTTAATTTTAGGATGATTATATAGTTGATTCATTTGCTCGTCAGTAAGATCTCCAGTAACTAAATAAATGTTAGGTATAGTACCTCTAACTGTTTTTCTTATTTCATCTATACGTCTTAATATTCTATCTTGATCTAAAATAGATGAACCTACTTGTTGAGTCTTTAAAATTAATGCAGGTTTTTTTTGCTTATTCTTAAACGTTTCTAAAAATGACTTAATGGTATAACCTACATTTTTTCTATCATGACCTAAATCACCTTGCATCCAATGACCAACAAAAAGGTAACAAAAGCTTTCTTTAATATCTGATAAGTTAAAATCAGAAGAAGGTTTAGCAAAATACTTTTCTAAATCTGCTCCTTCTCTCAAAATTTCAATAGGTTTTTGTAATTTAATCTGTTTAACTACTTGATTAGTTTGATTATTTTTTATATCATAAGTCACATCAGTAAATACTTTCTTTGAATGGGCTGATGATGTTAAAATTAAATCCATTTTATTACATCCTTCTATCCATGATTGATGAACTAAAGTAGTTTCCATACCAGCAGTTACTCCAATATTATATTCACCTAATGGACTAAATTCATTCGGTACTGTAATTTGAATCCACAAGTTAGGTTTTTTATTAATCTGAGGAACTATAGTGCTTGCTAATAAATCTTCATTATGATCTTCTAAATATCCAAATCTAGTATTACCCCATCTTTGAGATATAGTTTTTACTTCGTACTTATTTAATTCAATAAGAGCTTTAACGAAGTCTCTAGCTCTAGCTCCGTAACCGGAATATGTATCTAATGGGCAGCTTACTACTGCTAATGGTTTACTCATTTTAATAACCTGTTAATTTATGTGTAACTTTATCGTAAGTATAATTTTCTATCATTTTTATATCATATAAAGGTCTTGGTTTAAACTTTTCTATAGTTTCATTAATGCCTTTGATAATATTCTCTGACATAATTTTACCAGTAAACCCTGCTTCTTTAGATCTAGCCCATTCTCTTCCTAAAAGGCCTCTCCTATTTCTTTCTTTTCTACCTAACTTATAAGCTTGTAACATCGTTTCAGCAGCATCTTCAGGCATGCATCTATCATCATATATGTAAGGAGTTAATGGACTACCCATCATAGAAAAATTAGTAGGCCACATTGGTATAGCCCATTCACCACATTCTTTATAGGTACCTCTATGGTTAGAAGGAAAATCAGCATCGAAATCAATCCACTTACCTTTATCATCTACAAATCTCATTTGATCTTGCATACCTCCTGTTACGTTAGCTGATATCATAGTACCTGCCATCATTGATTCAGTTAGTGCTAACCCCCATCCTTCATTTGAAGATAATAGTACAGTTAAATCTGCAATATTATATAGAAGGTTCATTTGAGCAGGAGATAACTTTTCAGTAGAAAACATTACGTTAAGTTCAGGACAAAAAGTTTCTTTGATAGCTTTTAAATCAGTACCATGTTGAGAAGATACTTCAGTTTTCATTACTAAAGCTACTTTTTTAGCTTTTTCTTTTCCTATCTTATCACAGAATTGTTTAAAAGCCAATATAGTATCACCAGGATGTTTTCTTTGAATATTTCTAGAATTAAAAAATACTATGTAGTCCATTTCTCTTCCTCTAAATAATTTAGATTTAAAGTCTTGTAAACCTTCAAAGTCTTTATGTCCTTCTTGTATAGGAAAGAAAGTATCTTCGTTAATACCATGAGGTACATAATTACTTACTTTATTTTTAATTTTATCTCCTAAAACTAATCTGTTTATATTACAAGTTTGTTTTGATATACCTAACAGGCCGTCTACTGAATCATAATAATTTTTATTGTACATTGGAGCAGGATATTCATCCCATATGTTTAACCACACGATTGGTATTTTACTTCTTATTTCTCTTTCTATTTCAAACAACCATATCCAGTATCTTGGATCAGTAAAGATAAAAATAGCATCTGGTTTTTGAGTTTTAAGTAACTGTCTAATCATAGTAGTATCTCCATAACCGTTACTTGGTTGTACAAAGACTGATGAATCTTCTATCTTAGCAGTTTTATTTACATCTGCAGATAAGTCCATTACTTTACCAACTTCAGGGTGATTAACAGCTGCTCCTAAATTGAACCAATTAAAATGGTGAGATGAACCTACTACAAATTCTCTAGCCATAGTTGCTACTCCGGAATGCATACGAATATCATCACAAAGTAATAGAATTTTTTTTCTATTAGCTTTAGGAATATAACCTTCTTTATTTTTCATTCTCTATTTTAATATTAATGTTGTGAATATTTTTCTTAAAGTTTGGATCAGTAAGATATAAAAATATTGCTCTATCTGCAAGTTTCTTAAATGAGAAATTATCTTGCAAGCAAGCCATTTTAAACTGATCAAATAGAGGTTGGGTAATTTTAACCGAGGTAAGTTTTTCTTCTTTTGTCATAACTATATATACTTATATATTTATATATAAATAGGCATTTTTTACAAAACGCCAGGATAAACATCACAATGATCACATTTACCAAATACTGAACTACATTGATAAGTCTTATCTATATATTCACCATTTTCATCTACTGTATCAGCTATAAACTTATTCATAGCTTCTAATACTTGTTTAGTTTTTCTAGGTCCAGAAGCAGGACTAAACTGCTGTACTCTTTTTCTCATAGAAGCAAAGTCTGCATTTTTAGGTATCTGTCTCTTTACTATAAAATACTCAACATCTATTTTATCTTTATCTATACCAAACTGCTTAGCAAAAAACTCTCTGTATAAAATTACTTGAGCAGTTAAGTTAGGGTTCTTTTTAGCTTTATCTTGCCAACCTCTAGTAGAAGTTTTTATATCAACTATCGTCCATCTATCTGAATTAGGATGGTAAAATACCAAATCCACTAGACCTTTAAATACAACGCCAGGTCGTATCTCTTGGTATAAGAGCGTTTCTATTCCAGCTAATTGCATAGTCTTACTACTAAAGTACCCTCCTCTTTTTTTCTTAATCCAATCCATAATTGATAATCCATCTCTATAGAAAGAATACATTTCAGTTTCGTTGGAAAAATGCTCATGACCAGACATTGCTTTAGCTGACTTATAAGCTTTTACCATATTATCATATAGTATAGTTTTTATATTTAAGTCGTTAGCAGTCTTAACTTTATCCATATAAAGAGTTTCTAAATATGTTTGTAACGTTTCATGAAATGCAGTACCAAACACCATATAGATAGAAGGTTCGTAAGGTACTATATTGCGAAGATATTGCAACTCCCATAGTCTTGGACACTTATTATAGGTGCTTAACTGACTATAAGATATATGTTTATTTTTAGATGGTGATTGTTTGATTTTACTTTCCCAAACTTTCTTTACCAATCCCTTTAGCTTCTTCGCCATAATCTCTTTTTAAATCTTTTTTAGCACTTTCAAAATCAAATGAATTTTTTCTTACGTAAGGATAAAAATGCTCTTTTTCCCAATGCATTCTATAATCATGACCGTTTTCAAACTCTTCATTGCATTGACTGCACATGATAATTTTTTTGCCCACACTACTTATTCTTCCACTTACCTTTGAATACTATCTGAGCTATAATACCGTAGTTAGTAATATCTTGAAAAGTATCTATAAGGGTTTCGTTTTGAGCTTTACGACCAGTTAGTATCATATTTTTCCATCTGTTAATCTTATCAGATAGTCTATACCATAAACCAGTCATAGCGAAGTCTTCTTCTTCTTTATTGGCTAACTGGGTACCTGCTGATACATTACCCATACCATAATCAAGATGCTTTTTAGAAAACAGTTCAAACTGTTCATCAGCTATCTCTTTGTAAGCGTTATAAATTGTGGGGTATTCTTTTTTTAGTATTTCTCTTGCACTCATAGCATAACTTATATACTATAATATAAGAACTTTTACTATAAATACCTAATAATATTAGAGTTTTTATCTACTTTTTTTTCAGTACCATCTGAATAAAGTACTCTATGGGTGTTAGGTCCTTTTTGTATAACTTTAACTGGCTTCGGTTCGTCTTCATCTACAACAATAAAATCGTTATCAGGTTCAACTAATTCAGATTCAACTTCTATATCATTGATATCTTCTTTTTCTTCTATCTCTTCTTCTTCATCTTCCCATGGGTCATCATTCCATAAATGATCATCTACTTCATCTTCATATTCATTATATAAATTTTTTCTATTAGCTTGATCAAAAGCAAAGTTAGCTGCTACTACCATTGATATTGCTAAAGGATCAAATACAAATATAATAATTAATAAAAGTATATTAATAATTTTATCCATAGGTGTACCAGTAAGGCCTGATAAGTACTGTAATGGTCCTAATTCACCTACTGTATCTGAATCGTTTTGTAATGAAAGTATTTTTAATTTAATGGTTTGTAAACTATCAGCTGCTACTGTCCTTCTTGCATTTACTTCTTTACGGTTCTCTTCTTCCACACCAATACGTTGTTGAGCCAATCTAAGCTCAGCAGTTGAGACTGTTGATCTAAGGCCGCCCACAGCCGATGTGTCCCGTACTTGGATCGAGGTAGCTTTAGCATTAGAGAGAGTACTAATATTGCCAGATATTCTTTCAAGTTCCTCATCATACCTTGTAACGTCGTCTTCATAAAATTTAGCTTTGTTTTCTAAAAATTCAATTTGGTTTTCATTTACTACTAATTTTTGATAAGTTTCTTGATAAGCTGCTGATAAAAAACCATATATACCCATACTGGTAATTAAAACTAAGACTATAGCAGCAATTGTTAAATAACCTCTAAGTAACTTATTAATTGTATCCCAATACTGGTATAATAAAGAAGCTATTACTAATTTAGCTACCTCTAATGAACCAGCCATAATAATTACTTCAAAAGTAGCACCAGCAAAAAGTTTACTTAAACCACTAACTGAATAAAAAGCAGCTGAAGCACTTACTGATAATGCTGATAAAGCTATTATCGTTGGAAAAATATTTCTTTTTATTGCGTTGATCATTGTACTAACAGTAGCAAAATAGCTGCAGCACCAATTGTAGTTGTAATCTTATACAACTTTTTGGTACGAGCCTCTTTTTTGAGTTGTTTTTCTAATTCTTTCGATAACTCAGAACTAGTACCCAGTTGTAGATCTTTTTGATCAATAATAGTTTGGTAATTTAAAACTTGGGTCTGTAAATTTGAAACTAATAACGTTTGTGTTTCTAACTTACCGTTAGTTTCAGCTAACAGTTCATTAAGAGTTTTTAACTCTAGTTTAAATCCATCTCCGGTAATGAGGTCCTTAATTACTAATTTAGCAATAGGTTTAGTTAACTGTATCTTTTTTACTGTATCGTTCTGTGAAAAAGCGTTCAAGCTCATCATCACCAAACATATCGACAGCATTAAGTTTCTCATTTGTTTCTCTTTTAATAACATTTATACTGTAATTTAAGTTACGTATTTTTTTATCATATTCAACTACTTTTATTTCTAAAGAGTCAGCTTGTTTGTCTAAAAGCTCATTCTTTAAATTTAAAGAGTCAATTTGCTTTTCTAATATCTCTATCTTTTTAAGATAGGACTCTACGTTAACTGTTTCTTCTTTTTTATTAATAATATAGAAGATACACAACGTAGTAATACATAAAAGTATAACTGATATACGGTCCATTATCTAAATATAATAAATTATTATCGACTATACAACTAATAGTTGTTTAAATCTTTCCCAATCAAATGCTGAACCTGGATCTACTTTACCTTTACCCTCTCCTCTTACGTCATCTCCTGAACAATCTGAGTGTCTAATAATATTATCTACTGATATACCGTATTTATCTATCCAATATTTACATATATCTACAGATGTTTTCATTTGTTCCTCAGTATATGTACCTTCAGTTTCAATTGCTTTCACAAACGAACCGTAATCGTGAGTTCCAGGTACTAGTAATTCAAATCCTAAATAATGAGAGTTCAAACCTGATAATCCATTCCATTCTGAATGACCAGCATGATATGCTTTACCAGGAGAACTTACCATTTTTTCATAAGTACCATCAGGTTTAACGAAACCATGAACTGATAGTCCTATAGATTTTAAAAAGTCATGAGCGTACATAGGTCCATCATCTAATTTTAGATACTCAGACATTGAATGTACAATAATTCCTTTAGGTGTTATAGGCATAATTATTCAGATTTTTTTTGTCCAAATACTTTACCAGCTTCTGCTATACCAAAGCAACCTAATACTATCCATACAAATGAATTATATATGAATTCGTTTATAATTAAGTCTTTACCGATGTAACCGGTAATTAAATCTGCTAATGCAAAAACTACTATAATTACAAATGATGCAAAACCAACTACTGATTTTTCGTTGATATCATTATCATCTTTAAATAAGTCTTTAAAAGCCATTTTAATTAATTTTGTTTTTATTATAAGCTTGTGTTCCAAAGAACGCTGCAACTATTGCTGCAACTGAAACGAAATAGGTAGCAGCCATATCTCCTAAAATTTTAGATGCTTGATCTAATCCTATCCAGTTAGCTAATACCACTGCAAAAGGATATAAGAGCATACCAAAGAGAGCAAACCATGCCATTTTTCTTTGAGCATCTCTCATAGCATCTTGATCATCGAGTTCTTTTCTTTTGAACTCTAAATACATTTCATGCTCTGCTTTAGAGACTTTACCATCACCGTTAGTATCGGCTGGGTGTAGTTGCTTTTTTTCTACTTCTTCCATATTCATAAATAGTTAAAAACTGAATCTTCCTCCAATCATGTAGTTTACCAATGTAGGGAATCCTTTTATAGTTGCTTCTATTGCAGTTACTCCTATATTTAATCCAAACCTTTTTGTAAAGTTATAAGTAAAATTAGTACCACCTATTACCATTACATCAGTATTCCAAGTAGTTTCATAAGTATCTAAACTCATAGTTACAAAAGGATTAGATACTGCAAGCATAGGGCTTATAGTTAATCTTTCATTCCATTGAAAAGGTTTAGTAGCAAATCCAGTTAATGAACCAGCTAGTACTAAATCATCATAGTATATGTATCCTTCTCTTACATCTAACTCTACTGATGTTACTGATGTACCTAAAGCAACACCTGTAACTAATCCTTTCTTACCTAAAAATACTAAACTATGATTCATAGTACCCATATAGGTAGTAAACATTTTCATTCCTCCAACTGATGCTGAATATACTCTATTAACTCTTCCTTCATCGTTGATATGTACTTTAGAATAATTTAAATTAAGCATATACTGCTTTAAATTATCATATACCATTAAATTAGCTCCTATAGTTTCAGTACCTAATAAGGAAGTTTGACTAACTCCGAACATTGCTGCTTGTTGATACTCTCCGGTAGGCATTTGTTGACTAAGAACATTTGCCATAATGACTGGAGGAGCAAAAGCTCTTTTTTTCTTTTCGTCCTCATCATCTTCCTCTTCATCTTCGTTCGTAGTTTCCTCTTCTGACTCTTCTTCCTCTTCTTCATTAGATTCTTCTTCGTCAGATTCCTCTTCATCTGATTCTTCTTCTGAGTTTTCTTCTGACTCCTCGTCAGATTCTTCTTCTGTTTGTTCTTCATCTGATTCTTCATTTTCGGTTTCTTCTTCAGTTGATTCTTCTTCAGTACTTTCTTCCGTAGTTTCTTCTTCAGTAGACTCTTCAGTTGATTCCTCAGTAGTTTCTTCTGTTGATTCTTCAGTTGAAGATTCTTCAGTACTCTCTTCAGTTGTACTCTCTTCAGTTGATTCAGTAGATTCAGTTTCAGTAGATTCAGTTTCAGTAGATTCAGTTTCAGTACTTTCTACTTCTGAAGATGATTCTGTTGATTCTGATGTACTCTCCGTAGACGTTTCTTGCGATCCTTCTCCTGACGATGAAGCTTCGGTCGAAGTAGCTTCTGTAGATCCTTCTGTACTAGTCGCTTCTGTTGAAGCAGATGTTTCAGTACTTGTTGAGTCTGGTTGCGTATTGCTCGAGCTTGGTTCAGTTCCAGTTGATTGTGTTGAAGTCGTATCAGGAGTACTCGTGTCTGGTGTAGATGTAGTCGTATCCGGTACACTAGTATCAGGAGTCGAAGTCGTAGTATCTGGAATAGAAGTCGTAGGTGCTTCTGTAGTAGAGGGAACACTAACATTAGTAGATGTGGCATCGGGTATAGTATTAGTATCTGGTATGTTTTGAGTACTAGCAGTTTGATTAGCTATTTGAGTGGCATTAGTAGCTGCTTCAGTAGCTTGCTGCGTAGTCTGTTGTGTCTGTTGGGTAGTGTTGACTACCGTAGTTCCTGTGGTTGAGCATGGACTAAGGGCATTCCACCATAGCCAAGTTTCTTCTAGCCATGCTTGTAATGTACCGTTTCTAAATTCATCTGCTGTAAATACTCTAGATTTGTTATAAAATGCAACTACTGTTTGACCATTCATAGGTACAGTAAATACACTTACTTGTCCGGTACATCTATCTACATAGGTTTGGACAAGGGACTGTGAATAGCCCCTCATCAAACCCATCGCAGTAATCACTATAATTAATAGTAACCTTCTCATAACACTTAGTGATCAAAAATTCCTTTTCGTATCATTCTCTTCACTATCTTTGCGACTGCAGTCTCTAATGCTTTACGAGTTGATACACCAATTGAAGAGGAATTGAATTTTACTTCATCTAAGTTATCTGAGTTAGATAAGGTTAACTCTCTAGTCGTAGTTGCCTTACCTAATCCTGAACCAGTCATATAAAGACCAGTTTCAGAATCTACTGCTCTGATTTGTAAACCTAACCTAGTTACTAAAGTATTTTTTACTCCATCTTTTAAATTTATAGTTTCATCTTCAGATACAGAGTAATCATATACTTCTACATATATGAAATATTTAGCAAGAGTTATCTTGCCCATAATCTCTACATCGTTAGCTGTAAATCCTTTTTGAGAAGCTTTATACTGAGTAACCATTCTGTTCTTGATTTCATCTCTCGTTTCAACAAATTCAAATCTCCACGTTTCATCAAGAAAGGCTACGGTAATATTAGTTAGTCCTAGACCAACTCTATTATCCCTGAGTTCAGGGTATTGGTTAAGAACATCTTCTGTTACTCCTATATTAAGTA
>MDTD01122925.1_pt1 | contig 12749 bp, 15 predicted proteins | sample 811221 | NCBI WGS metagenome assembly MDTD01 (sample SAMN05326646, study PRJNA326480) | marine metagenome | isolation source: seawater | place: Pacific Ocean: South West | collected 2011 | reverse complement strand
TTGCATAATTAATTGCTGGGTCTGATAAATCTTTAAATGTTTTAGCAGTTTTTGCTTTTTCCATTGCAAGAAAACCACCAGCAACACCAGCAATCGTAGCTGCAATTGCTAATGCAACTGCACCACCAAGTAGTAAAACTATACCTGCTAATTTAGCTGCACCCAACATAACGCCAGGAGTCGTACCAAGAGCACCTAAACCAGTAGCTAAACCACCAAGTCTTAACCCAGTACTTTCTGGAAGACCTCTTATTGCAGCTGCAAGGGGAATAAGTGCTCCAGAAATACCAAAACCACCATCTTCTGTAGTAGTATCACCTTCATTAATAGTAGTATCACCACTTCCTTTCTTAAATCTTTGTTTTAATCTCTCTCTAGCTTCTCTTCTTCTTTCTTTTTGTTCAAGTGCAATATCAGTTCGTAAAAGATGAGATGATTTTTCTTGTGCAAGTATTTCTTTTTTAGAATTAAGTTTATTTGCTTTTCTAGTCAAAAATAATTGTGTAAATAATTTTTTACCAAAAGCTTTTGCAAGATTTAATATAGTACCAAGTAATGGTATTTGTTGTAAGAAACCAACTGCTGGCCCTAAGAAACCAAGAACTTTATCAAAGTCATTTTTAAGGTCAGCACCTAATCCTTTTGTAATTCCTTCAGCAGTTAATGCACCACCATTTTTAGTTGATGCAATAAGTTCATCCATAGTTTCACCAGCAAAAAATTGAAATTTCCTTTCAAAACCAGTCAGTGTTCTACCAAACTTTTTAATTTCTTCTAATGATTCAATATCAGACTGTAATGCTTGTATTTCTGTATCATCTCCAATACCAAATTCTTTTTGAAGTTCTTCTAATCTTTCCTTTTCTTTGTTAAGTATTTCTACTTGATTTCTTGCAGATATTCTGGCAGATGCATCATCAAACCCAAGTTGTTCAAGACCAAACTGGTCAGTAAGATTCTTTCGTTCTTCATCACTGAATCTATCTTTACCTAGTTTGTTAGTTTGTGAATCTAACAATTCCTTCAAGTCTTTAACAGATTGTTGAGAAGTACTTTGCAGTTGTGCTTTTATTTCACCAAGAATCTCATTTTGTTCTTTATTGATTTTGTTTTGTTCAGTCAGAGCTTTTTGATTCTTTTTGGTAAATTCTTCTCTTTTCAGTCTAGCTTTAGTCTCTTCTGGTGATTCTTTATTCTTGTCATCTGCCATATCTTTTACCTATCTACTTACTATTTGCATTAGTGTCATGTTCTTTTGCAGCGGAATTAACATATAATCCAAACCATGCAGCTCCAGCACCTACCAGAATACTGATAAGACCAGATTGTTCCATTGAAGGTTCTGGTAATTCCATGAACCACATAGCTGCATAATACACCAATACAATATAAACTGTTAAGAATGCACGAGGCCATATTCTCCATGCATCGATTGCTCTTGCAAGGTGAATCCATTTCTGCCATGGGTTCACTGTATCGTTTGCTTTAAGGTCTCTAATTTCATCTTTAAGGGCACCATTCTCTTGAATCATTTCCATGAACTTCGATAAGTCCATTTCTACTTCATTTCGAGACATGTCACCACCAAATCTATCTCTGTCGCTCATAATACTCTCCTATTATAATAACTATTTATTTTGTTGTTGTTTCATTCTCAACTCCTCATCCTCAAGGTGTTGAACTAATAAGGAAACATATATTTCCCTTTCCCAAGGATACATTGAATCAAGTTCTGTTAATGACCAATTATGATGTTGTATTAAACCAAAATTGGTATTAATATAATTTGCTAGAGTATCATGAGAAAGGGTTAGACGAAAAAATTCTGCAACCCTTGAAGTTCTTGAGCTTGTTCTAACCCACACTTCTCACATTGAAACTCTGCATTATAAATTAATTTCGGAACAGATTCAAACCATCCCATTAATGTGTTAAACTGGTCAACAGATAAATCTTCTATAAAGTCATCTATCTCTGTTGCAGTAAACTCTGTTGTATCATAAACATTATCTGCATCAAATATTTGTGTAATACATCTACCCAATAATTTAAAAATTGTATCAGTGGTACTAAAGTCAGAGTCAAAGTTCCCAGATATTTTATTTACATCTGTAAAACTTGGTACTTTTAAAACTACACCAACATTGTCTGTTAGATGTACTTTACCATCTTTAACTTCACCTTCAATCTTCATTTCATTAAAGTCTATATCCAGAGTTGTTTTACCATCACAGTTAGGTTGGTCAATACAACCTAACAATATTTTTGTTGTCTCACCTACAGATTTTTGTCTTATTTTAATAAATAACCATTCTAAATCTGTATTACTTAATTGTTCTATCTTTGTTCGACTATCTTCAAACTCAGTACATACCCTTATCAATGATAACAATGCATTAGATATGGCTTTTGCTTCACCTTCTTCTAATGCTTGTAATAGTACTTTTTGTTCACCTACATTAAAAGGTCTGTACTTTACTTCCATCTTTGATATAGGTAATGTTTCAAAATACTCAACAGTGTTAAGTCTTGGTAATCCCATAATATACTCCTATGTTTTAATTTGTTCGATGAATGAAATTCATATCACCAAACATATCTTCTTCAATTTTATTTCTAATTTTCCTATCTAATTTATTTAGGTGTTTTGCCATAAACCCAGTAATTAAACCTCTTTGTTTTGAGTTCATAAATTGTCCAACCCAATGTCTGTATCTAAATTGTGCATTAAATTTTACAACATCTGAATTTGCAAAACCAAAATTAACAACACCTAGTTGTACTGGAAATGCATCAATCATCATACAACGATAATTGGGTCGTAAATTTTGGTTAAGTGCTTCAACGATTATTATACCTCTATAATCATCATGAAATCTACTATGAAAGTTTCCAGCAGACATAGGATTGACTTCATGCATCCACATTTCAATTAACTCTCTGTCTTCCATGTCATTTGTCATGTAAAATGTACAATCAAATGCATCGTATTGTGGTTTATGTGGTATTGCTCTTTTAGGCCCATATTCTGAATCTTCTACTGCAAAGAATCCTTGGCCAGGTAGTGTTGCAGACTCACATCTTGTACCTCTAATTGCAAGTCCACTTGTTTTTGCACCTTGACCAAAGAAAGACACATTATATCTATTTGCTCTTGCTAAGTTATCAATTTTACTTCTAAATCTGTCTACCTTCATGAAATTTTCCTTCTACTGTCTTTCCAAACAGATGATACACCTGCTTTCTTAAATGATTCTATTGGTAAGAATATTGCAATCTCCCAATCTGCACTATCTACTCTTGCAAATTGACTTTTTACATGTGAAGATAGGTAATGTTTATAACATGCTTTATAAAATGGTTTACCACTGATACCTTTTAACAACTGATAAGTTAATTTAAACCTTGTTGTTGCATCAAACTTATCGTTATTTGTTGTATCATATAATGCATCTAAAAACTGTGCTCTTAATGAGTGAGGTAGATAATGTAGATTCAATCCATAAAATCCACCTTTAGCAGGTTCTACTGGTATACACAATGGAAACCTATCATAGTAAGGTAAAGTTTTTTTGTGTTTAGGGTCGTACATAAACATCATCATTTCACCAAATATTTGTCTCTTTCTAGACACTGCATCTCTTAATAGTTCTTGTCTACTTACACCTTTTATTTGAGATACACGAGTACGAAACCATCTCATGGACTCTCTGGTTCTAGCTTGAATACCACCACGAAATGCTTCTCGTTCTAATTTATCAAATAGTTTACCTGCCATGATATTATTTAGGTCAAAAGAAAGACCAATAGTAATACAATACCAAAAAATAATCCAAACAATAACATTGCAGTTATAAAGATATTAAGTGGTGTTGGGTCAAATGATTCCTTTGCACCTAATCCCAGTAATAATTTTAATAGTATCTTCACTTTACTAGATGGTCTTCGGTTAGTATTCTAAATTTATAATTTCTATCTGCACAATATTCTCTTGCAGCTTTCCATTTTAATTGATTTATACCATAAGTTCGTGATTCTTTTAAATACTTACCATAAGGTTTATTCTTCTTGGTCGGTTTTTGAGTTTGTCTTTTAGGTTTAACTTCTATGACCTCACATAATATATTACCTTGAGCATTTTTATATTTTATCCAGAAGTCTGGGAAATAACGATGAATTTTTTTATCTAATCCACGATAAGGTATTACAATCTCTTCACTACTCCATTCTAGTATACTAGGGTTCTTATCACAATACTTCATGAATCGTAGTTCCCACATGGAACGATAGATAATTTTTGTGGGGTCACCTTTATACTTTTTATAGTGTTTTGGTTTGAATCTTCCCTTATAACTCATATAAATACCTTATACATAACTAATTATACAGAGAGTATTTATATGGGATTTTTCAATAAACTTAAATCAAACATATTGGGGTCAGTTAAAGAAGATGTCAATTCTGCATTAGGTGGTAAACAACAACTTTTTAATTCCAAAATAAGTGGTGCATTAGATGACCTAATTGCAATGAAAACAGGTATTCAGATATCAAATGTACCTAAAAACATAACAGAAAGACAAGCAAGTGAAGCAGAAGCTAGAAGGTTGGCTGCACTTGGGCCAATGGGTGGAATGACTTCTGGTGCTAGGGGTCATACTATGTCAACTGTACCACCAGCAAAAAGAAAAATAATGAGATTTCCAACAGATGACTCAAGATATATAGACAACTGGATTGTATTTAGAACTGTATCTAGAAAAGTTGATGCACAACATTTAGTAGGTGGAACAAACGATACTCAAGCACAGACTCATGCTGATTTTTTTGGTCAGACTGGACTTCATGTTCTTGGAGAACAAGAACTTGTACAGGGAAGGGGTGAACGAAAGTCATATAAGTTAAATGAGACAGAAGTAAGTGACCCAGTTGGTGTTGGTGGTGGTCTTGTAGTTAATGAGGGGGTGACCATTGCATTATATTTTCCTAACAATGTCAAGGATACAATTAGTGTAGAATATGACACACTAGATGTAGGTATTGGAGATACTATAATTAACTCTATATTTGGTAAAGGTGAAAGAGGTATTGATAGACAAGGTTTTTTTGATGCATTAGGTGATGGTGTTTCAGAAGCATTTAAAGCGAATGTTGCAAACAAAATGATTGCAATCAGAGCGATGCAAGAGGGTACTGCTGCTAACAATCCTAAATTCACAAACTTCCAAGGAGTTTCACTAAGAGAACATACTTACACATTTACTATGAATCCATATAATGAAACAGATGCAGAAGCAATTACTGGTATCATTGAATCATTTAAACTATTAGCATTACCAAGTTTTTCAAATTCAAATCCTAGATTAAAAATATTACCAGCAGAATTTTCTATTGATTTCTTTGGGCCAATATTAGGACATATAGAACATCCACAAAATTGTTTTCTTTCAACTGTAGATGTTGATTATTCTGGTGGTAAGGATATGTCATTCATATCAAAAGAAGAATATGTTCCACGACAAACTAAGATGGTCACAACAGGATTAGGTTCACAAGAAGAACGAGAATTAAATCCAGAAGGTGGTAGTGTTGTTCATTATCCAAATGGTATTACATTAACTCTTACATTTAAAGAAATATTAACACTTACAAGACAAAGATATTCTCAAAGAGTTGCACCATCAGCAATGGGTGTAGTTGCAAGAGATACAGTTAAAGACCTTATGTTTAATGATATGGGTGCTGGTGATGACATCAGCAACCATCCACCTTTATCTAAACAATCAACCAGTGATGATGATGAAGATATTACTGCTGATTACAGCACTCTCATGAGTCAAGGAAAATTATTTGGTACTAAGGCAAAAGCTCAAGAAACATTAAATAATATGCCAGACAAAGATAACTTCCAAGTTCAACAGAAAACAGTGACAATAGGACTAGAAGCATCACCAGTGTATGTTATAATACCTAAACCACCAGTATTGAGGTAATCAAAATGACAGAAAGATATTTTAGACATTTTCCAACAATTGATTTTGATGTCAAGAACGATGGGAATTTAATTAAAGCAAAAGATATATTCAGAAATATTCGTGTATCTAATCCTGCTGAAACAGAAATAACCTCATATGAGTATTATTATATTGGTGAACAGGATAGACCAGATGTACTTGCAACTAAATTATACAATGACCCTACATTATACTGGTTGTTTTGGATGGTAAACGACCACCTTGCAACCTATGATGATTGGCCTAAATCTGAAAGAATATTAGAAAAATTTATTAAAAGAAAATATGTCGGTAAAGCATTAATATCTAATTTACCTACAGATATAACAAAGAACCCATCAGTAGACCAAAATAATCAACCAATACCTCATACATTCGTCATGGGGGAAAAGGTAGTAGGTTCTACCAGTTCGGCATTTGGGTATGTCACTAAGATAGACCCTACAAATAATCAGATTATATTAAACGATATAGTAGGTTCATTTCAAAACAACGAAATAGTCACAGGTTCGAAGTCGGACAAGAGTTTTACTCTCAGTTCGGTACAGAATTTCAAGGATAGACCACATCATTACGAGACAGAAGAAGGTATCAAAACCTCAGTAAGTACAGGAAATACAGTAGTATCTAACGAGTTATACGAACAAAGATTCAACGAAGATAAGAGAACCATTAGATATATTAAATTTAATGAAGTGGGTGCATTGTTGAGAGAATTTAAACAATTTATAAGAGTATAATATGTCTGGACAAAATGTAATCGGATTAAATGAACCAAATTCATATAGATTAATTAGTTGTGTAATATCTAATAATGAAGGTAGACAATGGGATGTGACAGACCAAATAGACTCATTTGAGATAACTGAGAGTATATATCAGATGTTTATTACAGGTTCTGCTACATTTGTAGAAAATAATAATGTATTTAATAGAATAAACTTCACAGGACAGGAATATATTCGACTACATTTTAGTGGAATAAAGGGAATGGGTGAAGAAAGAGACGAAGAAGAACAAGTAAATCAAATATATCGAATATATTCTATACCAGCTTATGCAAGAGATACTCAAACAGACCTCTCAAAAGTATTATATTCAGTACAATTCTGTAGTCCTCTATTATATGAAGCAAGAACTAAGAGACTTTCTCAACATTTTACTGGGACAAATGGACAAATAATAGATAAAATATGTACTGAACATTTAAATTTTGAAGAAAATAATAACTCTCAAAACACTTCTGAACCCCTCGTGAAGGGGGGGAAGGAACTCGGTAATGTCTTCAATACACTTGCAGACAATGTAGGTAGTGTCAAGGGTTTCCTATGTCCTAACTGGACTATACACAAAGCACTGAAACACCTCAGAGACCATTGTGAGGATGACTCAGAGAGTGCAATGCCATATGGGAACTCTTATTATTTCTATCAGACTGCGACCCAAGGATTCAGATTCCATAATATATCTAGTATGATGAATATAAAATATCTGAATGGTGGTAGAACCTTTGAGGTTCGTGACTCAGAGCTGGGCATCAAAGACGACTTCGATGACATCTTTGGTATAGGTAGTGACATACTAAACTACAACAAGAGTGACATGTATAATACAATAGCAGGACATAACCATGGTCTCTATGCATCTCATATACTTAACTACGATACAGTAAATAAACAGATAACAGATATAGACTTTGAGTTTACTCAGCAGTTTAAATTAGATGACGAGGGTTTCTATGAGAAGCCAGGAGTGGTGACTATCTCTAAGGCCCCACCATTTAGATTAGGAGATGAGAGTATCAGAATACCTCAAGATGACCAAGTTGTAGGAGAGGGGATACCATTACCTATAGCACCAATTGCATATAAACAGGATAGTATTACTAAGAGACATAATGCAGCTATACACTTTGATTATAACACACCACATAAGTTTAGTCTACTAGATAACAATACAACCACTGGTTCTGCACACTGTAAGACTAATAGAGAAAGAGTAGAAGCGTTGTTGACTACCAATAGAATAAATGTTATGATAAGTGGTAGGACTAACATCACATGTGGTATGATGATAAAGGTAGACATTGCTCAACCAACACTAGGTGGTGGTTTTGTTTCTTCCTTTGACCAGAACGATTTTCTTTTGATTGAGTCAGTCACTTGGAGAGGTTCAGCACATGGACTAGAGTGTCACCTCAGTTGTACTACAGATGGATTCCAAAAACAAATAGAGGTTGACCCAGAACCAGATAGAACAGATGGAGATATATAGACTCTGAGAAACTCTGAGGCCACAGTGGCTTGGGACTCCTAGATTTTTTTTCTTGGGCCTTTGCAACCCCCTCTAAAGTCTTGGGAAGTTTTATTAGAAAAAGGAAAGCTATTTTATTATGTGGTGGGACTCCTAGACCTTTTATGGGACTCCTAAATAAAAATAAAGAAGGGAGAATGTATGATAAAAAATATTCTGAATATTCACAAAGATATGATGTATAATTTCATGGAAGTAGCAGATATGGATGAGTATGGATTAGCATGGTTTTGTTTTTTAAAAGGTGCATTATTTACTGCACTATTAGTATGGATGTTTTAAATGAGTGATATTATATTATTTACACTAGGTACATTAATCGCATGGATTGGTTTACCTTATTTGTTTATTAAAATTGCCCAGATTTGGGGTGATGCATTGGGAAGACATAGAAGATGACTAGAACATTTTTAAATTCTAAGATACATGGGTGTGTATGCACAGATGTAGACTTAATGTATGAAGGTAGTATATTAATTGACGAAGACTGGATGGATGAGGTGGGACTCCTAATCCATGAACAGGTCGATGTATACAACCGAACTAATGGTAATAGACATACGACATATGTTTTACCACTACCCAGAGGTTCAAATGAGGTATCAGTCAATGGTGCTGGTGCTCATTTAACCGATGTGGGAGACGAACTTATTATTTGTTCTTATATACAACTAGATGAAAACTTTGAGACACTACCTCTTAGACATGAACCTAAAGTAAAAATCATAGACCCTCTTGATGCAAAGTATAGAGAACTATTGGGACTCAAATAATGCCAAAATTTCAAGGATTAAGAAGTAATTTCTACACTGGAGTAGTCGAAGACCGAAACGACCCATTATATTTGGGTCGAGTAAGAGTTCGTATCTATGGATTACACACTGATGATAAGAGTAAAATTGCATCACCAGACTTACCTTGGTCAGATGTCCTTATGCCGACCACTTCTCCGAGTCTTTCTGGTCTTGGATTGTCTCCACATGGACTTGTAGAGGGTTCTACAGTCATGGGATTCTTCCGAGATGAAGATGATATGCAAGATTTTGTGGTTATTGGTTCAATGTTTGGAAAACCGAGCAAAAACTATAAGATTCCACAGAATAATCCAGATAATCCAGAACCAAGGTCACCAGATAAGGGTTTTAACGACCCTAGAAGACGAACACTGGACGATTATGCAACAAGTGTAGATAAACCTAAGACTGGTAGAAACTTTACTCTTACGAAGTCTCTGGAAATGTCACCTCTGGGACGACCTAATTTAGAATATTCTCAGAATGATATGGGTGGTTATTTTGGTGATATGTCTGCATCTGTAAATGGTAAGGGTGTTTTTGTTCGTAATAATAAACAAGGTGAAAATTATCCTAGAGAATTATATACAAATAGTCAAAGGTCAGATGTAAACGAAAATGCAATCACAGGGTCAAGTGCAAATTATCCTAACAATGTAATCCATCATCATGAAGGTACATCAGTTAAAGAACCGACTCGTGTAGGTAATGTTCAACCTCAATATCCTTTTAATCATATGATTGAATCCGAATCTGGTCATGTACTAGAAATGGATGATACTCCAAGTTCCGAAAGAATACATTTATATCACAGAGCTGGTTCTAGACTTGAGTTCTTACCTAAAGGTGATACAGTAATGAAAGTTTCAAATGACTCTTACGAAATAATATTAAAAGATAAAAAAATATTAATTGGTGGTAGTTGTGATATTGAATTATCTAATGGTAATTATAATATTAATTCTTACAAAGGTAGTGCAGATAATGGTGGTAATATTAATTTAACTGCACATGGTGGAGATATTAATGTGACTACAACAGACCCAGATAAAGCAATTATTTTTAAAGGTAATCTTTCTTTTAATGGTACAAAATTCGATATTTAATTATGTCAACTTATAATGCAGAAACAGGTGAATTAAATATTGAGTTTGCAATTGCAAAACCATTTACTCAAGTTGATTTAGATATCGAAAATATTGAAATATTAGTTGACCCAAATGACCCTACCACAAAAGATGCTTATTTTAATGAAGCAGGTGAACTTGTTGTTGTAGGAAAACGAACAGCAAAAGTCCCTTGTCCAGATGTAGTAGTACCAACTGCTGATGACTTAAGACAAATATTTCTTGCAATAGGAAACCGATATGGTTGGCAAGAACTTGAAAAAATAGAAGAAATCTTAGGTGCATTCCCATTATCTTTTACTTGGAATCCAAATTTTGATTTTAAAGAATTAGAATGGGATGGAAGAATAGAAGCACTTATAGAAGAATTTAAAATGTTTCCAGCAGTCAAGATTGCAGAAGTACTTTCAGAATTTGTTCCATTTGATTTTGAGTTCACCGACCCAATATTTGGTATTAAAGTTGATGTAATAAAATTATTTAAAGACCCAGAATATAAAGGTCAACTTATACAAGAAATGAAAGATAAGTTTGAAGAATTAAAAGATTTATTACCAGACTTATCTAGAGAAAATTGGGATGGAACAGATGGTGTAGATTCACCAGATTTAGCTTTAACTCAGATGTTTAAAGAAATGATTAGTGAAATAAAAAAGATGTTAACTAATTCACTTTACTATGGATTTGAAAAATTAATTAAAGTATTTAAAGAAATTTGGGATGCATTAGGATTAGATTTTATTCCATCTCTAGTAATAGATATTTTAACATTTGATATAGATGGTTTTTTACAATCAGTTAAAGATAAATGGAAAGAAGAAAAAGAAAGAGGAATATCTTTTCAATCATTTAAAGATTATTTATTAGGTATTCAATTACCTTTGATAGGACTTACAGTTGGTGATTTAATTAATCTAGAAAGTGAAGATAGTAAAATAGATTTTCCTAATTGGGATACTCAAAAGATACTTAATAAAATTAAAGCATACTTTATAGATTTCCCACAAAAAATAATTGAAGAATGGATAGAAAAGGTCACTAAGTTTTTTGAAGCAATTGGTCTTAAATGGCCAATACCTATACCTTTTACTTTTTGTGCATTTCTAGAAGCAATAGGTGTACCAAAAACAATCGATATTACAAATGCACTAACACTTGATGCATAAATACTACTATGGAATACAAAAATAAAAATAAAATAACTGCAAGACAATGGTACTCTGATGTTGACTTCAATCTAACACCACATCCATCGTCTGGTGATATCATTGTAAAACAAGATAAAGAAGCAGTTAAAAGGTCAGTAAGAAATATCATGTTGACAAATAATTTTGAAAGACCTTTTAGACCAAACTTTGGTGCTAACCTCAGAGGACTCTTATTTGAATATGCAGATAATATGACTAGATATGAATTAAGACAACAGGTTATAGAAGCATTAAATTTTTATGAACCTAGAGTTTCAGTTTCATCTATTGAATTATCTGATGCTGGAAGAAATGGATTAAATGTAAATGTCAAATATGGTGTAAGAGGAATTAAAGAACAACAAAATGTAGAAGTATTATTAGAGAGAGTAAGATAAAATGGCAACAATAAAAAGTTCACAAATTAATATCACCGATTTAGATTTTGAAAATATTTCAAGTAATCTAAAACAATATCTTAGAGGACAATCAACACTTAAAGATTATAATTTTGAAGGTAGTAATTTAAATTTAATTATAGACTTACTTGCATATAGTTCACATGTATCAGCATTTAATGCAAACATGGTTGCATCTGAATTATTTTTAGACACTGCACAAATAAGAAAGAACATTGTTTCTCGTGCAAAAGAAATTGGTTATACTCCAACTAGTGCAACTGCTTGTATGGCAAAAATAGATTTACAAGTAAACAATCCTTTGATTGGTGGTGAGATTCCTACATCTTTAACTCTTAATAGAGGACATAAATTTAAAACAACTTATGATGGATTTGTATTTCCATATGTCCTTTTAGATTCACAAACAATTAACCCATTAAATGGTGTATTTAAATTTGAAGACCTTAAGTTATATCAAGGAACAATGAACTCCGATATTTTTGCATACAATGGTCAAATACAAAATCAAAGATTTTCATTATCAGAAGAAAGAGTTGACACAACAAGTATTACAGTCACAGTTGCATCTACAGGTGGTTCAACTTCTTCTTGGTCACAATCAACCGATATTAGTTCAGTAGATAAAGATAGTAAAGTATGGTATGTTCAAGAAAATGACCAAGGTTTATTTGAAGTATATTTTGGTGATGGTGTTATTAGTGCAGAACCTTTAGATGGAGACACTATAACAATTTCATACTTAGTCACAAATGAAGTGCATACAGAAGGTGCAAATATATTTTCAATGACAGATGCAATTGGTGGAAACTCAGATGTGACAATAATAACATCTACACCTTCAAGTGGTGGTAAAGATAAAGAAGGTATTGAATCAATTAGATTTGCAGCTTCT
>MDTD01019107.1_pt1 | contig 12749 bp, 9 predicted proteins | sample 811221 | NCBI WGS metagenome assembly MDTD01 (sample SAMN05326646, study PRJNA326480) | marine metagenome | isolation source: seawater | place: Pacific Ocean: South West | collected 2011 | reverse complement strand
TTGTATTAAATAGCCATATATCTTTCTGAAGAGATGTTGCTGAATTACTGTTTATAAGATCTTTAAAATAATTTAATTCATTTTTCCATGTTGGATCATCCATTATAATTGTTTTCGTTTTTTCTGCTGGCCTTCCAGATGGTTTTACTCTTTTTCTATTAACAAAAACACTTGGACCCCATTTGCATAATGATTCAATATGCACGCTACCATTTTCGGCAAGAATATCACAAGTAAAGTGATTTCTCCACATGCACATTGTCATTTCAAGTTCAATTCTAAAATTATCATGATTTGCAAATATTACAGCATGATCAGGCGACTTTGTTTCAAATGAATTTGAAGAAAGTAAATTAAATCTAAAGTTATCAGTATTAAATAGAAAATTACACATGTCTAACAAATGTGATCCAAGGTCTAAAATAACACCTTTACCAGTATCCCTCCACGGACTTGATTTAACAAGTGCTGATGTACCATTTCCATAAAAAAATCTACAACTATATAATCTGCCTAATTTGCCTGATTCAATTAACTTTTTAAGCTTAACAATATGAGGTTCAAATCTATGGTTATATGCAGAATAGCATATTACATTTTTTGAATTAGCAAGATTTTGCAACCCTAGAATTTCATCTTTTGTTTTTGCCCACAAGGGTTTTTCTACCAGCACATGCTTTTTATTACCCAAAAGATATTCTATGATTTTAAATTTTTTATCGTCTGGTGTACAAACAAATGCGGCATCAAATTTTTCTAAGTCAACTTTTCTAATATCTTTTACATCGGCTTCTGAATTATGAGGATCAACAGTTGAATATAAATCGTCACCAGCAGTTATCTGTCTTTTCTTTCCTTGAACCCCAAGACCAACAACAATAAATTTTAGATTTTTACTAATTTTTATAGCCTATTAGTTTTTCAATAATATCAATCTTATTTAATACATCTTCCATATTTATTGGAACATTACCATCATATTCGCACTCACAAGCAGCTGCAAGACTCCCTAAGATTGAAGCTATAACCAAGTTTCCAGAAACTTTTAATGCTAAAACTGAGTAAGCTAATAGTGCGTCACCAGCGCCAACAGCATCTTTAACATTGTTAGAAAAAGAATCTAATGAAAAAGCTTGGTCATCTTCAGTCCTAGCACTGAAAATACCCCTATCTCCAAGCTTTAAAATAAGATTTTTACAGTTTGTTTTTTCTAGTATAGCATTAGCTAGACTACCAACTGTTGAGTCTTGATCAGCCAGTGAAAATCTTGCTTCACGCTCATTTGGTGTCAATAAATCAAAATTTTTAAATTCAGTTATATTGCCCCATCGGGTTGCAACTTGACTATCCGCTGACTTGTAAGCATTTTCAGGTATAGATTTAATTAGCTCTCCAACAGTATGATTGTTAAATATTCCATGTCTAAAATCACAAAATGAAACGATATCAGTCTTTGTATTTTTAATTTTCTCAATAATTTTATTACATATCTCGCTAGATATTGGACGATTATCTAATGTATCAATTTTTAGAAGTCTATAATCACTAGCAATTATAGCATTTTTATTTGTTGTAGGCCTTGTTTTATCTGTAATATAATTAATTTTTATTTTTTCTTTTTTCAAATCTTCAATTACGTAACGCCCTAGTTCATCATCACCGAGCACAGTAGTAAATTCAACATTTGCACCAGCTGCCCTTAAATGCTTTGCTACGATACCTGCACCTCCAACATAATCATCCCTACCTCCATACAGCACACTAAAGGTAGGAGTTTTTGTTTGACCTCCAATTAGAGTAGTTCTTGTATATGAATCTACAATAGTATCACCAATTACATGTGCTGTTTTATTTTTAAATTTATCTAAACATGTTCTTAAACTTTCAAAAGTGATATTGTTAGTATCCATTAGCAATGAAAGTTTTGCCATTTGCACTTGTGGCAAAGAATTATTTATAAATTTTGTCGATGAATATACTATATCACCTGGCGTAAATATTAATTCCCCACCATAAGATCTAATTACATCAGACTCTTCTTCTGTTGCTGGAGGTAAACCAGCAGAAGTATATTCAAATCCCTTCGCAAAGAAGCTTGGCTTTAGAGCATTAAGCAAATTCAAAGGTTTTTTGTTTTGATCTATCAAAACATAATCAACCATTTCAAAAGCGGCCAAATTTAGGGCTCTAAGCCTCTCTGGAATATGAGGTCTGTAAGCACCTTTATCAATGTACTTATCCGCTGTAATGCTTACAATTAAAATGTCAGCTTGGGATTTTGCATAAGCTAAATGCCTAACATGACCAGGATGAACTACATCAAAAACTCCATGGCAAAGAATTGTTTTTTCTCTTTTTGAGCCCCTGGAAAGAAATGAAATTAGTCTCTCTACAGTAATGATTTTATGTTTATATTTTTCAAAAAACTCAGAACTCATTTCAAATTATTTACCTAAATATTTAAACCATTTTAAAGTTGCTTTTTTTATAGTGTCAGGTTCCCAAAGAGGTGCATCGTGCCAATTTTCAATATCGGCCAACATAATTTTTACTCCTTTTTCAAAACTTACACTTGGTTGCCATTTGAGTTCTTTTTTAATCAAACTATTATTTGCCCATGTAACCCTTGGTTCTCCAGGCCTTTCCGGTATATAAACTACATCACCGCCTATCAGTCCAACCAATTTATTAATACTTTCTGGTGAATTTGCTCCCAAATTAAATATTTGTTCTTTTGTGTTGATAGTAGCAGCATTATAAAAGGCTCTAGCGACATCTGTAACATAAATAAAGTCTCTCTTTTGAGTTCCATCACCAACTACTGTAAAAGGTTTTTTTGATAGTTTTTGCTTTAAAAAAACACCAAATACTGCACCATAAACACCAGTTGTTCTTACTCGAGGTCCATATGCATTAAAAATTCTAATTGAAACTACAGGTAACCGGTAAACCTTACCCCAATGAAGTAAAGTTTGCTCGCCCAAAAATTTTGATAATGCATATGGATATTCTGTATTAATTTGATGATCTTCATCTGTAGGTGTGTCAGCAACCCCATAGCATGATGAAGATGCTGCATAAATGACCTTCTTTACTTTATGAAATTTACAACATTCTAATACATTTACTGTGCCAATGACATTAACTTTCATGTAATCTAATGGCTTTTCAATTGAAGGCACGATATCACCAATGCCTGCAAAGTGAATAACAAAATCAGCATTTTTGAAAGCATTGTTTTCTTTATCTAGTTCTGTAATATCAAGATTAAATATTCGGAGGTTTTTATTTTTTTTGTGGTGAATAATATTTTTTTCATGTCCACCAGAGAAATTATCAACTATATTAACTTTATGGCCTTCATCCAATAATAAGTCAACTGTATGACTCCCTATAAAGCCAGCTCCCCCAGTTACAACAAATCTTTTAGACATTACTCGATACCTAAGGTTTTCATTCTTTTTATATTATAGTAAATCTCATCTTCCATACTGTTTTTAATTTTACCGTCTTTAAATGAGTTACATAGGCTTATTATTGCATCTTCAATGCTAAACTTGGGAACAAAACCCAGTACCTTTTTAATTTTATCTGAATTTATATGGTATGATCTGTTATCATCACTCTCTGTCCGTATAATTGAAATTTTGTCAATATCACTAAATTCATTTTCAACAACTTTTTTTACTAGTTTTGCAATGTTCATTATTGACATATTTTCATATCCAACATTAAAAACATCTTTATGGACTTTTTCGTGTGGTGCATTCAAAAGTGTTATGCACACATCAACATAATCTCTTATATCTAAGTTAGGTCTTAATTGATCACCACCAAAAACAGTAATTTTTTTGTTATTAACTGCTAGATTGGTTAATATATTGACTGAAACATCAAGTCTTAATCTTGGTGCGTATCCACATACAGTTGCTGGTCTAAAAGTTGTAACAGTGAAGTTTTCATCACCATAGCTATTTAGAATTGGTTCACATAATCCTTTATATTTATTGTAAAGTGTTAGTGGAACCAAAGGGTGATCTTCAGTCACATTTTTCTTTTCACTAACTCCATAAACTGATGACGAAGATGCATAAATAAATCTTTTAACTTTTGCACTTTTTGCTGCTTTTACCATTGGCTCAAAAGCATCTAAATTTACAGATGTTGATAATTTTTCATCCAGAACGAAAGAAGCATCATTAGAAATGCAAGCAAGGCTTATTACAGCATCATGATTTTTAAATTCATTAAAGATTTTTTCTGAATCTCTGATATCTCCATTAATTAAATTTAGATTTTTATGTTTTGGAAGGAATTTATCTGTAAATAACATATTGTCATAAACTGTTACATTATAATCTTTTTCTAATAATTTTGGAACAAGCGCACTCCCGCAATAACCTGCACCTCCTGTAACAAAAATATTTTTGAATTTGTTTTTCATAGATTTCTTTCTAATTATAAAGTAAAGCCAGATTTAACTGCATCATCATAAAACATTTGTACAGTTTCTCTAGAAAAAATCTCTAAATCCTTGCCAATAGTTGGGAGCTTTTTTAGTATACCATGGTCAACAGTTATAATATGACACCCGCATTCGTTAGCTTGAATAACATTTAACAATTCTCTTGAACTTGCCCATAATAGTTGGCATTTTGGATGATGTTTAATTAAAGAATTACAAGTTTTCATAATTGGCATTGGATCAATTCCTGCATCCGCAATTCTCCCTGCAAAAACAGAAATTATTGATGGCGTATCTGAGTTCAAATTATTTACCGTTTCCTCTACTTGCTTAATAGTCATTAAAGCTGTTATGTTGAGTGGTATATTTTGATCTGAAAGTTTTTTGATAATTTTATTGGTTGAATTTCCTTTAGTATTCATAACTGGTATTTTAACAAATACATTTTCACCCCAAGAAGAAATTTTTTCTGCTTGTCTCATCATTTCATCCAAGTCGTCAGCAAAGACCTCCAATGAAACAGGAATATCTGTGACCAAGTCTAAAAGTTTTCGAGCAAATAGCTCATAATTTTCAACACCTGCTTTCCTCATTAAAGTGGGATTGGTTGTAATACCTTTTATTATTGGGTTTTTTATTAATTCTAAAATTGAATTAATGTCTGCACCATCTGCGTAAATATCAATATTTAAATCAAAACTCATCTATGCTTCCTAATTTTCTTTATTTTTATCATAAGATTATTTCAAGACAAGACATTATATTTTTAACAATATAACAATCTTTAATTTTACCAGTTGATTCATTATATCCTCTATCAATAAAAACACTTAACATACCAATTGATTGTGCTGCTTGAATATCTGTAAAACGATCTCCAATCATCCAACTTCTTTTGAAGTCAACATTAAGTTCTTTTTTTGCTCTCATAAACATTCCGGTTCTTGGCTTCCTACATTCACAATTATCAATTTGCTTATGAGGGCACATATAAATTTTTCTAATTAAGCCCATTTGCAAAAGATATGAGTGCATTTTTTTTACCTCTTCTTTGTCAACAAGACCATTACCAATATCTGGTTGATTGGTAACTACAATATTTAAAAATCCATTCATCTTTAATTTTCTTAAAACATAAGGCACATCCTTATAAATTTTAAAATATTTAAATTTTCTTGGTGCATAGGGTTTTTTGTTAATTATTTTTGCATAATTAATAACACCATCCCTATCAAAAAATACTGCAGGTTTAGATAGAATGGCTAATTACCATTTAGTTGAATTTATTTGGATCTTTGGATTGCTAACAATACAATGCCAAACAATTGCTTGATAAGACTCTGATAAAGGGGTTATAAGATTTTCTTCTACAGTTGGTATATTTATAACACTAGTTCCATGTTTTTTTACATATCCACCGTCCTTACCAATAATACCAAAAATTTTTGTTCCTATTTTGTTGGCCAAATCAACTGCTAAAATCAGATTTTTACTAACGTTTTTGTCAATATTTCCTCCACCAACTGAAAATACCATTAATGCATCTTTATTATTAATGTTGCTAATTTTAAGCCATTCACTAAAAACTGTCTCCCAACCCTCATCATTTGTTCTAGCAGTTAATTCTGAAACATTGTCTGAAGGAGCATAAGCTTCAATACCGCATAACTTTCTAAAGTCATTTACAGCATGACCAGCGTTAGCTGCACTGCCACCTACTCCTAATATAAAAAGCCTTCCATTTTTTTTTCTCAAACTAACTAGTTCATCACATATTTTTTCAATTTTATCATGATCTAAAATTGCTGATAATTTTGCAATTTTACTCAAAAAATTTTTAGAATGTGTCATTAATATTGTTCTTAATTGTTTCTAAGGCTTAATTTCTGAATTGATACAATTCTGTAAAATTTAATGTAAATGTATAAAATTATTATTATAAAAATACAAATAAAAAGATTTTTACTAAAAAATAAAATACTCAATAAAGAAGACATTAGAGGAAATGTCCACAAAATAATACTTGTAATTGGATTTCTGAAATTTTCCATTCTAATCCTCCGAGATAATTTTCTAGATAGATCTCTATATACTAACATATGAAGGTGTAATTTATCTGGCTTGCTGAAATGATGGCCCTTCCTTTTTGTTTTTCTAAAAATAGATACTATTGTCTCAAAAATTGGGTAAGAACAGATGAGAAAACTAACCCAAGGTGATATCTCAGGATTTCTTTCGGGTAACAAAATAGCAGTTACGGCCAGTATAAAGCCACTAAAATATGCACCACCATCACCCAAAAAAATTTTTCCGAAAGGGAAATTGAATATCAAGAAACCAAAATTTGATAAAATAAAAACAGCTGACAAAGAGATAATTAAATTATCATTAACAGCATATCCAATTAACAAAAATGCCATCATCATTATCACTGAAGAGCCTGAAGCAAGTCCATTAAACCCGTCAATAATATTTATAGAGTTTGTTAATCCGCTGATGCAAAAAGTTGTAAATATTACTGATATTGCATAGTATGATAGAATACTATCTATTCCTATTATACCAATTGATTGAAGTGAAACACCACTAACAAATATAAAGATTAAGCCTGAAGCTACTGAACATAAAAATCTTACTATTGGAGTGATTTTTTTTGTAATATCTTCAAGCAATCCTGAAATGATTATTGGAATTGATGAAAATAAAATTAACTTAAAAATGAATTCGTTACTTCCATTAAAAACGAAGTAATAAAAAAAAATACTTAAAATAATTGATAAACCACCAATTCTAGGCGTTGGCTGTTTGTGAATCTTTTGAACACCGTGAAAATTATCATTTGTCCATTTACCATGGAATGGATTAGTCAATATAATTGAAAAAGTAATTATCAATGAAATTAAAAAAGTTATAAAAAAATGATAAGAAACCATATGAATATATAATATTACAGGAGATTTGCCTTAATTTAAATTATTTATTAAAATTTAAAATACAATATAATTTTTTATCCAGCTTCATCACAAAATTTGTCTAAAATATTATATGATGTTAAATATAACAATGCAAAAATTATACTACCATTTATAGCTTGTAAATATGTTAAATTAAAAAACAAAAATATGACTAAAGGTATAATACCTAAAAGAGTGCAGACAAACCCAGAAATTGAGTTACCTATTTTATTTGATACTTGAAAATTTAGTTTCTTAAAACTTTTTAATAGTAATGAGTGATAATGCATATTATCTGGATAGAAAGGAGACCTTTTTTGAAAAACTCTTCTTAAACTAGTAAAAATAATTTCTGTAGCAGGATATATAATAATAAAAAAAATTGCCCAAGCTGAAATATTTTCACTTTTATTTGCAATTTCAATACCGCTTATAGATATAATAACACCTAAAAAATAGGCCCCACTATCACCCAAAAAAATTTTAGCACTAAAAATATTAATTAAGTAAAATCCAAAAACACACAAAAAAACAAGAAAAAGAGCTTCTGATAAGTTATGCAAGCCTTCGACTTTTGCTATATAACTAAAACCTAAAATAATTAAGCTACCAAGACCACTAGACAAACCATTTAAACCATCAATAAAATTCCAAGAATTACATGTTACCAATATACCGAATGCAGAGAAAACTACTGCCAACATTGGATCAAAAAGAAATATATTTAGAAAAAAAACATCACTTTCCTCAATGATTGAATTATTAAATATTGTGAGTATTAAGCACAAAATAAAAAGACTTAATAATCTTAAATGCACAGAAAGTTTGTTAGTTAAATCTTCTATAAAACCAATTATGAAAATTGGCAACGTGAACGAAATAAAAAGATAAGAATAGTAATTATCAAAATTGATAAATAGAATAAAAGATGTAGAAATTATGATTGATAAACCACCTAGTCTAGTAGCATCATGTAAGTGAACCTTTTGTATTCCATGATAATTGTCAAAACAAAAATATAGTTTCTTCTTAAATTTACATAAAAAATTTGCAGAGAAAAAAATACTTAAAAAAATTGATAATAAAAAAGCTAAATAGTTTTCAATACTCATACTATATTTATTTTTTTTTCCCAATTTAAGGCATCTGTAACAATTGTGTTTAAATTGTCATATTTTGGAGACCATTTTAATTTTCTTAATATTTTATTATTATTTGCAATTAAGCTTTTTGGGTCACCCTTTCTTTTATTTAAAATTTTTACTTTAAAATCTGTGCCTGAAACTTTTTTTACTGTGTTTACAACTTCATGAACAGAATAACCTTTACCATAACCACAATTAAAAACATCTGAAGGACCACCTTTTTTAAGGTAATCAATTGCGTTAATGTGAGCTTCAATTAAGTCTGAAACATGTATGTAGTCTCTAATACAGGTTCCATCTGGCGTTTTATAATCACTACCAAATATAGGCAAAAAGTCCCTTTTTTTACAAGCAGTTTGGCACGCTACCCTAATTAAATGAGATGCTGGTAAAGAAGTTTGCCCAGTTCTTTGAAGAGGGTCAGCTCCTGCAACATTGAAATATCTTAGAATCACATAATTCAAGTCATGATTTTTTAAAGTATCTTGAATAATCGTTTCACTCATAAGTTTTGACATCCCATAAGGACTATCAGGTTTTTTTTCTGTTTCTTCTGAAACATAATTTGTTTTAGGGGTTCCATAAACAGCTGCTGTAGAAGAAAAAATAAACTTATTAATATTAAACTCTATACAAGCTTTTACAAAATGGGCGGTTTCTACAGTATTGTTTAAATAATACTTTAAAGGGTTTGTAACAGATTCTGGAACCACAACACTTGCGGCAAAATGCGTTACTGCATCAAAACTTTCTTTTCTTAGAATGTCATTAACAGTCGCCAAATCACCAATGTTTGCTTTAATCAGATTTATATTTTTAGGAAGAAAATCAATATTACCAGTTGATAAGTTATCTATAACGGTCACTTTGCAATTCATATCAATCAATTGATGAACCATATGACTCCCAATATATCCAGCTCCTCCAGTAACTAGCACATGCATATAAGTTCCTCTTCCATAAAACTATCTATTAAGAACACTCTCTATACCTGCTAATGAGAGTGTTAATTGATATATAATTGATGTGACTGCTGATATTTTTTCAAGACTGGAAGCAAGTATTATTCTACGCGGAACAACAATTGTGCTTCCAGGCCTTATTGAGGAAAACTCATTCCAAAATCCATTAATTCTTCTTGATTTTCCATTGGGCTCAATTAAAAAAATCCTTTTTTTATCTGCAAGCTCTGTAAAGCCTGCAACAGTTTCAAAGTATTCATTTATTGTTTTATTCTTTTCCCATAAAATTGAACCAGGAGTAAGCGTTTCTCCAACTATAGTTATTGAGGTTGGTCTTGAGGGAATGAAAATTTTATCCCCATTTCTAACAATAGTTGATTTAAGCAGACTGATATTTGTAAAGTCTCCGACAATTCTTCCAATAGGCTTTGCTGTTGATGCCGCTTCAATTATTTCCTGCATTCCTGCTAAAGTTGATAAATCTGTTTTTGATGCTACGCTTTCAACACTTAATGCAATTGATTTTTCAAGTTCTCTTTTTAACCTTTCAATAGATACTTGCTCTCTTTCTTTTTCTTCAATTCTAGAAAAAACCAATCCTTCTAAAAATGCATTACTCTTTAAACCATCAGATCTAGATAGTAGGGAGAAGATTGTTTCACCCCTTCTTATTTGATAAATTCCTGGTTGATTTACCGCACCAGTTAATTCTACCTTTCCTAAACTAATATCACTTTCAATTGAAGGTACCCTTAAAACAGAGCCTGACTTGATTAAAACATCTTTCTCATTAGAAAAGGTGATTACGTTTTGTAAGTACTCTAAATTTCCATCGTCATTTTTATCTGGTAATAATAAACTTATATTTGAAGTGTTTGCCGTCTCTTTAAATCCCCCTGCTATATTTATAATTTCTTCAATATTATAACTTCCCCCCAAAGGCAAAATGCTTGGCTTTTCAACAGCACCCTTAACTTCAACTATAAATTTTTTTATCAACTCTTCAACTGTCCCAGCATTGTTTTTATTTATATTAGTTGCGAGACCAGAAAAAGGGGACAAATCTTCGAATGAAGTAATTAATTTCTCTAACAAATCATCTATTTCAGTTTTATTAAATAATTTTATTTCATCTCCTTTTTTTAATAAAAAATCTTGATCATTTTTCAAAACTTTATCAGGAGAGAAAGCATAATATTGTTTTGATTTATCTATTGTTTGTTTTCTGTTAATAATTCCAAAATAGCGGTAAGTTTCATATTTTAAATCATTTTCACTAATTAAGACATCTGAAAGATAAAGATCATCTGTAAACCCTAATTGCCTTTCTTTTTCAACTGAGCCAATAATTTTTATATTATTTTTGGATATATTATTAGAATGAACAAAAATTTTATCCCCAGGTTCTGCAAATGACTTAAAATCATTGATTTTTATTTTATTTACTCTTTGTATTTCAATTCTTTTTGTATCAGCGTCATTAGAATAACCACCGGCTATGGAAATAATAGAAGTGATTTTTGCAGATCCACCGATAGGGTAAAATCCAGGTGATATTATACTGCCTGACAAATTAACTAATTTCTCATTTATTAGACTGTTGATAATATCTGTATCTTTTAAGCCTTTTGCATTGTTTTTTAAATTAAATCTACTTGTATCAAAAATATTTTCTAATGATGAGCTATTATTTGATACTGCATCATTTTCTTCTTCCTTATCGTCAAAATCATCAACTGAATTGTTTTTACTGTCTCGAAAAGCGTAAAACAATGCTTCTAAATCAGCATTATTCTTAATATTTGAAATACTTTCTTGATCAAAAGATTTTAAAATGTTTGCCAATTGATTATTTATATATAGCTTATCATTACTTGTTTCAGACAATTCAGACATGTTGTCTTCAAAAGTATTATTATCATCTAATATTACAGCATCATATTCTATTTCTTTTTCTTTAAAATTTTCTATATTTTCAATATTATTATTTATAGCAAATGATATCTCATCTTGAGAGAAGAATTGAACAATGTCGCCATTTACTAATCTCATATCATAAGAGCCTGCATAAACCTCTTCAGGATTAAATGTTAAATATTTTATAGATCCTGTAGTATCTTCTCTTCTTTTTACAAGGGCAAATAATGGATATGTTTCTGGTAGGACGTATGAGGCATCAGGAATTAATTTTGACAATGTCAAATTTCCATCGAAATCTAACTCTTGTGGAAACCTTACCGTGCCAGTAAGAGATACACTTTTGGTTTCAACATTAATATTTTTTTTATCCGGGGAAACAATAATTTTTCCATCCTGAAAACCTGCATATGATAGTAAATCCTTTAAAGAAACGTTCTCATCATTTGAATTATAAAGATATATTCCAGGCCTAGCAATGTTACCTCTAATAAGAGTCATAGATGAAACTATATGTTTTAAAAGTTCAGGTTTTTGAATAAATAATTCTGGACAGTTATAATTTTTTTTATTTGTAAAAATATCTAAAGTTTCTTTATTTTGACCAAAATTAAGATTATCAATTAAAATATCATTATCTTTTTCTACAGCCATTTGTCTTAAAGTATTATGAACCGACATGAATTGAAATTTAACACTTGTGTTTGCTGCTTTGACATATTCACTTAATATTTTCACAGCTGAGCAATTGAAATTTGATTGACTAGTAGTGGGATTAAGAACATTAATTACATTAGGAGTTAATAAAAAATCTAAATCCGTTTTTCTTAAAAAATATAATTCATCATCTGATTTTAATGAAAGATCTTTATTATGCTTAAATATGTTCCACAAGTTAATAACTTTATATTCATTGCTTAATGTTTTATTGTTTTGAGTTTTTAAAATAAAGGCAAATTTATATGCATCATCAATTAAAAAATTTGCGTTAGGAACAATTGAAGATAAAGTAGAATACTTTTCAACCGGATAAAGAAAAGGAGACTTAACAGCTCCTTGGAGATTAACCAAACCACCTGAGGAGATTTCTTTAGGCATCACAAAAATAAGATCTTTATTATTTAATGATGTTTCTAAATTAAAGTTTAATTCCACTTTATCATTATTTGTTTTTGTTAATCTTTTAACAAAAAATTCTTTGTTGTATTCCAATGATCCAGAAATCTTAAATATTTCTTCGATATTCTGATTTTTTTCTAAAATTTCATATATACCAGGACTATTAATATTTCCAACTATTGCAGCA
>MDTD01144588.1_pt1 | contig 12750 bp, 10 predicted proteins | sample 811221 | NCBI WGS metagenome assembly MDTD01 (sample SAMN05326646, study PRJNA326480) | marine metagenome | isolation source: seawater | place: Pacific Ocean: South West | collected 2011 | reverse complement strand
TGCGTTATTTTCATTAATTAAAAAATTAGAATGTTTTTGAGAAACTTTCGCTCCTCCAAGTCTTTTTCCTCTATATCCAATACTATCAATTAATCTCCATGCTGTTTGCTTTTTATTGGGATTCCTAAATGTACTTCCACCAGTTCTAATAGCAAATGGCTGAGTATTTTTTCTTAATACCGAAATTTTATCTAGTTTTTTTTTAATCAAAGAGTTTTCTCTAAAAATATATCTAAATTCAGCGTCAATAATAGTTAAATTTTTATGAATAGATGTTTTTCTATAACTAAATCGTAAATCATCTTTTGTTAATCTTTTTATTTTTGAATTTCTATCTATTACTCTACAAGAAATAAAAAAATCGCTTATTTCATTTCCATAACACCCTGCATTCATTTTAATATTTCCTCCAATTGTTCCAGGAATACCTTTTAGAAATTCTAACCCACCTATATTATTATTTTGACAAAATTTTGCTAATTCCGCATCTTTGACTGCACTTCCAACAAGAATTCTCGAACTCCCTTTATTTACCTTAATTTGTGAAAAATCTTTTCCTAATTTTAAGACTATTCCTTTATACCCTCCATCTCTGATAATTATATTTGAACCGGCTCCTAAAACAAAAATGGGGATCCTTTTTGGCAAAAACCTTAAAACAAAAATTAATTTACCTAGTGTATTTACTTTTATAAAAATAGATGAATTTCCTCCAGTTCCAAACCAGGTTTTTTTCCCAAAATTATAGTTTATTTTTAATTTTGTATTTTTTTTTTCTAAATTTGTAAAAATCATTTTACTTAAAAATTTTTGCAAACCTATAAGCTATTTTACTACTTAGACCAGCACCTAAAAAAATAATATTATCACCGTTTAAGATTTTTTTATTTAAATCATTAAACAAATCCTTCTCTGAATTTACACTCTTAATAAACTTATTTTTAAATTTTTTTTTTAATTGTTTTTCAATAGTCACAGATGAAATCTTTTCTTTGTTTTTTTCTCCAGCTGAATATATCGGTAAAATATATATTAAATCTGAATACTTTAATGAGATTATGAAATCATCTAAAAATCTACATAGTCTTGAAAATCTGTGAGGTTCAAAAACTGTGAATATTTTTTTTTGGGTAATTGATTTTAGCGATTCTAATGTTTTTTTAATTTCCTGAGGGTGGTGAGCATAATCGTCAATAATCATATTATTTTGATTTTTAAATATAATTGAGAATCTTCTCTTTACGCCCTCATAATTTTTTAATCCTTCTTTAATACTTAAATCATTTACACCCAAACCTTTAACTACACAAATGGATCCTAGAATATTCTGAATATTATGATTTCCTAAAATTGGAACAATAACATTCTTCAATATTTTTTTTTTTTTAAAATTAATAATTACATCAAACTGTGAGAAGAATTTTTTTTTAACCTCAATAATTTTAATATCTTTTGCGTAAAAATTTGCATTAGGATTAAGTCCAAATGTAAATATTTTTTTTTCAAAAAGTTTATCTTTTATATCTCTTACATTTTTACTATCAATGCCTAAAGCTATGAAACCATAAAATGGTATATTTTTAGCATATTCAATAAAAGCTTCCTTAATTTGATTTAAATTATTGTAATAATCAACATGTTCTAAATCTATGTTATTAATCAACCCAATTGTTGATGGTAAAAATACAAAAGAACCATCAGATTCATCAGCTTCAGCTACCAACCATTCACCTTTGCCTAATTTTGCATTTGTTTGAAAGCTGTTTATTATTCCTCCATTTATTATTGTTGGGTCAAAACCAGCTTTTTCTAAAATTGTTGCTATAAGAGAAGTGGTTGTAGTTTTTCCGTGAGAACCGGCAACAGTAATAGACGACTTTAACCTCATAACTTCAGCGAGCATTGAAGCCCTAGAGAGTGTTGGAATTTTTTTTTTTTGAGCGAATTTTAATTCCTGATTATTTTTTTTAATTGCTGATGAGAAAACAACTATATCTGAATTTTGAATATTGCTAGACGAATGATTAGAAAAAACCTTAATACCTTTTTTTATCAATCTTTTGATAATTATATTTTTATTTATATCACTTCCTGTAACTTTAAATCCTAATTTATAAAGAATTTCAGCTATTGCACTCATTCCAATACCACCAATTCCAATGAAGTGAATACTTTTATTTTTTCCAATCATTATGACACTATTTTTTTGATTAAATCTAATAGAGAATTGTTGTAAGGCTCAAGATTTCTTTTCACTAATTTTTTTTTTTCAAAAAATTTATTCTGCAAAACCTTTGCAATATTAGAATAGTCTATATTTTTCTCATTAACAATTAAACATTCATTTTTCTTTTTAAATTCTTTTGCATTTAGTTTTTGATGATTGTCCATAGATGATGGTAATGGAAAAAGAATTGCAAATTTTTCAAATAGTTCAAGTTCGGCTAGAGTCGAGGATCCACATCGAGTAATTACAACATCTGATATTGAAATGTTTCTGTAAATATTTGTAAAAAAATTCTTTAAAATGAAATTAATTTCTAATTGCTGATATCTTCTCCTAAGTTTATCGTAATCTTCATTCCTTACCTGCTGAATGACTAAGATTTTTTTTTTTAATTTTTTATCAAAAAATTTAAATATCTCTGGTACTACATTTGCAAAAACTGCTGCTCCTTGACTTCCACCAATTATTAATAGAATCTTTTTCTTAGTTTTTTTTTTAATATTTATTTTCTTTCGAACAGGAATGCCTGTGAATTTTGAATTTATCGGAGAAAATTTTGTTTTTTTAAATGTAATAGCAACCGTAATATCAATTTTTGATAAAAATTTATTAGCTTTTCCAAGGATAGCATTTTGTTCGTGAATCAAAGTTTTAATGCCTAAAATTTTAGCCAGTATAATCGGAAATATAGAAGTATAACCGCCAAATCCTACAACCAAATTAGGTCTTTTTTTAATAAAAAGATACGTAGTTTTAATAATTGATAATATAACACCAAATAAGTTTATGATAAGCTGTCTGATTGAGCCGGTAAATCTTGGAGTTAAAACATTTTTAAATTTACAGTAGTTTATTTTGGCTAGTTTTTCAACGCGATCATCTACTAAAAAAAAATAATCAAATAATTTTTTCTCATCTGATTTATAAAGAGATAAAGCCGGAAAAAAATGGCCACCGGATCCACCAGTTATAAGGAATATTATTTTTTTCATCTACTCTTTTTTGTTAATGATAATATAAAACCAATTAAAATTGCACAAGAAAGCATGGATGATCCACCATACGAAATAAAGGGTAAAGTCATTCCTTTAGTTGGAAAAAGATTTAAACTTGAAGATACATTTATAAGAGTTTGAAAAATAAAAATATTTGAGAGACCTATTAATGCCGAAAAATTAAAAAAGTTTTTTTCATTAATTGATATCAAATAAATTCTCCAAAATATGAAAAGATAAATTAACAATATAAATGATGTAAATATTATGCCAAGTTCTTCCCCAGCTAAGGCAAAGATAAAGTCAGAATGAACATCTGGTAAAGTTTTCGAAATTTGACCTGCTCCTATACCTTTTCCAAAAAAACCTCCACTTGAGAACGACTCAAGTGATTTTGAAATTTGATAATTATCTCCAATATTTAAAAAAAAATTTTTTAATCTAAATTGAACATGATCTAAAAAAAAAAAACAAAATACTAATGCAGAAAAAAAAGAAAAAGACATAAATGAAATTATTTTTGAATTAATTCTAGCCATTAATAGTTGAGAAAACCACACAATAAATACAAGAAGAAACATTCCAAAATCAGGCTGGGAAATCAAAATAGAAGATATTATTAATAATAAAATTATATTAAAAATTATAGAACTATCATTTTTATTTTTATATCTACTAAAGAGAAGGGCGCTAACTATAACGAAAGAAGGTTTAATAAGTTCCGAGGGTTGCAAAGAAAAATTTGAAATTTTTATCCATCTTGAAGCACCTTTGAATTCTGAGAAAAAAATAATAGCAATAATAGAAAGTATCATTGCTAAACTTAAAATTATTACAGAACATAAGATAATATTTTTTGGAGACAATGCAGAGAGAGTCAAGATTGTAAATATTCCTATTATTACAAAAACAATATGTTTCTTTATCAAATAATATTGAGATAATTCATATTTTGACCCCAGTATCTGAGATGCACTAAAGACAAGCATAATGCCAATTGAAATCAAAATACATGTTGGAATTAAAATAAATTTATCCAGATCATTCCACCAAAACTTTATTTTAATAAATTCATTTTTCATTTTATTTGTTTATGGAACAGATTTTTGAAATATTTTCCTCTTTCAGAAAAATTTGTAAATTGGTCATATGATGAACAGGCAGGGGAAAATAAAATATTTACCTTTTTTTTTAATTTAAACGCATCTTTAACCGCTGAATTAAATGCAGTTTCGAGATTTGAAAAGTATGCTGATTTTATAGAATTTTTTTTTAAATAATTATGAAAGTTTTTTTTAGCTTCACCAAAAGTATAAGCTTTTATAATTTTGTGTTTCTTTTTTTCTATTCCTTTTAGTCCTCCATGTTTTTCTCTTCCACCAATGATTAATAAATTGTTTTCTAATGATTCCAAAGCCGTAAGAACGGAGTCAATATTTGTTGATTTACTATCATTAAAAAATTTAATATTTCTTTTTGAACCAATAAATTCAATTCGGTGCTCTACATTTTTTAATTTCTCTACTGCCCTATAAAAATTTGAATGTTTCAAACCTAATGCAAAAAAAACTGTATATGATGCGATTAAGTTTTGATAATTATGTTTTGCAATTGTAAACTTAATCTTATCTTTTTTTATTATAATTCTTTTATTTATCAAATTATTTATAATCTCAATTTCATATTTATTTTCACGAAAATTCACATCAGATTCTTTATTGTGATCTGTACTTATTGTAATTAACTTACTTTTAAAATTCATTTTAAATTCATTAGCAATCTTTTCACATATTTTATTATCGATACAAATAATTGCGATTGATGATTTAGTTTGATTTCTAAATATGTTTAATTTTGCTTTTATATATGCATTCATATTTTCATGCCAATCAATATGATCCTTTGAAACGTTAAGTAAAACTGCAATTTTAAATTTTAGATTTTGAATTCTATCAAGCTGAAAAGATGAGATTTCAACTACCAATGGGCCTAAGTACTTATCTAAGTCTATTTTATCTAATGGAATACCAATATTTCCACACATTTGGGATTTTAATTTTTCTTTAAAAGAAATTAAATTTTTGGTAAATAGTGTTGTCGTAGTTTTTCCATTAGTCCCAGTTATACCAATTAAAGTTTTTTTCTTTTCAAGATACGATAAAAACTCTAAGTCTGAAATTATTTTAACTGAATTTTTTTTTGCTTTCTTTGCAGCAATATGTGTGTTTTTACCTTGACTTTTTATCCCTGGACTAAGAACAAGATAGTCTAATGTTTCAAAATTTGTATCTTCAACTGAACAAATTTCAATTTTATTTTTTTCTGCCTTCTTTCTTATAATTATGTCATCATCCCAACAAATGGTTTTGCACGATGTTTTTTTTAATGCTCGAGCAAGCGACATCCCAGAAACTCCAAGACCAACAATATAAATATTTTTATTTAGTTTTTTTGAAATCATCTAAGTTTCAAACTGGCCAATCCCAAAAGAGCAAGAATAATTGAAATTATCCAAAACCTTATAACGATTGTAGATTCAGACCAACCTTTTTGTTCAAAGTGATGGTGAATGGGAGCCATTCGAAAGATTCTTTTGCCTGTTATTTTAAAAGAAATTACTTGAGCTATTACAGATAGAGCCTCTAAAACAAAAATTCCTCCGATAATTGATAAAATAATTTCATGTTTTGTTGCAACAGCAACTGCACCAATTGTCCCACCAACAGAGAGCGAGCCGGTATCTCCCATAAATACCATTGCCGGAGGAGCATTATACCATAAAAATCCTAATCCACTTCCAATTAAGGCACTACAGATTATGACTAATTCACCAGTATCACTAATGTAAGGTATTTTCAAATAAGACGAGTACATTGAATTTCCAGTGAAATATGTAATAAAAGCAAAAGAAAGGGCTGTTATCATAATTGGTCCTATTGCCAAACCATCTAAGCCATCGGTTAAGTTTACCGCGTTTGCACAACCTACAATAACAATTGCACCGAACAAATAGTAAAAATATCCTAAGTCAATAAATAATCCTTTAGTAAAAGGTATAAATACAACATTAACGAGTTCAGAGCTTATAATATTATTTAAATAAAAAATGAATAAAAATGATGCTGTAAACTCCAAAATTAATCTATGAGAACTCTTTATACCCTCAGATGAATTGGTTTTTAATTTTTTATAATCATCAAATGCTCCAATTAAACCAAAAATAATTGTGATACTAAATATTAGCCAAACAATGTCACTTGTAAGATCAGCCCATAGAGTAATTGAGAAGAAAAGTGAAATTAAAATAAGCATTCCTCCCATGGTTGGCACCCCAACTTTATTAATCAAATGACTTTTAGGCCCGTCTTTTCTGATTGGCTGACCATTTTTCTGAATCTTTTTTAAAATTTTTATTAATTTAGGACCTAAAAAGAAAGAAATAAGAAAAGCAGTAAACAGTGCTCCACCTGCTCTAAATGTTAAGTAATTAAATAGGTTTAGGAAACTATAATTTTCTACATGTGGTAAAAAAAAATAAAAAAACATCTTAGGATTCTTTTCTTAATTTTTTACAAATTTCATGTAATTTAGTTGAGTTTGAACCCTTTATCATTACAATATCGTCATTCTTTAAAATTTTTAATAATTTATTGTATACCTTTTCAGGATTATTAAAATGAATTGCTTTTATTTTTTTTGAGATATTTTGATTGATGACTTTTGTGTATATGCCAACTGTTAAAAGAATATCAGGTGAAGATTTTTCTATTTCAGTTATAATATCGCTATGAAGTTTTTCTGAGGATTCTCCTAATTCGAGCATATCTCCAATTATACAAATTTTTCTTTTTTGCTTAAAGAGTATATTATTTAAATTTTTAATTGATGTAACTAATGAACTTGGACTTGAATTGTATGATTCATCAATAAGGGTAATAGTTTTTTTTGATATCTCTATTTTTTGAATTTTTCCTCTACCTTCAAGAAATTCTAATTTTTTAAAACTATGTTTTGATATTTTACGTGTTATTTTTAATAATTCTAATATTCCCATAATTATAGAAACATTTAATTCCCAAATTTTTGAATTTAAGCTACCTGATAACTTAATTATTTTATTTAAAATCGAGAAATTGTATAAGTTATTTTTGTTTTTAAATATTTTAAAATCTGATTTATGCGAATGTCCAAATGAATAGATTTTACTTTTTTTTTTTTTTACTACTTGTTTTAAAAAATCAAAATATTCGTCATCTCTTGGAAGAATTGCAATATTCTTTTTTGAAAAGAAATCAAAAATTTTTGATTTTTCTACAGCAATATATTTTTTAGACTTAAAATTTCCAATATGAGCATTGCCAATATTAGTAATAATCGCAATATCAGGTCTAGCTATTTCAACTAAATTCCTGATTTCACCTGGTTTATTCATACCGATTTCTATGATTGAGATTTCAGTTTCTTTTGGCATTTTCGCTAATGTTAAAGGCATACCAATTTCATTATTATAGTTCCCATAATTAGCATGAGTTTTAAATTTTGTTTTAAGAATTTTATTTAACCATTCCTTAAGTGTAGTTTTTCCACTACTACCAGTTATGCAGATTAGAGTATTATTCTTTAGTCTTTTTCTTGAAAAAATAGCCAGTTGTGTAAGAGATTCATTAGTATTTTTAACTGGTATAAGTCTCTCTTTATTCTCAAAATAATTTAAGTTTTTTTCATTTATTAATGATGCTAAAGCTCCTTTTTTGAGAGCTTCATATATAAAATTATGTCCATCGTAATTTTTTCCTTTTATAGGGACAAAAAGATTTCCTTTATGAACTGTTCTAGAATCAATTGAAATATCATTAAAAATAAAATTTTTTTTTATGGAAATTTTACAGTTAAGGGCCTTATTTATTTCTTTTAAACTCCACATATTATTTTTTTAATAAGTACTTCAATGCAATATCTTTATCACTGAATAGTATTTTTTTTTTCTTTACTATCTGATAATTTTCATGACCTTTACCAGCTATTAATAAAATGTCATGAGGTTTAATTATATTTATTGAACTCATAATAGCCCGTTCTCTTGATTCAATTTTTTTAATTTTTTTTAAATTCTCATTATTAATTTCAGCAATCATGTCATTTATTATTGTTTTGGGATTTTCAAATCTAGGGTTGTCATTTGTTATAATTATCTGATCAGCAAATTTAACAGCAATTTTAGTCATCATTGATCTTTTGCCTTTATCTCTATCACCACCACATCCAAATACTAAGATTAAACTTCTTTTAGTTAACCTTCTTAATGATTGCAAAACTACTTTTAATGCATTTGGAGAATGAGCATAGTCAATAAAAACTTGAAGATCATTTTTATTATAGATTTTTTCTAATCTTCCTGAGGGACTATTTAATTTGTGTATAATCTTAAAATGAGTTTTTTTTATTTTATGCGCAAAAACTAATAATAAAGAACAAATTTTATTTAAAATTTCATATTCCGATGATGCTTCAATTTCAAAGTCAAGATTCTTTCTATTGAGATCTACAGAAACAAAAAATTTGTCACTTAATTTTTTAATATTCTTAATTTTTAAAAAAGAAGCTTTTCTTCCATAATCAAGAATTTTCAGTCCTTTTCTATTACAAATATCCTTGAAATAATCCGAATATTTAGAATCTGAAAAGATTACAGCTACTGAATTTTTTTTTGTATATTCTGAAAAAAGAAGAGACTTGGATTTTTTATAAACATCAAACTTTTTATGATAATCGAGATGATCTCTAGATAAGTTTGTAAAAGCAACCTTATCAAATTTTATTGGAAATAGCCTGTATTGATCGAGTCCTATACTTGATGCCTCAAAAATTACTTTTTCACAATTTTTCTTTGATAACTTAGATAAGATCTTATGATTAGTAATCGAGTTTGATGTAGTGAGATCAGATTTCATAATTTTTTTATTGTTAAAAAAAATACCAAGAGTACCAATCCCACTATTATTTTTACCTAATATATTCCAAATTTGTCTAGTATAATGAACAACACTTGTTTTTCCATTAGTCCCCGTAACAGCAATTTTTTGATTTACATTGTTAGTAAAAATTATTGATGATACTTCAGATAAAACTTTTCTTACGCTTTTGCATTTAATAAAAACGAAATTTGAACTTTTTGATTTTATCTCATAATTTTCTGAAACTATGATTGCAACTTTTTTTATTTTTGAGAGAGTAGGAATAAAAGATTCCCCATTTTGTTTTTCACCTTTTACTGCAGCAAAAATAAAATTTTCTTTTATTCTTTTGGAATTATCTGATATTCCTTTAACTTCAAAATCAAGAAAATTTTTTATTTCTACAAATGTCTTGCATTTTTTTATGATTTTTCCCAGTCTCATATTAATTAAAAGCTAGACCATTTAAATAGTTTCTTTTGTCTAAAATAGGAGATATTTTTTTTGTTATTTCTGAGAAAGTTGGAGCTGCGGTATCACCACCAAAATACTCCAGAAATCTGTTATTCCTTCTTTTTGGCTCATCAAATAAAACAAGTGTTAAATATTTAGGCTCTTCGATTGGAAAAACTCCAATGAATGAGGTAATTACTTTGTCACTGTTATAATTACCATCAACAAACTTTTCAGATGTACCGGTTTTACCTCCAACTTCTAATCCCAAAACCTTTGCCTTTTTTCCTGTTCCTTCTTCAACAATTCTCTCAAGAAGACTATTAATTTTATTTGAAGTTTTAGTATCTAAAATTCTTTTAACAGGATTTGACTCTTCGAGTGAGATTGTTGGTTTAATTTTAAAACCACCATTTACTAACGTTGAAAAACTACTTGCTAAACTTATTGGTGAAATAGATATCCCATATCCAAAACTTATAAATTTTGACGCAGTCGCATTCCAATAATTAGGAAGATTATTTGATACTATTTTAAGACCAGAAATATCTAGGTTTTCAGTTAGCCCTATTCTTTTAAAAAAATCTTTTTGTTTTTCATAACCCATAAAATCAAGTAATTTTATACTTCCGATATTAGAGGATTTAATAAATATATCATCGAAAGTAAGTTTTTTTTCACCCTTAATTTCATCTTTAATTTGTTTTTCATTTGTTATTTGATAGGGAAATTCTACGTCAAAAATTTCTTTTGTAGCTTTAGATTCACTTTCAAAAGCTAAGGCAGCATTAAAAATCTTTAAGGTAGATCCCATCTCATATCTTGCTTCGGTAACTAAATTATTCTCAGAAAATGCTTTAATTCGTTCAGGATAATTAGGATCAAAATCTGGCAAAGAAACCATAGAAATTATTTCTCCATTATTTACATCCATAACAAGTGCCAATGCAGAATTAGCCTCATATGTTTTCATACTTTTACTTAATTCTTCATGCACAATCGATTGAATTCTTAAATCCAAAGATAAATTTATATTTTTTCCATTAGATAGTTTAGTATGAAAATTTTTTTCAAGTTTACTTTTCGGTTCATAAAATTTGGATAAAAAACCAGTAATATGGCAGAATAAATTATGTTGAGGATAAATTCTTTTCTGAGATTTTTCAAAAATTAAACCTGGATCCCCAATTTTTTTTAATTGATTTATTTCATAATTACTTAAGTTATTTTGAATAAGAATATAATGTTGTTTTGAGAATGCATAATTTATAAAGGTTAAATTTTTATTAGAAAAAATTTCTTTAATTTTACTTTTTACCATTTTTTTGTTAATCAGTTTTTTAGTATTTAAATACAGATCATATGTGGGTAGGTTAGTAGCAATTAAAGTACCATTTCTATCAAAAATTTTCCCTCTTTCTACATTATTAGAAGAATATTTTGGCCGGCTATTTTCAGATTTTAAAGTTATTTGAAAAAGATTATAAAAAATATTAAGAAAAAAAGCTGATGTGAGTGCTAAACAAATTAAATTGAAGTTTTTTGCAAAAGTTAAGGTCTTTTCTTTTGAGGCCAAATTAACTAAATCATTGTTATCCCTAAATTTTACTTTTGAAGTATTTAGCGTTCTAAAATTTGGTCGAAGGTTTTCAAATAAATAGTTTTTCCCTTTTTCCATTAAAAATCCTCCTGATTTAATTTATCAGTATCATTCTTCTTTAATTTAATTCGATCCTCCTGAATAATTGGTACTAAATCAAACTCTGATTCATTTATTTCTTTTAATCTTTGAGGTCTAATATCATAAGTAATATTATTGTTAATTTTTTCTATTTCTGAATGTATTTGTTTAATATTTTTATTTAATTTAGTAATCTTTATTTCTTGATTACTTACTATTAAATTTAACGAAACTAAAATAGTAATAGAAAGAACAAATAATATTGTATTAATAATTTTCATATTTTTTCAGCAACTCTCAGTTTTGCGGATCTTGATCTTGGATTATTTTTTATTTCTTTATCTGATGGTGTGATGGCTTTTTTTGTTATTACTTTTAGTAAAGCACTAGATTTTTTTTTTTCAGGTAAGTGTTTGTAATTATTAAATGCCATAATACTGTTATCTTTAAAAAATCTTTTTACAATTCTATCCTCTAGAGAATGAAATGAAACTATTGCGATCCTTGATTTTTTATTTAGGAGAACCAAACATTTTTTTAAAAAATTTTCTAATTCTTGAAGTTCATCATTTACAAAAATTCTCAAGGCCTGAAAAACCCTTGTAGCTGGATGAATTTTTTTTTGAAAATTTATTTTTTCAATAATTTTACTTAACATTTTAGTTGAGTAAATTCTTTTTTTCTTTCGAAATTCTATTATTGAACGGGATATTTTCCTAGAATTTTTTTCTTCTCCTAGAAAATAAAAAATTTCACTTAATTTTCTCTCCGAAAATTCATTAATTACTTTTTCAGCTGTGATTCCATCAGAGTCTTTATTCATTCGCATATCTAACGGCCCATCATTTGAAAAAGAAAAACCTCTATCTGGATTGTTTAATTGAGTGTTTGAAATACCAAGATCTAACAAAATTCCATCGAGGTATTTGACTTTTTTTTTTATTAAAATAGTTTCAATATTACTAAATTGCTCAATTTCAAAATCAAAATTATTAGGATATTTCTTTTTTAAATTAAATGCATAATTTAAAGAATCTGGGTCTCTATCAATGCTTAAAACGTTACATTGAGCTTTTTCTAAAATCTTTTTTGAATAACCACCTTGACCAAATGTTCCATCAAAGTAAAACTTATTTTTTTCAGGTCTTATTTGGTCAACTACCTCATCAACCAATACTGGAAGATGTGTCAAATGATCTGACATTTTTAATTAGCTTGTCTTCTCAAAAATGCTGGAATTTGGAGGAGATCATCATCTAAATCATTTTGTTTTTTTTGCTTGAAATCAGAAAGATTTGAACCTTCATTTTGTTTTAGAGAATCATTCTTTAATAAAACATCTTTTTCCGAATCTTCAATGGTTCCATCATTTTTGTTTTGTTGTGATTCAACAAGGTCATTTTCATCCTTAATATTATTTTTTTCCTTCAATATTTCTTT
>MDTD01161342.1_pt1 | contig 12752 bp, 12 predicted proteins | sample 811221 | NCBI WGS metagenome assembly MDTD01 (sample SAMN05326646, study PRJNA326480) | marine metagenome | isolation source: seawater | place: Pacific Ocean: South West | collected 2011 | reverse complement strand
TTTAGCTTCTATTTTAATTTCTAGAGGTTTTAAAGTTAGATTAAGAAAATTAGATCCTTATTTAAATGTAGACCCAGGAACAATGAGCCCATATCAACATGGAGAGTGCTTCGTAACTGATGACGGTGCAGAAACAGATCTTGATTTAGGTCACTACGAGAGATTTACAGGGGTAAACTCAAGAAAATCAGACAACGTAACTACAGGAAAAATTTATTCTCAAGTTTTGAAAAAGGAAAGAAGAGGGGATTATCTTGGTGCGACTATTCAAGTAATACCGCATGTAACAGACGCTATAAAACAATTTATTTTATCGGATGTAAATGATGAAGATTTTATGTTTTGTGAAATTGGAGGAACTGTCGGAGATATTGAATCTTTACCATTTATTGAAGCAATAAGACAATTGAGAAATGACCTTGGGAAAGAAAATACATGTTTTGTCCATGTCACATTATTACCTTTTATAAATGCAGCGAAAGAACTAAAAACTAAACCAACGCAACACTCTGTTAAAGAGTTGCAAGGTATGGGTATACAACCTGATATTTTGTTATGTAGGACAGAGTGTAAAATTCCTAATGATCAAAAAAAGAAAATTGCACAATTTTGTAATGTAAGGGAAGATGCTGTTATTGAAGCAATTGATGTTGACTCAATTTATAAAGTCCCAATCGCTTATCATGAAACTGGTTTTGACAGAGAAATCCTTGATTATTTTGATTTAAATGACGATAAGTCTCCTGATTTAAGTGTATGGAAAAAAATTATTTCTATACAAAAATCATCTGAAGGTGAAGTAAGTATTGGAATTGTTGGAAAATATACATCTATAATTGACTCTTATAAATCTTTAATTGAAGCAATTACTCATGGCGGTATAGCTAATAAGACAAGAGTTAATTTAATTTGGATAGATTCAGAAAATATTGATAATAACTTTAATTGTTTTAAAGATATAAATGGAATAATTGTACCTGGTGGTTTTGGTGAAAGAGGGTCGGATGGAAAAATTGCAGCTATTAATTATGCAAGGTTGAATAAAATACCTTTTTTAGGAATCTGTTTAGGAATGCAATTGGCAGTTATAGAGTTTGCAAGAAATGTAATGAATCATAAAGAAGCTTCATCAACTGAGTTTGGTGAAAGTAAATTTCCTATCATATCTTTACTAACTGAATGGAAAACAAAAAAAGGAAAAGAAAAAAGAGATATTCTTAGTGAATATGGAGGGACTATGAGACTTGGATCCTATGAATGTCTTTTAAAATCTAATTCAAAGATATATAGTATTTATAAAAACAAGTCAATATTTGAAAGACATAGACATAGATATGAGGTCAATATAAATTTGTGTGAAAAGTTCACAGAAAACGGTATGACCTTTGCAGGGATGTCTCCAGACAATATTTTGCCAGAAACATTAGAATTAAATAATCATCCATGGTTTATTGCTGTTCAATTTCATCCTGAACTTAAATCCAGACCTTTTAAACCACACCCTCTATTTGTTTCGTTCATAGATGCATCATTAAATCAATCAAGATTACTATAGTTTAAAATGTATGATTAAAAAAATTAAAATAGGTAAATTTAATATTAAAAATGACAATAAATTATTTTTGATTGCAGGTCCATGTGTAATTGAAAGTAGGGATCATACAATTTATCACGCCAAAATGATTAAACAAATATGTGATGAAATTTCAATAGATTTTGTTTTTAAATCTTCTTTTGATAAAGCCAATAGAACAAACATTAATTCTAATAGAGGAGTTGGACTTGAAAAAGGTCTAGATATTTTAAATGAAATTAAAAATAGTTTGAAAATCCCAGTTTTGACTGATATTCATGAAAGCTATCAATGTGATGCTCTAAAAGAGGTTGTTGATATTATACAAATACCTGCATTTTTATGCAGACAGACTGACTTATTATTGAATGCTTCAAATACTGGTAAAATAATAAACATAAAAAAAGGTCAATTTTTGGCTCCCTGGGATATGGTAAACGTTGTAGAAAAAATAAAATCTACTGGTAATGATAATATAATTTTAACTGAAAGGGGAACTTCATTTGGATATAATAATTTAGTTTTTGATTTGAGATCACTAATAGAGATGAAAAAAACAGGATATCCTATAGTATTTGATGCAACACATTCAGTTCAAAGTCCTGGTGGTTTAGGAGATACCTCCGGTGGAAATAGAGAGTATATTCCATATTATTCTAATGCTGCTGTGACTATTGGTATTTCTGGAATATTCATGGAAGTTCATGAAGATCCTGACAATGCGCCAAGCGATGGTGCAAATATGATTAAGTTAGATAAATTAAAAACTATTCTTAGAAATATTATTAAAATAGATCAGTTAATAAAAGATCACTCCATAGGAAATTCTAATGATTAAAATTGAAAATATAAAAGGTAGACAAATTCTTGATAGTCGTGGAAATCCAACAGTCGAGGTTGATGTAATTTTGTCAAATGGATTATTTGGAAGAGCCAGTGTTCCTTCTGGAGCATCTACTGGTAAGTACGAATCTATTGAACTTAGAGATGAATATAAAGCGTATCACGGAAAAGGTGTCACTAAAGCTATAGATAATATTGATAATGATATCAAAAATATTATTCTAGGTAGATCACCTTTAGAACAAACTAAAATTGATAACGATCTAATAAGTCTAGATGGAACTTCAAATAAAAATAATTTAGGAGCAAACGCTATTCTTGGTGTTTCAATGGCAATAGCAAGAGCAGCTGCCAGTTCATTAAATCAACCATTATATAAATATATTGGTGGTTTAAGCTCAAAAATAATGCCTGTTCCTTTAATGAATATTATAAATGGTGGAGCTCATGCAAATAATTTATTAGACATTCAAGAATTCATGATAATGCCGGTTAATTTTCATAGATTTAGTGATGCATTAAGAGCTGGAGTTGAAATTTTTCATAATTTAAAAACAATATTAAATGATAATAAATATTCAACAAGTGTTGGGGATGAAGGTGGATTTGCTCCTGAAATAAATGATCCTAAGACTGCTCTAGACCTGATATCAAAATCTATAGAGGTAAGTGGCTACAAAGTTGGTAAAGATATTTTTATAGCATTAGATGCAGCTGCAAGTGAATTTTTTAAAAAGAAAAAATACTTCCTAAATGATAGTAATGATTCATTAAACACTGATGAATTAATTGAATATTGGGGAAATCTTATTAATAATTATCCAATTATTTCAATCGAAGACCCTTTTAATGAAGATGATATTAACGGATTTGTTAAATTTACAAATTTATATGGTAATAAACTTCAAATTGTTGGAGATGATTTATTTGTAACTTCAGAAGATAAATTAAGCAAAGGTATAAATAAAAAAGCTGGTAACTCAATTCTGATTAAATTAAATCAAGTTGGCACTTTGACGGAGACACTTGATACAATATCTAAAGCAAAAAAGCATAATTTTAATACAATTATATCGCACAGATCTGGTGAAACTGAGGATAATTTTATATCTGACTTGTCTGTAGGAATAAATGCGGGTCAAATTAAAACAGGTTCTTTATCAAGATCAGATAGAACTTCTAAATATAATCAATTGCTCAGAATTGAAGAACAGTTGGGAGAAGAGGCAAAATTTATAGGCAATGAAATCTTGGATATAATAAAAAAATAATGATAAATTATTTTAAAAGAGACTTCGTTAAACTCTTATTATCCCTAATTATATTAGTATGCATATATTATTCTATTAATTTAACTTTTTTTAATGAAAAATCTGTAAATAAAATTTTTCAAATGAATGATAAAATTTTTCTCTTAAATAAAAAATTGTCTGACTTACAGAGAAAAGAGGAAGAATTAATGACTAAGATTGAATTTTTATCACTTGAAACATTAAATGAAGATTACGTAAGTGAGTTAGCTCAAAAAACCTTGGGTTTGATAAATGAAGATAATGTTCTGGTTATTTTAGATGAATAATATCATGAATTTATTGTATTTTATACATAAAATGTATATATGAGTATTATGAATATAAATGATGAAAAAACTATTAAATCCAGCTCAAAAAAGAAAAGTAACTATAATTTAGATCTTTTGTTAAATCTTAATAAACAAATGTTACTTATAAGAAGGTTTGAAGAAAAAGCTGGACAGCTTTATGGAATGGGAAAAATTGGTGGATTTTGCCATCTCTACATTGGACAAGAAGCAGTTGTTGTGGGGATTAATTCAGCACTTGAAGATCACGATACTATGGTTACCTCTTATAGAGATCATGGTCATATGTTAGTATGTGGAATGGATCCTAAAGGTGTTATGGCTGAATTAACCGGTCGAATAACAGGTTACTCAAAGGGCAAAGGTGGTTCTATGCACATGTTTAGCAGAGAAAAGGGTTTTTTTGGTGGTCATGGTATTGTCGGAGCTCAAGTTCCAATAGGTGCTGGGATAGCGTTTTCTCATAAATACAAAAATGAAAAATCTATATGTGTAACTTTTTTTGGAGACGGTGCTGCAAATCAAGGTCAAGTGTATGAGACGTTTAATATTGCTGCTTTATGGAACTTACCTGTTCTTTTTGTAATTGAAAATAATCTATATGGAATGGGTACTTCAGTTCAAAGGTCCTCTTCAACAGATAACTTCGCAATTAGAGGTGAAGCTTTTGGAATTAAAAATAAAACTGTTAATGGCATGGATGTTTTAGATGTAAGAGAGGCAGCTATAGAGGCTGTAAATTATTGTAGATCAAAACAAAAACCGTTTATTTTAGAAGTTAAAACATATAGATTTAGGGGTCATTCTATGTCAGACCCAGGTAAATATCGGACAAGAGATGAAGTCGCTGAAATGAGAAAAAATGGTCCATTAAAAGCTCTACAAAGATTAATTTTAGAAACCGGTTTTAAAGAAGATGAGCTTAAAGAAATAGATAATCAAATTAAAATTAACATCAATGAAGCTGCTGAATTTGCTATAAATTCAGAGTTACCAGATGAATCTGAACTTTTAAAAGATATTATAATTGAATAATGAAAAATAATGAAATATTAATGCCTGCCTTAAGCCCCACAATGGAAGAAGGTACACTTGCAAAATGGCTAGTTAAAGTTGGAGATAAGATTAGTTCTGGTGATTTAATAGCTGAAATCGAAACTGATAAAGCAACTATGGAGATTGAAGCCGTTGAAGATGGATTTATATCAAAACTTATGGTTGAAGAAGGAACACAAGGTATTAAAATTAATACTCCTATTGCTGAATTAAGAGAAGATGAAAAAGTAACTGATTCCAATATGATTTCAAATGAGACAAAAGTTATTAATATTGCAAGTAATCAAGAAATAATTTCAGATGACTCATCTTTAATTAAATCTACAGATAATGTTTCAAATTTACCTAATGATAATAATACGAAAAAGATTACTGTTAGAGAAGCTTTAAGAGATGCAATTTTAGAAGAAATGGAAGAAGATAGCGATGTTTTTATTTTGGGAGAAGAAGTGGCAGAATATGAAGGTGCTTATAAAGTCACTCAAGGTCTTTTAGAAAAGTTTGGAGATAAAAGAGTTATTGATACCCCAATAACCGAACATGGTTTCACGGGTATTGGCGTAGGGGCTGCATTTGGTAATTTGAAACCAATAGTAGAGTTCATGACATTCAATTTTTCAATGCAAGCTATTGATCAAATAATAAATTCAGCTGCTAAAACATTATATATGTCTGGCGGTCAAATGGGATGTCCAATAGTTTTTAGAGGTCCAAATGGAGCTGCAAGTAGGGTTGCTGCACAACATAGCCAATGTTTTGCTAGTTGGTATTCTCATGTTCCAGGATTAAAAGTTGTGTCTCCTTGGTCAAGTGAAGACGCAAAAGGATTACTTAAATCTGCAATAAGAGATCCAAATCCAGTAGTGTTCCTTGAGAATGAAGTTATGTATGGTCAATCTTTTGAATGTCCTACTTCTAAAGAATTCACATTGCCAATTGGAAAAGCTAAACTTGAAAAAAATGGTTCCGATGTAACAATTGTTGCTTTTTCTATAATGGTTGGTAAAGCATTAGAAGCAGCTTATGAATTAGATAAAAATGGTATAAATGCAGAAGTTATTAATCTTCGCACTCTTAAGCCTTTAGATTTAGATACAATTATAAATTCAGTTAAAAAAACAAATAGATTAATTACTTGTGAAGAAGGTTTTGGTTATTCTGGAATTGGTGCTGAAATTTCTTCATTGATACAAGAACACGTATTTGATTGGCTAGATGCTCCTATTTTGAGAGTTCACGGTAAGGATGTTCCTATGCCATATGCTGAAAATTTAGAAAAATTGGCTTTACCTCAAACAAGTGATATTATTAATAAAGTTAATCAAATTTGTTCCTAAAGTGGATCTAGTATGAGTAATGAAATTTTAATGCCAGCTTTAAGCCCAACGATGGAGGAGGGGACACTTTCTAAATGGCTTGTTTCTGAAGGCGATACAATTTCATCTGGTGATTTAATAGCTGAAATTGAAACTGACAAAGCCACTATGGAGGTTGAATCTATTTTTGATGGTATTGTTGGAAAACTTTTTTTTAATGAAGGAACAGAGGGAATAAAAGTCAACACACCGATTGGAATTATATTAGATTCTGGAGAGAAATATGACGAAAATTTACACTCTCAAAACTTAAATTCTTATGATGATAAAATTCAAGATAAAAAATTAACCCTAAACGAGGATAAAAATAAGCCTATCGAAAAGGTTATAAAATTTGACGAAATTCCAGATAAAAAACTTAAAACTGGTAATATTTCTGGAGATAGTGACGAAAAAAATCGTATTTTTGCAAGTCCACTTGCTAAAAGAATTGCTGCTGATAAATCAATAGATCTTAAACTTATTAAAGGTTCAGGTCCGCATGGCAGAATTGTTAAAAAAGATATTGAAAATTATGGATCTATTTCGCTAGCTAGTGATTTAAAAGATTCTGAACCAGTTAGAAGTAATTATGATTTAGTAAAAAACTCCTCAATGAGACAAACCATTGCAAAAAGGTTAGTAGAGTCTAAAACTAATGCACCACACTTTTATCTCTCTATTGACTGTAATATTGATGATTTATTATTATTTAGAAGTAAGGTTAATGACGAATTTCCTGAGAACGGAAAGATATCCGTTAACGATATAATAGTAAAAGTAGCAGGCTTAACACTTAAAAAAGTTCCAGAATGTAATGTAAGTTGGAGTAACGAAAATATAAAATTGTTTAAATCATCTGACATTTCCATTGCAGTAGCTATTGATGGAGGGTTGATAACTCCTATAGTAAGGAATGTTGAAAATAAAGGAATACATAAAATTTCTAGTGAAATAAAAGAACTTGTTGATAAAGCAAAAAACGGTACTCTTGTACCGAATGAATATAATGGAGGAACCTTTTCAATTTCTAACTTAGGAATGTATGGAGTGAAAAATTTTACTGCTATCATAAATCCACCTCAAAGTGCAATTTTAGCTATTGGTTCTGGACAAAAAATGCCAACAGTTAAAAATGATAAAATAGTTATTTCTAATGTAATGAATGTAACTCTTTCCTGTGACCATAGAGCTATTGATGGAGCTGTTGGTGCAAAATTTCTTCAAGTTTTTAAAAAAATTATTGAAAATCCAATGTTGATGTCATTGTAATGTCAGATATTGATTTAAATTATGATATTACAATTATAGGTGGTGGCCCGGGAGGTTATGTTGCTGCAATAAGGGCTTCACAACTTGGGTTTAATGTCGGTCTTATAGAAAAAGAAAATTTAGGTGGTGTTTGTTTAAATTGGGGATGTATTCCTACAAAAGCTTTGTTAAGAAGCTCAGAAGTTAAACATTTGTTAGATCATTCTAAATCTTATGGTTTTTCAATATCAAATTATCAAGTCAACTTTGAAGATATAATTAAAAGATCACGTTCAGTCGCGAAATCTTTGTCATCTGGTGTTGAGCATTTAATGAAAAAAAATAATATTAATGTGCACAATGGAACTGCTAGAATTACAGTATCTAATAAAAATAAAAAAGTTGTTGAAGTTATAGATCAAGAAAATAAAGTTCACAAAATTACTTCTAAATTTTTAATAATAGCCACTGGAGCCACGTCTAAAAACCTTCCTTTTGTTTCTTCAGATGGGAAAAATATTTTAGATTATAGATCAGCAATGACACAAAAGGAATTACCTAAATCGTTAATTGTTGTTGGATCTGGGGCTATAGGTTCAGAGTTTGCATCTTTTTATAATGATTTGGGATGTAAAGTAACAATAGTTGAAGTTCAAAACAAAATACTGCCAAATGAAGACCATGAAATATCAGATTTTGTTTTAAAAAGTTTTCAAAATAGGGGCATTATAATTCATAAAAATTGTGAATTGGATAATGTTGAAATTAAATCATCATCTGTTAAATGTGAAATTAAAAGTGGAGATAAAAAAAATAAATTGAGTGCTGATAAACTTCTGCTATCTGTGGGTATCAAACCTAATATTGAAAATTTAGGCTTAGAAAAATTAAATATAAAGATGGAAAATGGGTTTATTAGCACAAATGAATTAATGGAAACTTCTGAAAATGGTATTTATGCTATTGGAGATGTAACAGATGGTCCTTGGTTGGCACATAAAGCTAGTCACGAAGGTATTTTATGTGTTGATTCAATTAAAGGTTTAAAGACACACAAAATTAAGAAAGAAAACATACCTGGATGCACCTACTCAAGGCCTCAAATTGCTTCTATTGGGTTAACTGAAAAAAAGGCTTTAGAGTTAAATTATGAAATAAAAATTGGTAGATTCCCATTCATAGGAAATGGTAAAGCCATAGCTTTAGGAGAATCAGAGGGATTTGTTAAAACTATATTTGATAAAAAAACAGGTGAGTTTTTAGGTGCTCATTTAGTTGGTCCTGAGGTAACAGAATTAATACAAGGATTTGCAATCGCAAAAAAACTAGAAACAACAGAGGAAGATCTTATGGAAACAATTTTTCCACACCCCACATTATCAGAGGCTATGCATGAATCTGTTTTAGATGCATATAATAGAGTTATACATTTTTAGAATTAAAACCAATGAAAGTTAGGCATCCAGAAAAAATTAATACTTCAGATAAATTATCTCCTTTAAAACCTGATTGGTTAAAAATAAGGTTTAGATCGAGTGAAACTATAAGTTCAGTTAAAAAAATTGTCGAAAATAACAAAGTACATACAGTTTGCGAAGAAGCTAATTGCCCTAATTTAAGTGAATGTTGGTCAAAAAAACATGCAACTTTTATGATTATGGGGGATACATGTACTAGAGCATGTACCTTTTGTAACGTTAAAACTGGAAAACCAAACTTCTTAGATCCCTTCGAACCTGAAAGAGTTGCTATCTCAGTAGGTGAATTAGGTTTAAGTCATGTTGTTATAACCTCTGTAAATCGAGATGATTTAAAAGATAATGGCCTTTCTCATTTTTTAAGTACAATTAAGGCTATACGATACCAGTCTCCCACAACAACAGTTGAAATTCTTACACCAGATTTTTTGAAAAACAATAATGCAGCAACTGATATAGCAAATTGCGCTCCAGATGTTTTTAATCATAATTTGGAAACAGTTCCCAGATTGTATAATGAAGTTAGACCAGGAGCTAGATATTTTAGATCATTAAAATTACTAAATGATGTAAAACTTAATAATCCACAAATTTTTACAAAATCTGGATTGATGGTTGGGTTAGGTGAAAGTAAAGAAGAAATCATTCAGGTTATGGATGATTTAAGAACAGCAGAAGTAGATTTTTTAACAATAGGTCAATATTTACAACCTACAAAAAAACATCATGCTGTTATAGATTACATAACGCCAGAAGTATTTAATCTTTATAAAAACATTGCTTTATCAAAGGGCTTTCTTCTTGTAGCTTCATCGCCTTTTACGAGAAGCAGTTATCATGCAGATGAAGATTTCCAAAGTTTAAAATTAAAAAAAATTAATAAATGTCAATGAAATATAAAGAAAAAAAAATTTTAAAATATAAACCTCAACAGCTATTTGATCTAGTTAGTGATATAAAAAAATATCCAGAATTTTTACCTTGGTGTTTAGGTTCTAGAGTAAGGAAAATTTCAAATAATCAATTAAATGCAGATCTAATTGTTGGTATGAAAATTTATAGAGAAGTATTTAAATCTAATGTTTATTTAGATAAAGATCTTTCAACTATTGAAGTAGAATATTTAGAAGGGCCACTTAAACAATTAAAAAACAAATGGGTGTTTAATGAAGTCGAAAATGGATGTGAAATTGATTTTTATGTAGAATTTGAATTAAATTCAAGATTACTTAATGGTATTATTAAAACTTTTTTTGAAGAAGCGGTTGTAAAAATGATAACGGCATTTGAAAATAGAGCTGGCCAGCTTTATGGATAACTTTTTAACATAATATTTAATTCTCTTAAGCTTTCAAGTGTGGCTTTAAGTCTAATATCAAGTCTATTTCCATTAAATAAAAATTTTTTTGTGATTATTTTTTCTTCTATTCCAAAACCTATCCAAACTAAACCAACTGGTTTGTTTTTGGTTCCACCATTTGGACCAGCAATTCCAGTAACACCTATTCCAATATTTGAATTAAAGTTTTTAATTAAACTTAATGACATATGATAAGCAGTTTGTTCACTCACAGCCCCAAACTTTTTTATTACTGTATTTTTAACTTTTAAAATTTCAATTTTAGAATCGTTTGAATAAGTAATAAAACTTTTTTCAAATACTTTACTGGCACCTGAATTATTTACAATTGCAGAAGATAATAAACCACCTGTGCAACTTTCTGCAGTGCTTATTTTAAAAGATAATCTTTTTAAATTATCTATTAACTCTTGACTTTGTTTATTTATATTTTTCCATATCATAAATAAAACAAATATATTACAAGTATTGTATAAATGCCACCAATAACATCATCAAGCAAAATACCAAATGTGCCTGGGATTTTTTCAATTTTCTTTAAACCAATTTTAGAAATATCAAAAAATCTAAATATGATAAAAATAATACATATATTCATTAAATTATTTTCTAAGTTAAATATTGGGATCGAAATTAAAGCGATATATTGACCAACGAATTCGTCAATTACAATGCTTTTATGATCTTGTGAGCCATATTTTTTTAAATAAGTATTTATAGAAATAATGCTTACGATAAAAACGATAAATAAAATAAAAATTATAATTTCGATATCTACATAAGTTGTTAAATAAGAAAAAATAATGCATGTAAACAAAGAAGCTAATGTTCCTGGAGCATATTTAGATTTTCCAATAGGATAAATTTCTGACAATTTTATTAGAAGTATACTTTTATTCATCAACAATTTTTATCGTTGTATTAGTAAAAACTGCAATGCCTTCTTTTCTTCCAATAAATCCAATTCCCTCATTAGATTTACCTTTAATAGACAATATTTTTTTATTAATTCCTGAAGAATTTGAAATTTTATTTTTTATTGCATCAACATAATCTAAAATTTTTGGAGTTTCAGTTATTATAACTGAATCAATATGTATTAATTCTGCGTTTTTTTCTTTTAATTTATCTAATGAATGTTTTAAAAAAATAAAGCTATCACAATTTTTCCATTTTTTGTCACTTGGTGGGAAATGGTAACCAATATCTTTTTCATTTAAGGCTCCATATATACTATCAGTAATAGAATGTAGAAGAACATCTGCATCAGAATGTCCCTTTAAGAAATAACCATTATTTATTCTCAATCCGCCTAAAACTAGTTTTTTATCCTTTGTTTTCATATTAACTTTCATAAGTTTATGAATATCGTATCCAATTCCAGTTTTAGTAATATAATTTTTCATAGGATAATTGTTTAAAATTTTTTTTATTAAATTTAAATCTTCTTTGTAAGTGATTTTTAATGATTTTGGATCACCCAATATATATTTAATTTCAAAATTATTATCCATCAACAAAGATGAATCGTCATCATAAATTTGTTTTTTACACACTTTTTTATGGGACATTAATAGGTTTTGAAAATCACAAATTTGTGGTGTTTGAAGTAGCAGATAGTTTTTCTTGTTTAGATACTTAATTTTATTACGAACTCTATGTTCAATAATAGCATCAGATACTTTTATGGTTGGTACTGCACATGACAAATTATTTTTCATACTTGATATTAATTTTTTGATTACATCTTTATTAATATATGGTCTAGCTCCGTCATGAATTATTACATTTTTTGGTTTGTAACTATTAATTTTTTTTAAAGCTTTAAATACACTTTCTTGTCTTGTTTGCCCACCAATAATTGGAGGAGATAAATTGTATTTATTACAAATTTTTGATGCTTGATCATAACGATATTTTGATACAACTATGAAGAGTTTAGTCTCTAAATTTAATTTGATAAAATTTTCTATACATATTTCTAATACTGATTTTTCATTTATTAAATAAAATTGTTTTTCAATATTATTGTCACCAGTTTTAAATCTTTCACTTGAGCCAGCTGCTAATATGATACAAATCAAATTCATTTTGCCTATAATTTATACTAAAACCTTTTTTTTTCTCAAAAAGATTAAATATTGTTCAATTTTTAAGCATATTATTATAATATTATATTATGTTTAACGATATACTAAATAGTTTTATAGACCCAATTCTTGTAATCAACAAAGAA
>MDTD01129411.1_pt1 | contig 12752 bp, 12 predicted proteins | sample 811221 | NCBI WGS metagenome assembly MDTD01 (sample SAMN05326646, study PRJNA326480) | marine metagenome | isolation source: seawater | place: Pacific Ocean: South West | collected 2011 | reverse complement strand
CTGCGCCGCCGCGGACCGCGCCTCGTCGGTGGTGCGCATCGCGGCCCGCTGGGGCGCGGGCGTGCGCACGGGGAGGAACGCCCAGCCCGCGGCACCGACCCCGATGCCCGCGAGGGCGACGAGCCAGAGCCGATCGAACCGGATCGGGACGACGCGTGCCGCGCGCACGCCCGAGGCCCGGGCTTCCGCGTCCGCGATCAGGATCTCCGCGAAGGGCGTGCGCGCGCCGTCTCCAGCTCCCAACTCGACCGCGGAGGTCAGGCGGTCATCGAGTCCGAGCGCCTCGTCGGCGCGCCCCGCGCCGACGGAGAGCGGGACGGCCCGGCGCCACCCCCAGCCCAGCCCGCCCAGCGTCGCGAGCCCGAACGCGGCGCCCGCGATCCACGGCGCGAGCGGGTGCCAGGCCGCGTTCAGCGTGGAAACAAGCAGCGACACGCCCGCGACGACGCCGCCCGCCGCGGAGGCGACCGCGCCCGCGCGCAGGGCGCGGCCCAGGCGGATCCGGGCCGCGAGCGTGCGCGCCACCGCGCGGGATCGTGTCGGAACAACGGTCATGCCAGTAGATGGTACGGGACGCGTGCACCCGGGTTGCCACACCTCGCTAGGCTCTGGGCGTGACCAGATCCGCCATGGAAATCGATCGTGTGCCCTCCCGCCTGGTTGCCGGAGAACGGCTGTCCGAAGACGAGGCCTCGACGGTGTTCGAGGCCCTCCTGAGCGGCGAACTGGACGAGGCCCAGATCGGGTGCATCCTCTCGCTCATCCAGGCGCGGGGGGTGACGGTCGATGAACTCGTCGGCGCCGCGCGCGCGATGCGGGCCCATGTCACGCCCGTCCCCTTCACCCCTCGCGAGGGGGAGGTGCTGATCGACACCTGCGGAACCGGTGGCGCCGCAAAGACCTTCAATGTCTCGACCGCGGCGGCGATCGTCGCGGCGGCCTCCGAACCGCCCCCCGGTTCGGGGATTCGGCGGGTGGTTGTCGCGAAGCACGGGAATCGCAGCCGAACCGGGCGGGGATCCGCCGAGGTGCTCGCGGGGCTCGGGGTCAACATCGAGGCATCCCCGGAAGTTCAGGCCCGCTGCCTGAAGGAGATCGGGGTGTGCTTCAGTTTCGCGATGCGGCATCATCCCGCGATGCGGCACGCCGCGGGGCCCCGCCGGTCGCTCGGGTTCCCGACGCTTTTCAATCTGCTGGGCCCGCTCACCAACCCGGCACGTGCGCCCCGCCAGTTGTTGGGGGTCTATCGCGCGGAGTTCGTCGATCTCCTCGCCGCGGCGCTCGCGAGGCTCGGGTCCACCGCCGCCGCGGTGGTGCACGGGGCAGGGGGGCTCGACGAGGTTTCCACGCTCGGTCCCAGCGAAGCGGCGTGGGTGTGCGCGGGGCAGGTCCACTCCAGCGCGATCAGCCCGGACGGGATCGTCGCGCGGGGTTCGCTCGAAGACCTGCAGGCAAAGGATCTTGCGCACGGTGTGGACATCGTGCGGGGCGTGCTCGCGGGTGACGCGGGCCCGACGCGGGACATCGTTGTGCTCAACGCGGGCGTCGCCCTCGTGGTGGCGGGCATGGCGAGCGACCTCGGGCACGCGGTCGAACTCGCGAGCGCCGCGATCGACGCGGGCCGGGCCTCGCGCGTTCTGGACGATCTCGCGAAGCTCTCGCGGGCCTGAAGAGCCCCTCGCGGGCGGAAGGGCGGTGCGGATGCGGATCACGCTCATCGCGGCGATGGCGCGGAACCGGGTGATCGGTCGCGACGGCGGGCTCCCCTGGCGGCTGCCGGCGGATCTGCGCCGGTTCAAGGCGGTCACCCGCGGGCACCAGGTGGTCATGGGGCGGCGAACCTTCGAGAGCCTGCCCGGCCCCCTTCCCCAGCGGCGGAACATCGTCGTGACCCGGCAGCGGGACTATCAGGCGTCTGGTGTGACGGTCGTGCACTCACTCGAAGAGGCGATCGCGGATGCCGCGAGGCACGCGGGGTCGCCCGACGATCCTCTTTATGTGCTGGGGGGGGCGGTGCTGTACGCCGCAGCGTTGCCTTTCGCGGACCGGATTGACCTGACCCGGGTCGAGGCGGAAGTCGAGGGTGACACCTATTTTCCGGAGTTTGACGAGGGCGAATGGCAGGAGATCGAGCACCTCGAGCAGCCCGCGGACGCGGAGAACGCGTTCGGATTCCGGGTGTCGGTCCTCGAGCGTCTGGGCTCCCGCCGGATCGCGACGAACGCCCGATAACTGGGCGTGTGGTGCGGTTGTCCCGGATTTCGGGATCGGGAGGGGCTGGCAAGGTCCGAACTTCACTGTGTGCAACGAATTCCGGCGAAAAATCAAGGAGAGCGGGTTGCACCCCTGTCGGAGTGGAAATACGATCGTCGGCGTGGGGAGATACCCCGTCTGCAGATGAGCGATGGTTTCGCTCAACTTTCCTTGAGGAGATAGATGATGAAGAACGCTGTTGTTATGACTGCTGTTGCTGGCCTCGCGGCCGCCGCCTCGGCCCAGAGCGTCCAGCTCAACTTCTCGGCCGACGCCTCCGAGATCAATGTTGGCGATACCGTCAACTGGACCGTCAGCGCGGCCTTCACCGGCCTGAGCGCGACCGGCTACTTCGGTGGCTTCGTCGGCTCGTTCCTCGCGAGCGACGCGGGCCTGGGCGACGCTGGCAACTTCTCGAACCTGATGGCTGGCGAGGGCGTCCCCGCGACGGCCGCCGGCGCCGATGTGAACGACATCAATGTCTTCAACTCGGCCCTCCTCGGCACCGACGATCAGTCGATCGGTGATTTCTACACCTTCAGCGTCACCGCGACCGCTGAGGGCATCCTCGAGTACAGCGCCGTCGGCGTGGCGACCCTGTTCAACTCGGACTTCATCTTCGATCCCGCGATCGAGTTCTCGCAGTTCGAGGTCGTCAGCGATCGCGTGAGCATCGTTCCCGCCCCCGGCGCCGCGGCGCTGCTGGGCCTCGGTGGCCTCGTCGCCACCCGTCGCCGCCGCTAATCCCGGCTCGACGATCTGAGATTTCTCTCGAGACCCGGCCCGAAAGGGCCGGGTCTTCTTTTTGGGCGTATGAGGTCGGCAGCGGAACAGGCTTGTTCGGTCCTTTCAAAGACCAAATAGATCAGGACGCCAGAAATCTTCTAGTTTTCTCACGAATTCTGTTGTGCTCTGCGGCGGTTTTCCGGTAGGATCCCGGTGTCGTGAATCACGGAAACGGGGCTTTGGTCGGCCCTGGAGACAAGACACTTCTGTGAAACAGTTTGAGGAGATTCCCGTGAAGAACATTGCTATTCTCGCCGTCGCTGGCCTCGCCGCCGGTGCCGTCGCCCAGGGCGTGACCCTGAGCTTCAGCGCCAGCGCGTCCGAGGTGAATGTCGGCGACACCGTCAGCTGGACCGTTTCGGCTTCGTTCACCGGTTACAGCGATCCGACCGCCTACTTCGGTGGTTTCGTTGGAACCTTCGACGCGAGCGACGCGGGCCTGGGCACCTCGGGCAACTTCGCCAACCTGATGGCCGGCACGGGCACTCCCGCCGCCGCCAACGGTGCGAGCGTCGAGGCCGTCAACATCTTCAACGCGGCCCTGCTGCAGACCAACGACCCGGCCAACCCGATCGACATCTTCACCTTTGATGTCGTGACGAGCGGTGTGGGCGAGCTGAGCTACTCGGCCTCGGGTGTGTACACCGTCTTCGCTGATGACGGCATCTTCACCCTGGGTGATGAGTTCAGCACCGCGACTGTCAACAGCGACAGCGTGAGCATCGTCCCCGCCCCCGGCGCCGCGGCGCTGCTGGGCCTCGGTGGCCTCGTCGCCGCCCGTCGTCGCCGCTAATCTCGGCTGACGCAACCTGTCTCTGACCGGGCACCCGTCGTTCGCGGCGGGTGCCTGTCTTTTTAAGTGTTTGAGATTTGATCGGAGCTTCGCTGAAATCGGGTCGTCGCGGGATTTTTTGCGGCTTTTTGTTTGGTTTTTGAACGCATAATGAGAAAAAAACCACCTGATTTTGCCAGTTGCCTTGCAGATCTCCCGGGGCGTGGCATGTTTGCTCGGGTCACGAATTCAGTCGTTCGCGACACACCAGTCAGTCAATCGTGCAAATCTGCAAACTGTGAGGAGATCTCAAATGAAGAACATTGCCATCCTTTCGATCGCCGGTCTCGCCGCTGCTGCCACCGCGCAGAGCGTCACCCTCCACTTCGACATCGACGGCGACCCGCTGGGTGGCTCGGATGTCGTTGCTGACTCGGCCAGCTGGACCGTCTACGCCAGCTTCACCGGTTACAGCGATCCGACCGCGTACTTCGGCGGCTTCGTCGGCTCGTTCGACGCGACCGGCGACGGCGTTGCCTCGAACCTGCAGGCCCTCATGGCCGGCGAGGGTACCCCCGCTTCCGCCAACGGCGCCAGCGTTGAGTCCGTCAACATCTTCAACTCGGCCCTGCTGCAGACCAACGACGCCAGCAACCCGATCGCCATCTTCTCGTTCGACACCACCGGCACCACCAGCGAGCTGAGCTACAGCGCGACCGGCCTCGCCTCGGTGTTCCCGAACAGCGGCATCTTCTCGCTGCCCGACGAGTACACCAGCGTCAACATCATCAGCGACCGTCTGGTCATCCCCGCCCCCGGTGCGGCGGCTGTCCTCGGCCTCGGCGGCCTGGTCGCGACCCGTCGTCGCCGCTAATCCCGGCTGATCGACAGATCTGAGTATCTCTGCACCCGGGTCCCGCAAGGGGCCCGGGTGTTGTTTTTGGCATTCGACCGATCCGGTGCCGATTCTCCCTCGGCGGATCGAGACCGGGCCGGTATGCTCCCAAGAGGTCCGTACTCGTGCTCCGACCGATGGAGAGAGAGCGATGAAGAGCAGGCTATGGGTCAACGGCGCGATCGCGGGGCTCGCGGCCACCGCGGCCAGCGGGTCGGTCACGCTGTATTTCACCGCGGACGCGACGGACTACACGATCGGCGACACGCTGACCTGGACCGTCTCCGCGGCGTTCAGCGGGTACGACGATCCAACGGCGTACTTCGGCGGCTTCGTGGGGGATTTCCTCGCGAACGATCCGGGGTTCGGATCCGCCCACAGCTTCGAGAACTTCATGTCCTTCGAGGGGACGCACCCGGCCCCCAACGGGGCAAGCCTCAACGGCATCAACATCTTCAACGCGGCGTTGCTCGGAACGGACGATCAGAGCAACCCGATCCAGATCGCTCGATTCTCGGTGACAATGGACGCCGTGGGGAGCCTGTCTTACGACGCGTCGGGTGTGGTGACGATGTTCGCGGACGACGGTGTCCTGACGATCGGCGAGACGATCACCGATTTCGAGGTCGTCAGCAGCCGGGTCGTCTGGATCCCGTCCCCGGGGGCGATCGCTGTGCTCGCGTGCGGCGGGGCCTGGGGCGCTCGCCGGCGTCGCAGGTAGGCGTTTGATAGAGCAGACATGGCGGTGTCAGCATCGAATCGGGGCACATCCCTGCCCTCTTCCGGAAAGGACGCTGACCGATGCAGAGGATGGCACACTGGGGCGTGGTCTTGGGACTCCTCGCGGGGTACGCGTCGGCACAGTCCGTTTCATTGCACTTCGACGCGGATCGCGAGTTCGCGTTTCGCGGCGATGTGGTGACATGGACCGTCTACGCGAGCTTCACGGGGTTCGACGATCCGACGGCGTACATCGGTGGTTTCGTCGGTGACGCGTGGGTCGAGGGCAGCGACGCTCGGGTTGTCTCGTTCGAGAACCTGATGAGCGGCGCCGGAGCGAGCCCTCGCTTCGTCGGAGGGCACCTCAAAGGCATCAACATCTTCAACACCGCCTTGCTCGGGACCAACGATCCGTCCAATCCGATCCCGATCTTCCGTGTCGGGACCGAGATCGAGACATTCCTCGCGACCAATATGAACGCGGGCGGGACAATCTCGGTGCTCGCGAACGATGACCTGCTCACCGAGCCCACGCTCTTCGCCGAATTCACGGTGACGAGCGATCTGGTCAATCTGCCCGGTCCAGGGGGCGCGTGCGTCCTCGCGGTCGGGTGTGGACTTGCGGGCCGTCGCCGCGCGGGTTGATGCTGTGCATCACCCGCCCCGCTCCCGGTCCTTGAGCTTGCGCTCGAGGTAGTGGATGTCGATCCCGCCCTTGGTGAACCCGCCGTCGGCCATCATCTCGCGGTGCAGCGGGATGGTCGTCTTGATCGGGCCCACCTGGAACTCCTCGAGTGCCCGCGCGGTGCGCCGGATCGCGGCGTCGCGGTCGGGCCCGTGCACGATCAGTTTCGCGATCATCGAGTCGTAGGTGGGGGGGACGCTGTAGCCCGGGACGACATGGGTGTCCATGCGCACGCCGGGCCCGCCCGGGATGTGCCAGGTCTCGATCTTCCCGGCGCTGGGCATGAAGTTCTTCGCGGGGTCCTCCGCGTTGATCCGGCACTCGATCGCGTGCCCGCTGATCTTGATGTCCTTCTGCTTGAACGGGAGGGGCTCGCCCGCGGCGACGCGGATGCCCGTCTGCACGATGTCCACGCCCGTGATGAGCTCGGTCACCGGGTGCTCGACCTGCACGCGCGTGTTGACCTCGAGCATGTAGAAATCGCCCGTGCCGTCGAGCAGGAATTCGACCGTCGCGGCCCCGGCATACTCGGCGCTCTTGATCAGCCGCGCCGCGGCCTCGCAGACGCCGTCGCGCTTTTTCTTGTCGACCAGCGGCGCGGGGGCTTCCTCGATGAGTTTCTGGTGCCGGCGCTGGGTGGAGCAGTCCCGCTCGTAGAGGTGGACTGCGTTGCCGTGCTTGTCGCCCAGCACCTGCACCTCGACATGGCGCGCGTGCTCGAGGAACTTCTCGATGAAGACCGACCCGTCGCCGAAGGCGGCCTGCGCCTCCTGCTGCGCCTGCTGGAGGTTCGAGCGGAGCGAGGCCTCGTTGTGGCACACGCGCATGCCGCGCCCGCCGCCCCCGGCCGCGGCCTTGATGATGACGGGGTACCCGATCTCCGACGAGATCTCCGCCGCCTCGTCCGGATCGCTGACCGCGCCCTCCGACCCCGGGAAGATCGGCACCTTCGCGGCCTTCGCGAAGGTCTTCGCCTCGACCTTGTCGCCCAGGCGGCGCATCGCCTCGGGGCTGGGCCCGATGAACTCGATCTTGCAGTCGCGGCAGATCTCGCTGAACTCCGCCCGCTCGCTCAGGAACCCGTACCCTGGGTGGATCGCGTCCACATCCGCGATCTCCGCGGCGGAGATGATGCGGGCGATGTTGAGGTACGAGTCCTTCGCGGGCCCCGCTCCGATGCAGATCGCGCGGTCCGCGAGGCGGAGATAGGGCGCGTCCTTGTCGGCCTGCGAATAGACGCAGACCGCCTCGACGCCCAGCTCGTGGCAGGCACGGATGATGCGGAGAGCGATCTCCCCCCGGTTGGCGATGAGGACGCGTTTGAACATGGCAGAGCCTCGCGCGGCGTGCGGTGGGATGCCCCCCCGCACCGGTGCGCTCAGGGAGATCAGGAGGGGCGGACCATGAACAGGGGCTGGCCGAACTCGACCGAGTCCCCGTTCTTCACGCAGACCTTCTCGACGGTGCCGCTGATCTCGGCCTTGATCTCGTTGAAGACTTTCATCGCCTCGACGATGCACACCACCGAGCCCTCGGAGATCGACCCGCCCGCGCTCACGAACGGGGCGCTGTCGGGGTTGGGCGCGGAATAGAAGGTGCCGACCATCGGGGATTCGATCGCGACCAGCCCATCGTCGGACGGCGCCACCTCGCCGTTGCTCGAGCCGCCGCTCGCGGGCGCGGCGGGGGCGGCCTGCGGTGCGGGCGCCGCGTAGCCCATCGGCTGCGCGGGGTAGACGACCTCGGGCCCGTTCCGCCCCCGGCGGACCGTGACCTTCTCTTCCTGGTCGCGCAGGTCGAGCTCGGTCAGGTCGTTCTCGACCATGAGCTTGACGAGTTCCTTCAGCTTGCGGATATCGATCATAAAGTCCTCCCCCTCGCCGCACGCGCTGCGCCGCGGCGGGGATGTTCAGGTCAGATCGTCGCCCACTCGATGTCCCTGGGCAGGCTGGAGAGATTCTTGCGCCCGCGGGCGGTCACGGCGTAGTCGTCCTCGATCCGCACGCCACCGACCCCGGGCAGATATATCCCGGGCTCGATGGTCACGACATGCCCCGCCTCGAGCGCCTCGCGTTGCGAGAACTTGCCGAGCCTGGGCGATTCGTGGACATCCATCCCCAGCCCGTGCCCCAGCCCGTGGGCGAACTGCTCGCCGTACCCCGCATCGGTGATCACCTTCCGCGCGATCGAGTCGAGTTCGGCGCCGGTCACCCCCGGCTTGATCGCGGCGGCGGCCGCCTCGTGCGCCTCCAGCACGATCCCGTACACCTCGCGCATGGGCCTGGGCCAGCGACCGAGCGCGAAGGTCCGCGTCATGTCCCCGTTGTACCCCGCGCGTCGGGCGCCCCAGTCGATCAGCAGCGTCTCGTTACCGCGGATCTTGACCGGCGCGGGGCGGTAGTGGGGGTGCGACCCGTTCGCGCCCGAGGCGATGATCGTCCCGAAGGCGGGCCCGTCGGCGCCGCGCGTCTTCATCTGGTATTCGAGCTCGGCGCAGAACTCGAGCTCCGTCATCCCGGGATGCAGGTACTCGAGCGCCGCGAGCAGCGCCCCTTCCTGCAGCCGCACCGCATCGCGGATCAGGCGGATCTCCGTCTCGTCCTTGACGCGGCGGAGATTCAGCACGAGGCCGGTCGTGGGCACGAAGGAGCGAACGGGCACGCGTTTCGCCTTGCACGCCGCTCGCAGCGCCGCGTCGTCGGTCAGGCTGAAGTGGTCACCCTGCAGCGCGAGCCCGTCGAGGCGGCCCGCCTCGTGCAGATCCGCGAGCACCCGCGCGACCGCTTCGGTCATCGATCCGTCCCGCATGACGACCTTCGCGATCGGCGCGAAGGGCTCGAGTTCCTCGCGGTACCGCCCGTCGCTGACGATCGTGGGCTTGCCGGGCCCGACGATCAGGAAGCTGTCGCCGCCCAGGAACCCCGTGAGATACCCGACATCGACGGGGTTGGAGATCAGCGCATGGCTCACGCCCAGCCTGCGGCACGCGGCGCGGAGAGCGCTCAGCCGCGTCCGCGCGAGCGCGTGCGCTCGCTGCTGGGCCTTGGTGGGAGTGTTCCGTGCGCGCTTTGCCATGGGCGTCCATGATAGGCGGAACCGCTGTTCACCGCCTGTTCCCGGGCGTTCACGCGTGCCACGCATTGTGCGCACGAAAAACCCCCGGCTCGAGAGCCGGGGGCGATCCGAGGCGCGTGCGGCATGGAACCCGCCGCGCTCGTGGGGTCGCGAAGCGATCGGGTCAGTCGCAGCCCCCGGTGAAGGCATCGACGAACAGGCCCACATCCGCGAGGTCAACGGCGCCGTTCCCGTCGAGATCCGCGCCCAGCCGAGCGTCGATCGCGAGCATGACGAAGGTCTGGACATCGCCCAGATCGAGCACGCCCGACAGGTCGAGATCCGCGGGGCACGCGTCCCCGATGTCGAGCCCGTGGAGCGACGCGACGGGCTCACCCACCTGAACGGTGCGGAGGACCGCCCCGGTCTCGAGGTCCATCTCAAGCAGTTCGCCCGACGAGTCCGCGACGAGGACGCTGCCGCCCACGAGGGCCGTGAGACCCGTCGCATCGGAGCCCACGAAGTGGTCCTGGAAGTAGAGCCCGTTGAACTCGTCGTAGCGGTAGATCTTCCCGTTCAGCGAGCCGAGCACGACGGTCAGCCCCGAGAAGCTCATCGAGTTGATCGCGCCCCCGCAGGCGGCGAAGAACTGGAAGTTGTTGCCCGCGAAGGCGTCGGCGAGCGGCGCGCGCTCCGCGATGGTGTTCAGCCCGCCGTAGTACAGGTTGCCCCAGTGCACGCCCAGGCTCGTGACCTGCCCGAACACCGTCGTCACGCTGTCCACCAGCGCGCCGGTCGCCGGGTCGAGTTTCTGGATCTCCCCGTCGGTGTCAGCCGCATAGAGCCAGGTCCCGTCGGTCGAGAGCGCCGCGGCGTCCACGGATGCGACAAACGAGTCCACGACGGTGTTCTGATCGAGGTCGAGGACGATGATCACGCCCTCCCCGTCGCTGTAATAGAGGCGCGACCCGATCCGGGTCATCGCTTCGACAGAGGGGCCCGCGAAGGTCCGGAATGTGACGCTGCCCGATTCCGTGTCGTAATCGAAGAGCTTGCCGGTGGTCGTGCCGACGAGGACGGTGTCCGCGGATGCCGAGGCGGCGAGGCCCGCGAGGGCGGCGAGGCTGATCGAGGCGAGGCGTTGCATGGTGTGCTCCCTGTTGCGTGGGGGTCGTGGGGGTCTCTCGCTCGGCGGGCGTTCGTGTTCGCGGGTCCGTCCCGCATCCGCCTTGCGACACATGCATGATGTCCGCTGCGCGCAGGGTCACAACCCATCTCTTCGAAGGGGTTGAGGACGGGGCCGGGTGGGTTTAGTCCAGCGGGCGGGGGGGGAAACGCCCGATGAACCGGGCGAGCAACTCGGCGCGGGTCGACGCGTCGAAGTGCCGGTACAGGCGCGTCGCGTGCTCGTGCACCGTGGGCTTGCTCAGGCCCATCTCCGCCGCGATTTCCTTCTCGCTGAGCCCCTTGAGCAGGTACCCCAGCACCTCGCGGGGCCTGGGGGGCAGATCGCGGAGTCCGGGCTCGGCGCCCGATGCGAGCGCACCGCCCACGAGTGTCGCGATCTGGTCGTGCAGCAACGCGAGCAGGCGGCGCTCCCGGGGGGTGAACCCGGGCTCGCCCACCGCGCGGTGCACCCACAGGGTGCTCACCGTTGCCGCCTTGGGCATCTGGCGGATCGAGAAGATGTAGTCGTCGATCCCGCACACGCGGTGCACCTCGTTGAACGCGCGGGATCGCGCCCAGACCGCGGTGCCCCCCCAGATCGCGTCGCGCGTGAGGGTCACGCCGCGCTCCCGCTCGCGCCCGAACATCTTGGTGATCACGGGATACTCGGGCTTCTGCTCCGCCGGGCCCTTCGCGGCGTAATCGCGCCAGCGGCGTTCCGCGTCGGCGTTCGCCCAGCCCGTGCGCCACAGGCCCACCGCCTCATCGGGCTCGCCCGATCCGAGCCCGGTCAGCTCCGACGCGATGACGACCTGCGCATCCAGCAGGCCCTGGAGCCCCTCGTTGAGGCGTTCCGCCCAGCCCACACGATCGCTCCCGAGTTCGAGGCACTCGCCGAGCAGGGCCGTGCTCTTCATGACATCCGCCGCGCGCACGCGGCCCGATCGTTTCATCGATCTGCTCCTGCCGGACACCCTACCTGTCCGTGGGTGGGTTGCCAAGCCGATCTATGCTACTGGTCCGTCCGAGAATTCACCCCGCGCCCCGATGGCGCCGGAGAGCACCATGATCCGTCTATCCAACGACATCGCGTACCTCAGCCTCGAGATCGGTTTCGAGGCGGATATCCCGACCTATTCCGGAGGCTTGGGCGTCCTCGCGGGCGACACGCTGAAGGCCGCCGCGGATGTGGGCCTGCCCTATGTGGGCGTCACGCTGCTCTACAGGGGGGGCTATTTCAGCCAGAAACTGGGGCCCGACGGGGGGCAGACCCCCGAGCCCCACCCGTGGAACCCGGAGAGCGTGCTCCGACCCATGACCCCGCGCATCGTCGTCCCCATCGACGGACGGGAGGTCGTCATCAGGGCGTGGCGCCTCGACATCCACGGCGTCAACGGGCACATCGTCCCCGTCTATTACCTCGACAGCGACCTGCCCGAGAACGACGACGCGGCGCGCCGGATCACCGACCGTCTCTACGACGGCGGGCCCGACCACCGCATCCGCCAGGAGGCGATCCTGGGCATCGGCGGGCGCCGGATGCTGCGCGCAATCGGGCACGATGTGAAGACCCTGCACATGAACGAGGGGCACGCGTCGTTCCTGTGCATCGAGCTGCTGAGCGAGTACTTCGCCCGCGTCCGCGAGCAGACGGGGAAGAGCGCCCACCTCGACGCCGCCGCGGTCGCGCATGTCCGCCACAAGTGCGTGTTCACGACCCACACCCCCGTCGAGGCGGGGCACGACCGCTTCGCGATCGAATCCGTGCGCGCGATTGTGGGCGATCATCCGCTGTTCGAACGGCCCGACCTCTACGGCGAGAGCTCCGCGAACGGGGGCGGCGTACTCAACACCACCCGCCTCGCGATGAATTTCTCGAAGTTCTCCAACGCCGTCGCCCGCAAGCACGGGGAGATCAGCCGGAAGATGTTCCCGGGCTACCCCATCCGCTCGATCACGAACGGGATCCACGCGACGAGCTGGGCGAGCCCCCGCGTGCGCGCGCTCTTCGACACGCACATGCCCCTGTGGAGACACGATAACCACGACCTGCGCCTGGCGCACGCGATCCCCGACAAGGACCTGTGGGAAGCTCACAAGGGCGAGAAGGCGGACATGCTCCGCGCCGTGACGGAGCGGACGGGGGTCGAACTCGACCCCAACGCGCTCACCGTCGTCTTCGCGCGGCGGATGACGGACTACAAGCGCCCGGGCCTGGTCTTCGCGGACCCCGACAGGCTGCGGTCGATCGCGAAGGATGTCGGCCCGATCCAGTTCATCTTCGCGGGCAAGGCCCACCCCCACGACGGGCGGGGGCAGGAGATCATCCGCAACATCCACCGCGCCGCGCGCGACCTCGAGGGTGAGGTTCCCGTCGCGTTCTACCCCGATTACGACATCGAGATCGCGCGCCACCTCGT
>MDTD01062794.1_pt1 | contig 12753 bp, 8 predicted proteins | sample 811221 | NCBI WGS metagenome assembly MDTD01 (sample SAMN05326646, study PRJNA326480) | marine metagenome | isolation source: seawater | place: Pacific Ocean: South West | collected 2011 | reverse complement strand
GAACCTCTCGTTGAACTACTAGGAGCCTGTTTAGAATAATTCCAATGTGTTACTATAGGAACCCATGAAACGTGCTTTTGCACCCAGGGTTTTTTCCATAGGTGTGACCAAAAGTCTCAGAGTGCCTTATTTATTACTGAGATAATGGACTTGGGAAGTGGTTGGTGTGTGCCCAATGGTTTTTCGATCATTACTATCTCGCACACCATGGTAATTCTAGGAAAATTGTGTAAGGTCAAGCCTTGATCAGGCGGTCACTGGGATCGTGAAGCCTAAAATGTATCTCTTCTATTGTCCTCAAACAGTGTGTTTGCCCCGAAGGTGTGCCAGCTAATGAAGCTCAGAGGCTGGCAGCAAGAGGTCGTGGATGACTTCCCGAGGATCCGTGCAAGTTATAAGCGCTTCATTCTTAAAGCTCCAACTGGGGCCGGTAAGACAGTCCTTGCAAGGGAAATAATTGATCGCTTTTTCAAAGGGAAGAAAGTCTTGGTGCTCTGTCACAGGCTCGTCTTGCTTGATCAGCTGCAGACTGCGTTGCTCAAGGGACGACGTGTTCGAACACTCAAGGTTTCAGATAAGGGTGAGGCCTTTCAAGATTACGACATTCTTCTTTCGACTAGCATGCGTGCGCGCGAAGTTCTCGAGGATGCCATACCCAAGGCTGATTTAATCATCGTTGATGAAGCGCACCGCGTTTCCCCAAACGGCACAGGCTACCGAAGAATTATTGATAGGTTTCGGGATGAGGGTAAACCTGATGCCCATTTCATGGGGCTGACGGCATCACCAGAGCGGCGAACGGGAGACCAACGTGATCAGCTTAGTTTAGCTTTCGATGCTATTATCGATTGTGCCGATATCCAGGACCTGATCAACGAGGGCATCTTGGTGAAGCCCAGATATCGCGCTCACTTCGTACACGATCTAAACCTTGACGACATCGACGTAAGTTCGGGTGAGTATCCTGTCTCACGTCTCACCGATGAGATCGTAAATTCATCAATGTTGGATTACGCGACTTACGCTTACATGGAAGAGCGTGACGGAGTTAACGGCAAACCAATCTCTGCGTGGTTCTGTCCGGATATTCGTATCGCCGAGATAACCGAACAGCGACTTTTGGACATTGGAATTAATGCGTCGATTATCACGGCAGGGACGCCCATAAAAGAGCGTCGTCGGATCCTTACTGGGCATGACACAGGCGAAATTGAAGCGTTGGTATCCGTGGGTGTCTTAACGGAGGGTTGGGATAATCCTGCATGCAATATCATTGTTCACATGCGCCCGACCTTATCGAAGGTACTTTGGGGGCAGTCCGTTGGGCGGGGCCTTAGATCTGCACCTGGTAAAAAAGAATGTGTCGTTATCGATGTCAGTTCGAACTGGACGACATTTGGACCGGTTGAAAAGCTCAAGTGGATGCTGTGGAGCCCACCTCGATCTTTTTTGCAATTTCAAAATCGCTTTAGTTGGGTTGGTCAGCAGCAAGACGATGAGGATCAGCCTGAGACCTATCTTCTCTGTAAAAACGATATCGCGAAGGGGCGTCCCTGTTCGCACATCTATCGAAAAGATGATTATCAAGGAGATGCCTGCCCCGCTTGTGGCAAGTATGCGGCGATCGACATCTACAAGGATCAAAGGTTGGACCTGAAGGTCAACGATAACAAACTTCATCGAATTTTCTTTTCTCGCGTGCCTGAGATTTTTGAGGACCTAAATGTTTCGGTTTGGGAGAGTTTGGGCGCGTCTGCATGGCGGACAGCTAATGAGAAGGAGGAAGCTTATTTGGTTTTCTGTCAGGCCTTTGAAAAGGCAACAGCTGAGGTTGCTGACTCTGAGGGACAATACTGGGAAGAAACGCTCAGAACGGAAGCCGAAGTTCGCCGTGAATTGTTGGATAATGATCGAAAGATCGAGCGTCAGATGGAGTTTGATCTCGGTTGGTTGGCGGATGGACTAGACACACGGAGAGAGGTAAGGACTCTTCAAGCAAACTATGGGGTATCGCTCATTGGCCCTTTGCTTAAGAATCTGTCCCGTAAGGAGTGCGAAACGAAGTATGAGCGTGCTGTTAAAATCACAGAACGCATTGTAACGCTTGGATGTTCATCTGAAGATGATCTGCCGTATTTTGTTGCGTAGTTTTAGGTGATTGACCCCTCGATAAAAGGAATGTGAACAGGCTGTTAGGAAGACATACAGGGGGACTCGCTTTGAGAGGAATACGCTTGGGAATCCCAACATCCGACGGGCGTTTGAGCTCGCGGATCTAAGTTAGTAGGCTAGAAGCTGACTGGAACCTTGACGTTATGTCTCCTCGCCGTTGATATGGCCTTTGGAATATATCAAGATTTGGGAGCTCTAGTTTAAATGCCGCACGCAATCCACATACATAATCAAGGCGCACCAGAGGTAATGCAATGGGTAGAAGTGCCTGATTTGCAACCTGGAACTAGTGAAGTTCTTCTGCGTCAGACGGCAGTGGGGCTAAACTATATCGACGTTTATCAACGCTCCGGTGGCTATAAGCTCGATTTACCAGCATGCATAGGCATGGAAGGTGTCGGTATAATCGATGCAATCGGAGATGGTGTCGAAGGTGTTAAAGTTGGTGACCGCGTGGGCTATGTGATGGGTCCTCCAGGTTCCTATGCTGAGCAACGCGTTTATCCCGCCGAACGCTTAATCCCCCTGCCAGCAGACATTAATGACACTCAGGCGGCAGGTATGCTTTTGAAAGGTTTAACGGTATCGTATCTCATCCATAGAACCTTTGTTCCCCAAGCTGGAGACACTGTTTTGATGCATGCCGCCGCGGGAGGTGTAGGGATGATAGCTTGCCAGTGGCTTAAGCAGAGAGGGGTTACCGTCATCGGTACAGTTGGCAGTGAAGAAAAGGCGGAAATTGTAAAAAATTACGGCTGTGATTATCCTATTATTTACACCCGTGAGAACTTTTCCGAACGAGTGATGGAAATCACAGACGGAGAGGGTGTGCCTGTAGTCTATGATGGTGTTGGTGCCTCAGTCCACGATGGGTCCCTCGCTTGTCTTGCCCGCTTTGGAACCTACGTGAATTTCGGTGCCGCCTCAGGTCACATACCACCAGTTGCTGGGGCTGCATTAGCTGGGAGGTCATTATATTTCACTCGTCCTGGCCTCGCGCCACATACAGCCAACGGTAATCTCACGCTTGAGATCGCTAACTATTTGTTCGATGCGGTTCGTCAGGGCGTCAAAGTCGAGATTAATCATAAATATGAATTGCGGAACGCGGTTGAGGCTCATCGGGCACTGGAAGCGAGGGCAACTACGGGATCAACGGTTTTTTCAGTCTAAATTTTGTCTATGTTTAGGCTCTGATTGGCTGAACCAGTCTCTAAAAGCATCAAAGATCATAGGAACGAGATGTTTATTTTGGATGTCTGAGGTTACTAGATGACTGATAGCGATGAAATGATGTCGGCCTGATTTACAGTTATGTTTGTGGCCCTAATGGAATCAGGGAGAATTAGTTTACAGTGGGATTTGCGACCAATCTGTGACGCATAAGCGACATTAATTCTCAAAATAAGTAGGATTAGAAAGGGGATGGGGTGGCTGAGGGGATTTGAACCCCCGACCTCCTGGACCACAACCAGGCGCTCTAACCAACTGAGCTACAGCCACCACAAGGACCTGGTTTCCCCAGCCTCGAGAGCAGGCTTAAGTAGCCCCTTGGCCCAAGGGCGTCAAGCGTCGCCCGGCCTTTATCGGCGGCCGAATAGCTTTTCGATGTCGTTAAGCTTCAGTTCCACATAGGTGGGCCGGCCGTGGCTGCATTGGCCTGAATGGGGCGTTGTCTCCATCTCACGCAATAGGGCGTTCATTTCGTCACGGTTTAGGAGGCGTCCGGCACGCACGGACCCATGGCAGGCCATGGTTGCGCAGACATCTCCGATGCGGTCGCGAAGGGCGATGGCTTCGTCCAGGGAGGCTAAGTCGTCAACCAGGTCCTGGACTAGTCCTTGAATATCGGTCTCCCCTAGCAAGGCTGGGGTTTCGCGGACGACAATGGCGCCGGGGCCAAACCCCTCGATGACCAGTCCCAGGTCTGCCAACTCGTCATTTCTGGCAAGTATGCAGTCGACGGCTGTCTCGTCCAACTCTACCACCTCAGGTATCAATAAACCTTGGCGCATCACCCCGTCTGCAGCCAGGGCCGCCTTGATCCGCTCCTCCACCAAGCGTTCGTGTGCGGCGTGTTGGTCGACGATGACGATGCCGTCGGCGGTCTGGGCCACGATATAAGTGGCGTGCAGCTGCCCGCGCGCCACGCCCAGGGGATAGTCTCTCGCGTCAACTTCCGCGAAAGGATGGGCGGTGTCGATCGATATCACCGGATCTTCGACGGGGGCTATGGCGGAGGCCGTTGGAGCGGTAGCTATGCCTGGTAGTTGGGCGTGGAAATTTTGGAACTCCCTTGTCAGATTGGACCGTTCAGCAGTCGGTGGCGTCGTCTGTCGGGCACCCTGCAGCATGACTGTCTCGACCTTAACGGCGCTCAGGGCTGCTTCCGCAACGGTGGTCGCGGCTCGGTGTCCCGCCTCTGCCAGGGCATGTTTGATTGCCCCCACCAAAAGGCCTCGGACCATTCTGTTATCGCGAAACCGGACTTCCGTCTTTGCTGGGTGGACGTTGACGTCTACTTCTGCGGGAGGCATCGTTAGAAAAAGGGCAACGACGGGATAGCGGTCGGAAGCCAAGAAATCTCGGTACGCCGCGCGCAACGCACCAAATAGCATACGGTCGTTGACTGGCCGTCCATTGACGAAAAAGAACTGCATTGCGGAGTTGCCTCGATTAAAAGTGGGTAGGCCGGCGTAGCCCGAGAGCTGCAGGCCGTCCCGTTCCGCATTGATGGCTAGTGCGTTATCGCCGAAATCTCGTCCAATTACCGCGGCCAAACGGGCCAGCCGTGCTGAGAATAGATCGTTTTTCTCTGGTGGCAGGTCCAACCTGCGACGATCGCCATCTAACAGGGTGAATGCGATATGGGGATGCGCCATAGCTAGGCGTTTGATGACCTCACTTACCCGGCTCATTTCGGTCCGTGCTGTCTTAAGGAACTTGAGCCGCGCCGGCGTGGCGTAAAACAAGTCGCGGACCTCCACACGGGTCCCCGGCGGATGTGCCGCTGGCACGGGCGCGGCGACCTGACCGCCCGCCATATTCAGTCGCCAGGCTTCGGGCGCATCTGGAGTCCGGCTGGTGATGGAGAGTCGACTGACTGCTCCGATGGAGGGAAGCGCCTCACCGCGGAAGCCGAGTTGGCGTATCTCCACCAAATCGCCGTCTGGCAATTTCGATGTTGCGTGGCGCTCAATCGCCAGGGTTATTTCGTCCGGCCTCATCCCACAGCCGTCATCGGTTATAACAATAGCCGACCGTCCTCCCTCGGCAACCGTGATGTCGACCTGGGATGCACCGGCGTCGATGGCGTTCTCAACCAGCTCTTTAACTACGGCGGCGGGCCGCTCAACAACCTCGCCAGCAGCTATTTGGTTAACGAGGTTTTCAGGAAGGCGACGAATGGTCATCTTGTATATTCCCGCCAAGACCGGTAGCGGTCTAAAAGACCAGCGGTAGACGAGCTATAGGTTCGGGAGCTAATGGAGGCCGTGCTCATTTCAGGGATTAGGTGTGCTGCGAGTTGCTTGCCCAGTTCAACGCCGAATTGGTCAAAGCTATTGATCCCCCATATGACACCTTGAACGAAGACCTTGTGTTCATAGAGCGCTAGCAGCATACCGAGCCGCTTCGGGTCCAAGGCCTCTAGCAGTATCGTCGTCGACGGTCGATTGCCGGGGCAGGCCCGGTTCACGTCACCGTCGCCGTCCGTGCCCATCGCCAGAGCCTCTGCCTGCGCCAAAAGGTTAGCGATCAGCTTGTCCTGGTGACCGCTTAAGTCATGATCCGGCCGAGCAACGCCTATGAATTCTACGGCAGCGCCCAGGGGGGCCTGGTGGAGCCATTGATGAAAGGTGTGTTGGGCATTGGTGCCTGTGAGGCCAAACACGATTGGCGCTGCTGCGGATTCTAGGGGGGTGCCTGTTTGAGTCACACCTTTGCCATTGCTCTCCATCTCGAGTTGTTGGACGAAACCCGGTAGAGACCGCAGCCGTTCGTCATAGGGCACTAAGGCAAGGGCGTTCAGGCCCTCTAAGTTGATATTCCAGATTCCCGCTAGGGCCAGGCGGACGGGTAGATTCACCTTTAAGGGCGCGTCGTAAAAATGGCGGTCCATGGTGTGGGCGCCATCCAACATAGCGGCAAAGGTGGGCCAGCCCATGGCTATAGCTGATGGGAGTCCGACGGACGACCATAGAGAGAACCGGCCACCAACCCAATCCCATATGGGAAAGATGTGTTGAGTCGGAATCCCAAAAGCTCTAGCCGCGTCGGCCTTCGCGGTCAGCGCGGCAAAGTGATTGCCCACGGCGTCCGAGCCGATTGCTTCGCTCAGCCATCTTGCGGCCGAGGTGGCGTTGGTCAATGTTTCTTGTGTGGTAAAGCTTTTCGAGCCAACTAAAAAAAGGGTCGTCGCCGGATCGGCATCGGCCAGCGCTAGCGCTAGGTCGTGACCGTCAAGATTGGCAGCAAATCGAACCTCAGGGCAAGCTGCGTCGCCCAAGGCTTCCGCGGTCAGCATTGGTCCCAGGTGGGAACCACCGATGCCGATGTTGATCACATGGCGAAAGGGTTTGCCCGTTTTGCCTTTCAAGGATCCATCTCGGACAGCTTCGGTAAAGGCCGCTAGGCGCGCCATGGTTGCCGCTACGTCATCGGCGACGCGGGGGTCGGCAATGCCCGTTCCGTCGCGCAGCGCTACATGCAGAGCTTTCCGGCCTTCCGTGGTATTGATGGCCTCCCCGGCGAACATGGCATTGCGCGCCGCGGCGACACCGGAGGCTTCGGCCAATGTTAGCAGGCGATCCCAAGCGCCGTCATCGATGCGATTCTTGGAGAGATCCAGTAAAACTCCATCAAGTTCCCAAGAGTTGGTCTTGAATCGGTCCCTATCGGCGGTGAAAAGATCAGCGATAGTGTCTGACACAGTGGTGTTGCGATAGCCCGCTAGGGCCCGCCATGCGTCGGTTGCGATGATGCTGGTCATGGCGTTCAGAGAACTCCGCAAAAAGCTCGAAGCGCACAAAGCCTACCAGAGGCGCGCGCGCGCCGCCAGCGTGCGCCGAATGTGGCTCAGCGCGTTGTTGGCAGACCTTCGGGGCGTCCTACAATCACAGTGACCAACCGGTTGACATCCAACAACTTTTTTGCAACGCGCGCGATATCGTCACGGGTCACGGCATCGATGAACGCATTGCGGTTTTTGACGTAGTCGATACCCAACTCGGCCAACTGGATACCGACAAGCATGCGGGCGATTCGCGTGCTACCCGTAAACCGGAGTGGATAGGCGCCAGTCAGATAGGTTTTAGCGTCTCTGAGTTCGTCATCTTCCACACCGTTTTCAGCCATGCGGCGCCACTCCGTCTTGACCACGTCGAGGGTCTCACGAACCCGCGCGTTGACTGTACCGGCTCCGCCGACGGTCGTGGCGCTGGCGCGGCGCGGATTAAGGCCGCTGGAGATGGTATAAGCTAATCCCCGTTTCTCGCGCACCTCGCCATACAGGCGTGAGGTAAAGCCACCGCCACCGAGGATATGGTTCATGACGTAACCGGCATAGAAGTCTGGGTCATCGCGAAGCAGGCCTTGGTCTGCGAACAATATGGTGCTTTGAGGTACGTCTTTGTCAATTACTATGGTCCGTCCGTCCGTGTTGGCGCGGACCTTAGGTATACGCCAATCGGTCCCTCTCGTGGGCAAGGTGCCGAATGTGGTATCTAACAACTCGCCCAGCTCTGCTGGAGTTATATTGCCAACAACGCCGATCACAAGTGTGTCGCGCGTCAGACGCTGGGTCACGAAGGCTCGCAAGTCATCCGCCGTAATTGCCTTGATGCTGTCAAGCGTGCCGTCGGCGGATCGGCCATACGGATGGTCGCTATAGAGGGCTTCGCGCATGGCTTTGCCGGCGATGCTGTGAGGGCTTTCTTCGTCTTGTTTTAGGCCAGCTAGAATCTGAGAGCGGACTCGCTCCACCGGTTCCGAGTCGAAGCGAGGAGAGTTCAGCGTCAGACGCAGCAAATCAAAGGCCTCGTCTCGGTTGCGGACCAGGGTCTGCAGTTGGCCACCGAAGTTATCCATCCCGACATCAAACCGGATGCGGATGGCTTTGTCCTCTGTGGTCTTCTGGAAGGATTGGGAGTCTAAATCTCCAGCGCCCTCATCTATGGTCGACGCCACGAGGTTAGCCAATCCGACCTTGCCCGGTGGATCGAGTGCCGCGCCACCACGAAAGGCGAATCGTATCGTGACAATAGGATTTGAGTGATCCTGGACCAGCCAGGCTTCAATTCCACCCGGCGTATTCACGCGCTCTACGTTGATGCCCAGAGCCGGTGTCGCGGCGATAAGGAGAAGGCCAGTCAGGATTGGCCGAAGCAAAGGGATAGCAGACATCGGCTCAGCTCTCTTTCGCCGGAAGTAGGAGGCCGGTCACTGACCGGTTGTTGTCGAACACGGCCCTGGCCGCTTGGTGAATTTGTTCCACCGTCACCGCAGCGATGCTGTCAGGCCAGCTTTCCACGTCGTTGATACTGAGTCCTGATGCTAGCGCCGCTCCAAGGGTGCGAGCGCCACCGCTCAGGGAGTCGCGGGCATAGACAGCTTCAGCAATAATGCGTTCCTTGGCCCGACGGACCTCTTCGACAGTGATGCCGTTTTCGATTATGTCAGTTATTTCAGTTTCAACGGCTTTCTCTAGGTCGTCCATGGTAACGTTACCCCGGGGGCTAGCGAAAAAGACGAAGCGGCCCGGGCCACGATCATCACCGCTGTAATAAGCCCCTGATGAGATGGCGGTCTTAGTTTCTACCACGAGGCGTTGGTAGAGACGACTGGAGGCGCCACCGCCGAGAATATCCGACAAGATTTCGAGGGGGTAGACGTGGGTCTTGTCTCCCCATTGAAGGGTGGGCGCCAGAAAGCTGCGACGCCAGGATGGCTGGCGGACCCGTTTGTCGCGCAAGATGACCTCGCGGGCGGCTTTCTGCGGAGGCTCTTTGGCGCGGGCGCGAACGACCGGCGGTTGGGCAGGGATTTTTCCGTAGTGTTTTTCTGCCAACGGTTTCAGCTGGGCCGCCGTGATCGCGCCCGCGACTACCAGGATGGCATTATTAGGCGCGTACCAGCGTTTGTAGAACGACATGATGCGGTTTATGTCGAGGGTCTTGATGTCATGTTCCCAACCGATCACCGGATTGCGGTAAGGATGGTTGAGAAATAATGCGCCGTTGATGTGCTCGCTCAGGATAGCGCCTGGGTTGTTGTCGACTCGCGAGCGTCGCTCTTCCAGGACAACTAAGCGCTCAGGTTCCACCTCATTTTCGGTTATTACAAGATTGGTCATCCGGTCAGCTTCCATCTCCATAACCATTTCCAAACGGTCTGCGGCAATGGTCTGGAAGTAGGCGGTGTAGTCGGTTGAAGTGAAGGCGTTTTCCTGGCCGCCGTTACGGGCCACCATCTGAGAAAACTTACCAGGCTTGTGTGTCTTCGTGCCCTTGAACATGAGGTGTTCGAGGAAATGTGCGATCCCTGTTTCCCCGAGGCCTTCATCGGCGGAGCCGACTCGGTACCACACCATGTGGGTGACCACGGGCACGCGGTGGTTCTCAACAACAACGACCTGCATGCCGTTTTTAAGAGTGAAAGTGGTCGGATTGAAGACTCCGGCCCGAGCTTCTGATAGGCCTGACAAGAGAAGGAGAAAGACAAAAAATGCTGTTTGAGATAATGTCATGGAAGCTCTCAGTTAGTTGTTAAGTTAGGACGCAGCGTCCATGCCTAATGAATATGGCACCTTTGCGGTAAAATTCATCTGAATTAAAATACGTGGACCGGAGGGTCACTGAATCGGTATGGTGAGCTAGAAATCCAAGAGGCCCTTGCGAGCCTTCTTGCGTTTTACCTCGGGAATTTCACCCTCATTGATCGGCTTACCGAGGGCTTGATTGGACATAATGCGTTTCTGCTCTTTCTTGGCATCGACCACAATACCCGGATTGGATTTGTCGTCGACCCAGAAAATCAGTTTGTTAACGAAAATCTGATCTTCATCGGCCAGAACTGAGGATTCTTGGTTTACCAGCCGGCGGATACCCGGTTCCGCCTTGTTTGCACCGGTCCGCGTGATCAGCGCTTGTAGGCCTGGGCTCCCGGCTTTGACCGTTGTTGGCGAGGCGGCAGTTCGGGCGGCGTTCTTCCCGAGAATGGCTTCGCGAGCCTGATCCATGGGCGAGACTTTTTGCGGTCTTGACTCGCCTGGGGCCGGCGGGCGAAGGCCATATTCGGGCGGCAGGCTGAGTGGCGGGCGTTTGTAGACGACAAATTCATCTGGCGCGTTTTTGCCGCCGCCAAAGGATTTGCGGACGGAGTCACAGCCAACGAGAAATTCGCTAAACAGTGTCAAGGCCGCCAAAACACACAGTGAACGGGTCATCCTTTGTTCCATGCCTAGAACCTAAGCCCCAACTGCTAAATTTTCAACAGGTTAGGACTCTTCATGCTTGCCAAAAAAGGAGTCCCAGATCAGCGCCGCTGCCCCAGATGTAATGGCTATATCGGCCACGTTGAAGGCCGGCCAGTGAAAGCCTGCCCAATGGAAGTCGAGAAAGTCGATCACGGCGCCCACCAGTACCCTATCGATGACATTGCCCATTGCGCCGCCTACGATTAGTCCAAGCGCCCCTGCCACCAAGCGTTTGTCGGCGCGCCACATCCAAACAAGAAGGGCGGCAGTGATGGCGATCGCCAGGCTCGAAAGGATCCAACGGCCCATCGGCGACTGCATGTCGAGCATGCCGAAACTGATGCCCCTGTTGAGACCCAGAACCAAATTGAAGAAATCCGTCACGGGTATGACCCGTGGTGGCAGCATGACTGTTTCCACAACCCACCACTTACTGGCTTGGTCGAGGACCGCGATCAGGATCGCAACCGTCATGCCTATTCGAACGTGAGCAGGTATCATCCGTGATCTAAAGGTTGGTAGTTTTCGACGGCGTCTGCGCAGCGCTGGCAGATAGTGGGATGGATGTCGACGGACCCGACATCCTCTAAGACCTGGTAGCAGCGTTCGCACTTCTTACCGTGGGCGAGGACTGGCATTATGGCGACGTTCGCAACTTCTTCCAAATGGAAGGCGTCGGCGGGACCGGTTCCCGTATCGAAGACTGCGCCCGAGGTGATGAAAAGTTCTGCGGCGTTCAGGTTGGCGAATGTGGCGGCCGTGTCGGCATCAGTGAAAATTCTTGGTGCGGCCTGCAGGCTTGATCCGATCCGCTTCTCGGCGCGTTCCAGCTCAAGCGCGCCCGTCACCACCCGGCGGACGTCCCGAACTCTGCGCCACTTCTCCATCAACGCGTCATCGCGCCAGTCGTCGGGTAGATTTGGGAAGGTCCGAAGATGAACGCTGTTGCCCTCGTCGTTGCCGGTCCGCCCCAACCATGCTTCCTCTGCCGTAAAGCAAATGAACGGCGCCAGCCAAGCCGTCAAGCAGTTGAACAATTCATCTAAAACTGTGCGCGCGGCGCGGCGGCGCGGGTCGTCGAGGCGGTCGCAGTATAGGCTGTCCTTGCGTATATCCAGATAAAAAGCTGAGAGGTCGACTGTACAGAAGTTGTGCAGCTCCGTAAAAAAGGTGTGGAATTGGAAATTATCACAGGTCTCGCGCAGCGCTTTATCCATCCGCCAAAGGCGGTCGAGGACCCACCGTTCAAGCTCTGGCATGTCTCTTAAGGGTACGCGTTCCGCATCGGAGAAGCCATGCAGGTTACCCAATAGGAACCGCAGCGTGTTGCGTAGTCGGCGGTAGACATCGGCCTGCTGTTTAACGATTTCGGGACCGATACGGAGGTCCTCCGCATAGTCCGAGCCGATCACCCAGAGTCTAAGAATATCGGCGCCATGCTGATTATAGACGTTCTGTGGTTCGACAATGTTCCCCAATGATTTCGACATTTTCTGGCCGTCCTCGGCCATTACAAATCCATGAGTAAGGACCGTTTCGTATGGCGCACAGCCTCGGGTTCCGCATGATTCTAATAGGCTCGAATGGAACCAGCCGCGGTGCTGGTCAGAGCCTTCCAAGTAGAGGGAAGCGGGCCACGCCAGGTCCTCCCATTCACCATCCTCCAGAACAAAGGCATGGGTCGAGCCCGAGTCGAACCACACGTCTAGTATGTCGGTGACTTGCTCGTAGTCGTCGGCGCGGTAATTATTGCCAAGGAACCGGTCCGGTGGCGACGTGAACCAAGCGTCGGCGCCCTCCTCTTTGAAAATACTTACTACGCGTTCCATGACAGTGGGGTCGCGCAGCGGCTCGCCCGTTCCCTTGTTGACGAAAACCGTAATAGGAACGCCCCAGGCGCGCTGACGCGAAACTACCCAATCGGGGCGTTCGGCAATCATGCCCCGGAGTCGATTTTGACCGGAGGCGGGAACGAAACGGGTTTCATCAATGGCCTTCAAGGCCGTTTCGCGAAGCCTGGTTGTCTCCATAGAGATGAACCATTGGGGCGTGTTTCGGAAGATCAAAGGTTGTTTTGAACGCCAGCTGTGCGGATAGCGATGAACAAG
>MDTD01015927.1_pt1 | contig 12754 bp, 8 predicted proteins | sample 811221 | NCBI WGS metagenome assembly MDTD01 (sample SAMN05326646, study PRJNA326480) | marine metagenome | isolation source: seawater | place: Pacific Ocean: South West | collected 2011 | reverse complement strand
TGTGATTGTATATCATACCAGTTGTTAGTTTGAAATGCAACCCAAGTGTCTTTATCTTTATTGTCAATAAGATATCTAATCATTTCAGGTTCCATATGTTCACAACTTGTATTGACAATAGCTGTGTATCCAGAAAGATCTATTTTATCGTTGACTTCTAAAGTTTGATATTGTATATCATTACCTCTGAATAATTTGTAACCATATTCTTTGCACATGGGATCCATGTCACTGGAAACAATATTCATTTGAGGTTCTTTCCACTGTTGCCTTAACAGAAAAGCCATTAGACCATACCAACCCCCAACCACTAATATCTTTCCTGCATCATGGTTATATTGTTTGTATAACTCTTGAGCTAACCATACTTTACTGTGCCATTGGTTATTATCTAAACTATGAGATATATCTTTAATTCTGTATAGATCATCTATACCGTATTGAGATTCATCATATATTTGTTCATTAAGTTTAATCGCACGGTAAAAGATCACTGATTTGAACATCTATTTCCTCATAAGTTAAAATAGCTGGAGTAAATTCATATTGTTCTCGTTTCTGGTATTTTTTTGACATTGTAAAATTATTTGGTAAATATGCAACTTCAATATCTTCATGTGCTAAGAATCTATCTATACCAACATACTTTCTCATGTAATAGTCTCTTAGTCCACTGTTGAAATGTTCCCAGATATGATGTACATTGTTCTGCCATACCATAACAGAGCTATGATGTATAACATCGTAACTTGATAATCTACCGTATCTTTTTTTGTTGTCTTTCCATGGAGCATGTACTATAGATAGTTTGTCCCAATCAAAATAACCAGCCCAAGATGTAATATCATTAGATATACAAACATCTAAATCTAAGTATATGTTTTCTTCTCTTATGGGAAACTCTTCACTAAACAACGCTAGTTTATTCCACACACCTTTCAGAGTTGGACCAATAGGATTTATTATGTTTATGGAATTATTGATGCCTTCAGGATCATCAGTATAACAATGAAACTTAAAAGGGTTTAATGGATTGTATGAAAGTAAATCCATATGTAATTTATTAACAAAGTCAGAAGAGTATTTTTTTCCAAACTTTACACATATTATATTAAACATTCTTGATACGCTGCAAACAACTCAGGAATAGATTTAGCTTTCCTAATTTTCATTTTCAATTCTCGATTCTTATTATTTTTTACTTCAGGCTTATCAAATATTTCTAGTTTGGATTTAAACAACAGGTCTTCATCATCTGTGTTTTGAAGAAAAGCCTTAATGAGATCATTAGTTGAAATAGGAACCTGAGCAGGAGCTGTAATGTTAAAATTTTTCTTTATTTCTTCTCTAGCTTTTTCTAACTGCTTAAGTTTATATCCATCTACCTCTTTATACCTCTCTTTGATCTGAATGTCAACATCTTTTTGTAATATTTCTAATTGTTCTTTTTTATACTGATCTATCTTTTCATATTCTTTTTTAACTTGTTCTTCTGCTTGCCTGTTTACTTCAGCTTGAACTTTTTCATATTCTTGATCTATTACTGCTTGTACATTTTTATACTCTTTGTCTACTCGTTCTTGTACTTGAGTATCTACAACTTTTTGAACATTAGCATATTGTTCATCTATAATAGATTGAATCTTTTCATACTCTTCATTAACTCTTTCAAGAACTTGTTTGTCAGCTTCTAGTTGAAGAGTTTCAAGAACAGTATTTTTATATTCTTCGAATATCCTATATCGTTCTGCATCTTGTTTGTCAAGATCTTCTTGAGCATTTTTTATCCATTCCTCAAACATTTCAGTTGCAGCATGATGAATAATATTATTTCTTGCATCTATTATATTTGTGAAATGTTGTTTAGTATTATCTTGTATTTGTTCAAAAGAAACTTCTTCTAACAAATCAGTAAACACTGGACTGTTATAGTCGACTGGAACATTAAAAGCTGTAAGAGATTTTGGATCTTCTCCATACAATACTTCTACAACTTTTTCTTCTTGATCAATAAATTTAGCAGATTGTATCTGCCCTGAAAATCTAGCCATTATATAATCCTATTGGTATGTGCCCCCATTATCTACATATGCAATTATTAAGTTCCATGTCTGATAAGATGAAGGAGTTCCTGACGGAACTGTTTGTGAATAATATGTAGTAGAGTTTGGTTGTTCTGTTCTTACAGTTGAAGATGATACAAAATTATTTGCCATGGAAGTTCCACGAGCATCTGATGTAGTTCCTGGAAGTGCTGCTGCTCCTGCTCCAGCAGTTACCACATACTGATATGTAATGTATCTTGTAAATGTTCCTAAATAATCAGCTCCATTATCTACATTCCATCGTATATTGTTTGCAGCCAAAGAGGAATACATAGCAGAAGGCATAACTTGCAAATCATTAGTATCAATCTTTTGCACTACGGGAGGAACAAAGTCAATATCAGCTACAGGATCAAATCTGTGTAAAAAATACTCTTGGACAGTTTGAGGTTGATCTTGGACTTCAGGTAACGAACCAGTGTTAAAAGCTGTAACGTCTGCTTGTGTATCAGTAAATACTGGATTAGCGTCTACTAATGTTGCTCCTGCCAAACTATTAGTAGTATGAATAGTATATGTTCCTGCACGATATAAGTTATCATCAGTACCTTCGTTAGTTATAAGATAATCTTTTGCTGGAGTAATTATTGTATCATAAAAATCTTGAGTATTCATTGCTCTTACATTACCACCATCAAGATATACAGGATATGAAAAGTTAGCATAACTATTAGCTTCTCTCTGAGGAAAAGGTTGACCAGCTAAAGCTCTAGCTTGAAGAGTATGTTGATTATTGACAGTAACAGTAGTAGCTCCACCAGATGAAGGCCATGGAGATGATCCAGTAGCTAATGCTCCAGCTTGTAATCTATAATCTGGAATGTTTGCAAGATTACCACCACCATTGCTATATGTCAATGTTGTAGATGGATTTAAACCATATTGTCTTATTGCTTCTTGCTGCAGGAGGAGGATCTCTGCGTCAGTCATATTCCTCAGATTGCCCCCGTCGAGCTTTACTGGTCGACGAAACGCCATTGTACTATCCTACCCCTTTGATCGTCTTTACTGCTGCTCCTGTTGAGTCATATAAGATTAATGAGACTGGCATATCACCAGAATCCAATTTCCCTTCTACATTGGTATTTACTGCAAGTATTGCTGTAACTAAATCTGAATCATTTGACGCACCAAGTGGAGTAGTTAGTGATGACAAATCACCAATCTCATTTACAATAGAGTTAGTTTTAATCCGCCAGGACTCAACTGTATTTGATAAATCTATATAAGTCTTTGCCATTTATTTTTCCACCAGTTGTTTAAGTAAACTTTTTATTTCACCCATATCACTTTTTAGAACTTCTACATCTTGTTTTAATTGTTCTTGCTCAATAATATTTTGTTTTGTAGCTAATTTTCTTTGTCTAGCCAATTCAAATTCTGCTTCATTAGTATTCAATACAACTTGAGAGATTGGATCCTTCATCAGATTAGGACTTCCTCTCACTTGTTCTAAAACTCTTCTTACCATTATACCACCAGAGCAATTACTCTCAGATCTCTAAACCTTGGAGGCTTAGCATTGCTTTGAGATCTCATAACTAACTTGAGTTGGAACTTAGTAAATGAAGATACTAAACCTCCTTTACCACCAACTAAAAATTCATAATCTCTAAACACATTTCTATTTTCATCACTTGGTAACACAGCTTCTGGAGCTATTAAATTCCAAGCTACATCTTCAAATTGAGCATCGTCAGACAGCACTTTGTAATATAACTTAAAGTCTGCTACTGAAGGTCTGTTAGCTGACAGTATTATTTTTAATCCAACAGCATTTGTATTAAGAACTATTGGTCTTGTAATATGTTTAGCTATACTAGTACCACCAGTTTTGTCTGTTTCAGCAACATAGTTTATTGGAACATTGAATCCGGATGCAGGAGCCGAGGCTTGATTATCAATACGGTTGTGAGTTAACCACAACGAAGCTCTCTGCATATCTAATACTGGTGCTACAAAATTATCTCTAACTGTAAGATTGGCTGACACAGTAGCAGATTTTATATTTCCTCCAAGCTGTTGAGTTTGCTGATGATCATTAGCAACTACAAATGGAGTATCTAGATAATTTGGTGCCCTTAATCTTAATGAACCATATGTACCCATTTTAGTATACATTGTTTCACTACCAGCAATTGATCTACCAGAAGTAAATTTACCTTCAATATTAATTGCTGTACCTTGTGGTACTAGAGTTTCAATATATGGATAAACTTCTTCAAACAGATAGTTTTGAGTAGTACTTACATTTAATCCTCCAAACACTCCATCAGCATTTGCAGCTGCTGCAGCATCAAAGGTAAACGTGTCTGCATCAGAACTATCAATTACTCTCACACCAACAATATTAGAACCTAAAATACCATTATAAGTTGTAGCAGAATCAAGTCCATAGATATAAACTTGATCTGATGTTTTATGACCATGATCTTTATGTCTACAAACAATTCTAGTAGAACCAGAAGTGGAAGTAAATGGATCTATGTCTAGTAATCTGTTAGGCACTGAAGCGTTTTCTAACACAGCTGTAGATGTACCAACAGTAAATTTAGCTCTGTAAAGTTGGAACATTAAATCTTTTGTTTGATCTGCTGTCCATGTAGTTGTGTTTTGAGACTTGAACAATGAACCTAATGATGGTTGCGAAGTAATACGTTTCTCTGTAGATCCTAATACAAACTGTTCTGTTTCTGCAACATATACATTATAGTTATTGGTCTCAGCAATTAACACTACTGCATATTCAGTATATGGCATTAAGAAGATTGGTTCTTCAAAAGTAAATGTAGTTGCTTGTGTAGCATCACTAGATGTTACAATTTGAGAAGCAGATTTAAATAAAACTGATCCAGGTACAATATCTTCTGAAGAAGGATGTCCATTAATCATTGGTCTAATCTGCATTTGAACAGGAATAGTATCATCTTTAGAATTAAAGTAAATATCCACCTTAGTTACAAAGACACCATCTTGTTCAGGTACAAAGAAACTTTGAGCTAATGGATCCACAACTCTAACAGTTCGTGGAGGTACTGTAGTTACTCCATCAACTCTTACTTCTCCTGTTACAATGTTTCTGCTTGTAATAGTTGTGTTAGAACTTCTTCCAGTTACTCGAGTTGAAGAAGAAGATGAAGAAGAAGTTCCTGTCACAATGTTTCTCACACGAGTAGATTGTACTGTTCTTTGTCTAGTTTCTAACACACCAGAAGATACAAATGGTGCTACAGCAATTGAAGTAGCATCATCTTCATTATTAGCAGTGATATCAAGAAGTTTAAATTCTCTAGTACCTGTTCTAAATCTAATTGAACTGTTGTTAGGAATGACAAATTCACCTTCAACTTTACCTTCTGTATCTGTAAACAAATTACCTGATCCAGAAGGATTGCTAGCTGTTCTAACTAATGTGTTTCCTAATTCATTATTTCGTACAGCAACACGTGTGAAACCTGTAGCTCTTACATGAGCAGATACATCTACACCATCAAAGAATGGAAACACTTGAGTATTAGCTTTCATTCCTTGAGCTCTGAAACTTACTGTTCTTGATCTCATAAATGGAATGACTGCAACATCAATGACTCTGTCACCTATAACACTTCTTACTGTAGAGAACGAACTAACTCTTGCTGTAGCAGCTGTTGTAGTGGTTGTAGTTGTTTGAAAGTTAGTAGTCTGAGTTCTTGTAGCTGTTGCTCTCCAGTTACCAGCTGCTCCTTGTCCAGTAAATGTTTGAGTTGATGATCCTGATGATGTAGAACTTCCTCCACCAATTACTTGAGATCTTGATGCACCAACTTGTGTACCAGCCCAATTCCATTGAGATGAATTAAACAATGTAGCTTGATTTCCAGAGAAAGAGTTTACTGTTCCACCACCAACAACAACATCCGCTGCTTGTTGAGTTTCTCTCCATTCATCAGTTTGAGGAGATAAGTCTAAGGCACCCATATGAGTAACAACAGCAAATGGGTTTATGTTTTCAGTACCTGAAACTTGTAGCTGACTAATCCAAACGGAATCTATAAATTCAGGATAAACATTATCACCTTTTATAATACAATTAGTTGATTGATCAGAATCGTATAAGAGTCTTATAGCTTCTTCCGTTGGTTGAGGTCTTAACTCTAACAATTGTGGATCTATAGCTGCTCTATACTCAATATTATTAACATCACTTGAAAGTTGTGTTCCAAAGTTATCTACTAAGAATCCAGCTTTAGTTCTATCATTTCCAGAAGAATCCAAAGAAGAAAGATTAGCAACACCATTTTCTAATAATGATAATGTAGTAAATTCATAAAGCTGATCTAGTTTTTGCTCAAAACCACCTAAATCTTTCATAGTAAAGATTTTACTTTCATATGGTGCTGTTGATATATCTGAATCATTTATTGTAAATGGATTCAATCTTGTATCAACAAGCAACATTTCATTGTCAGAAATTTGAGGATACTTTGGATCAAGAGATGGAGTACCTTGAATATTTTTTATCAAACCATCTTGATCTATAACGAGTCGATCTAGTCTTCCAAGATAATATTGCGCATCAAATTGAACAACATCAGTATTATCTGGTAATTCATTTACAATACCACCAGCATAGTTGGAATCACTATCTGCTTGTCTGGGTCGAAAGTCAAGTACTTCGTTAAGATTTACATTAGTACCATCTGCTAATGTATGACTTGGAATAGCACCATAATCAACTTGTCCAACATATGAGTTAGATGCAAAGAAGTCACCTTGAGTACCATGAGTAAAGTATTTAAATTTTACATATACATTTCCAGAAGCAGGACCTGATCTATCACCTTTTAAAAGGATCCTTGAGTTACCATAAAAGTTATCTCGTTGTCCATTGTCTACTTGAAAACTAGTAAGAAGATCTGTGCCGTTAGAATCTGAATCACGAATACTATCTACAAGATATAAGTCTGGTTTAGAAAGATTTACAAATTTTAATCCACCAGGATTAACTCCACCGTCAGATTCTATTCCTCTTGTTAATATTTGTTCTGTTAATGTTTTAGATCGGATACCTCCAGATGCCTTGTTTATCTTACCCATAATAGTAACAGCAACACCACCACCTAAGTTACCTAACGTAATAGATGTACCACCAGCGGAAGTAAAAGAGGCACTTATCTCTGCACCATTACCATCATTAGTAACAATCCATTCACCAGTACTAATAAATGTTTCTCCAGCTGAAGTTAATGATAAAGTCAGGTTTCCAGAACCATCAGCAGTACCTGTAAATCGTCTTTGCACTTGTAAAGAAATATCAGAAATAACTTTCTTTCTTGGATATCTAAGATCAAAAAATAAGTTATTATCTTGAACATCATTTAATACAGCTGCTGTGCCTGTGTTACCAAGTGCACCAACAGTATCTGCATGTTGTGTTGAAGATGTACCAATACTTCTTACAGAACTAAAAGATTGTCCAGAATTCATCTTGATATCAAACAGATAATATCTGTGAGCATTACCATCTTTTTCAATTGCTCTTACACGAGCAGTACCAATAGTGTTACCACCTAATGTAATTGAATCAGTAAGATTTTGTCTTTCCTGTGTTGCAATATTTGGTTGACCTTTTATATTCAATACTCTAACAAAATTTCCATAATTAGATGCAGCAACTTCATTCTCTATAGAGATTGTAGTTTGTGCTCTTGGAATTCTCAATCGAGTTGGAAATGAGACGTTAGCTCTGTATCCATTAATATAAGCAGTACCAGGAGATATTTCAGCAATCAAATGTGTGTTAGCAGAATCTTCTTCATATTGTACAATAAATGGTTTTGCAAAAAAGTTACCAGATGTTTCAAATGTTCTTCTAGCAATGTTGTCTTCAATTCTGTTGTATTCATCTCTACCAGTTACAACATCAAATATGTTACCGTTTATAACTCTACAAAAGTAAACAAAGTTTTCAGTAGGTCCAATTGTATCTTGTGTTGTTAAATTAAGAGATATTCTGTATCTATCAGCACCTGGAGCAGATGTGTTTAGAGTTGCACCTTGGTTATCATATAAATCTTGATCATCACTTACTGAAACAACATCTTGAACTACTTTGAATCCAACCACAGCAGTAGGAGTATCAGTATATTTTCCTATTACTAATGATTGTGGTTTTACATGAACAAAATGTCCTTGAACAAAAAATGAACCCTCACTTACTGATATTCTAGCACCTTTTCCAACTGCTGGATTAGCAGTAGTGTTAGTTGATTGTACAGTTAATGTAACAGAATTGGTACTAACAATGTTTTCGCCAGGTGTCATTCTAACAGGAGCAGTACCTGAAGTACCACCTAAAGTATCAGTATATGTCACATATATTGTAGCAGGATCAGAACCTGTTGCAGCAACAACTTCTAAAACTTTTATTTTTATATTAGATGTCTGACCAGTAAATGTGTCACCAACCATTTGTTGTAAAGTAGTAGAACTGGTAGGTAAAGCATACGTACTTGTATCTAATTTTACATATTCATAACTTGTGTTTAGAGTTTGGCCACCTGGATTAACAGAAGCACCTTCTTTAAAAATGTTTCTTCCAAATCTTTCTATTTCTTTTTGGATAATAGTTTGCATCTGAGTAAGTTCTCTTGCTTGAAGAGCTCTCCCAGAGTTAAACAAAATTCTATGATAGTTATCACTATCTTTGAAATCATCCTTATAAGTCGTCTCAAAAAGATTTTGTGTATACGTAGTAGCCATTTTAAACCTAACTTACAGTTGAATAATTATCTTAAAGTCTTCTTGTTGAGCAGCAGATCTAGTGATAGCAGCTCTATTATCTATATACAGTATTTCGCCAGAAGATAAATCAATATCAGCACTATCAAAAGCAAAACTGTTTGCATCTGCTCCAACAGAATCCAAAGTACCAGTTCCAGCACCATCTATTTCAGATATTGTCTCTGCTTCTTGAAATGGAGTAAATCCTGTTATAGCTGTTTGATGAAAATATATTCTGTCTGAATCTACTTTATCTATTAATCCTCTAGCAGAAGAAGTAGCACCTAATATAGTTTTATCAGGAGAGAAAGTAGCCCCTCCTGCTGCTAGTTTTAAAGTTCTTAATGTATTTGCAGAATTTCCAATAAAAGCTGAGTCATCAGAATCTGTACCAACTCTTGGATTTCTCATAAGAGCTACTTGTCTGAAATCATTTCCTACGACAAAAGTATTACCCTCAGCTCCATCTGTCTTACAATTGAACATAACAGCTGTTGCTCTTAAATCGTCTCTTGGATCTCCACCTATTCCTTTGAAAGGAGCTAAGATAGGACGAGCTGTAGCTCCAGTTCCACCACCTCCAGATAAAGTTACATTAGCAAATGTATAACCTCTACCATATGCCTTTCCAGATCCACTATCATCCATAGTAATGTTTACTACTGTACCATTATCAACTATAGCAGTAGCTGTTGCTGTCTTAGGAGGTATATTATCATATGCATTCTGTATACCTTCAATTGTTACTGATGGTGCTGAAGTATAACCACTACCTCCAGCAGTTACTGCAATATCAGTTATCTCACCTTTTATAGCTGCATATTGTGTATTTCTTTGTTCTGCTTGTTGTACAGTAAATCCAGCTGGATCTGCAGATGAATCAAGAAACTCAACAGGAGTGTAATTTGAAGATTGAAACTTAGTAGCTCGACCAGCACTTAATGAATATAGATATCTCCAAACATATCCATCTGATTTAGTAGAAGGATCTAAACCAGTACCTTGAGGTTTAATAGAAGATGGAACTGCAACTCCTGCAGTTGTTTTACCTTGTTGTAAACAAATATAAACTTGAAGCTCATCAGTTATAACATAATATGCATTTGAAGGATATCCACCAACTGCATCGTCGTAAGCATCATAGGTAGTACCTGAACTCCAGTTGTTTCTTGGGATAACATAAGAAACATCTTCACCAAGTTTTATGGATTGCATTGATTCTCTGAAACGTCTTTGTTCAGCTAAACTATTTGTTGGATTAGGAACTGTATCACTACTATCCCAATCTTCTGAACGTCCAATTGCAACATAATATCCGGATGAAGTACCAACATCTGATATTATCTCATCAATGAATTTTCTTTTAAAATTATCTGTAATTATCGCAACCATATCTTATCCTATGAAACTGTTAGTTCGCCTTGGTTTCCTGTCAAGTACCAATTTTGTCCATCCCAAATTGCTTGACATCCATCATATTGTGCTAATTGAAAAAATGATCCTTGAGCAAAGTTAGCAGGTTGTACTGTAACAGCTCCACTCCCTCTGTTTGTAAATATTTTAGCTTCTCCGGGCACTGTTCCATCAGCTATACTGACTGACATTGGAGTTCCAGAGTTAAATATAATATATGTGTGTTCAGCTGAAACTGCGCCAGCTGATGTTTGTACTATTGAAGTATATGCTACTTTGGCAACTTCAACTGATCCAGTTCCTTTACCAGCTACATTTAAATTTATGTTTGTATCTGTACCAGCTGCTTGTATTAATGGATCACTATTAGTAATATTGTTTTTTACAGATACATGATTTACTGCAGAGTTAGTTGTTACAAAACTGATAAGTGAATTATTATTTGAGTCATCTACTGAAGCACCAACAACTGGTGTATTTAATGTCGGAGATGTTAATGTTTTATTAGTTAATATTTGTGTATGATTTTCAAATACTAATGTATCACTATCTGTCAATACTGGAAAGTTTACATTTCTATTAGCTGCAATATTACCAGGAACAAATTTAAAATCATGGCTATTTGAATCTCTAAGAGATAAACCAGAACCAATGATAGGTGCCGTCAAAGTTTTATTAATCATAGTTTGAGAAGCAGAATCAGTAATGAGAGTACCATTAGCATCAGGAACATAAACCATTCTATCTGCTGTTGGTTCAACAGGAGATAAAGAAGTTTCATTTACATCATCTACTGCACCTTCAAAAACTATTCCTCCACTAGCAATGATAATTTTATCACCAATAGCAGTACTATCACCAAAACGTCCATAAAGCTCTTGGAAGTTTTGATTTATTTTTTGTCCAGCTGTACGAAGTGTATCACCCGTACCATCATCTGCTACTGTACCAATTCCAATATTCTGACGTGCCATATTTTATCCTTAGTTTTATCTATTTATACTAAATAGTAAAGTTCGTTGCCGAGAGATTGCCTAAAGTTATTGGACGGTGTTGAGAGTATGGCCAATATACAACTCTATTATTACCATCCATTAAATTTCTGTTGTTAGTAAAATATGATGAAGTGTTTGTGTCTCCAACATACAATTGACCGGTCTTTGAATTATTTATCATCCATTCTCTAACCTGACCTGGTGTCATTCCTGGATTCATTTGAACAAGAAGCGCTGCCATTCCAGCTACTTGAGGAGCAGCCATACTTGTTCCATCATAGTTAAGATAGGATGTGTTTGAACTATTCCCGCCACTTACAATATCTGTTCCAGCAGCCCATACATCTACTCTAGGACCTTTATCACTAGATGAATTACATGTCTCACTACTACTATACAACCCTGAATCAATATTTCCAACAACAATTGTATCTGCACCTTTATTACTTGATCCTTGATTATAGTACAATGGATTTCCAGCACTTACATTTCCAGTTGAAACTGATCGAGTCATATAATTACTGTAATCTAATCCACCTTCTATATCCATTTTTTGATATTGATTACCAGCAGATTTCGTAGCTATGACTCCAGCTTCATGTAATTCATCAAGTTCCGATTCAAAGCCATATATTGGACAATTAATTCTATTAAAAGAATCTCCAGGAGAACCTGATCCTGCTGAAAAACCATTAGAGGTACTAGGTGTAGTACCAGAATTACTTCCTCGATAATATATGTTAGTAATGTAGGTTAAAAAAGTTTTGTATCCCCAACTCATATTCATAACTGTTGGTCTTCTGAACCCATTAGCCCCAACTGATTTATTTAAATGAAACTCTTTAACTGCATCAAACCAATATTGAGAATTACCAATATAATTAATTGGACAACTATACAACTGAGCACCTGGCGCCCAACCAACAGTCAAACCACCCATTGTTCCAAGAACATGAGTAGCATGATTGCCTCCAGCATAAGAATAATTTATTGTACTAGCACCACTCATATTAGGTAATGTGTTCCATTGAAGCTGATTATATCTTGTTGAACCATTTGCATCATAAAATTGTTCGTGCGTTACTCTGGCAGCATCCCCTTCATGTACTACTAAATCTACACCAGTACCATCTAAGTGACCAGTATAGTTTTGTGTGCTTCTGTTATCAGTTACACTACTACCCCACGCATTTGTTTCTTCAATGTGTCTTAACAAACCCCAGTTATTATGTGTTGTACCTGAACTTTGTCTTGGCCAATTAGTTCTATAGTTTAATTCAAAATCTAACATATCATCATCCCACTCAATAGGAGTGTGGACACTATTGACGCGAGGATCAGTTCTTAATGTAGCTGCTTCTTCATCAGTAAGAGCCATAACAAAATGACGTTTACTACCATTTCTTGGATTAGTCACATCAACAGAACGAGCAGGAACATAATCGTTTCCAGACTCAGCTGTCAACTCGTCTTTTAATG
>MDTD01142704.1_pt1 | contig 12755 bp, 11 predicted proteins | sample 811221 | NCBI WGS metagenome assembly MDTD01 (sample SAMN05326646, study PRJNA326480) | marine metagenome | isolation source: seawater | place: Pacific Ocean: South West | collected 2011 | reverse complement strand
CGTCGTCTTGCCGTGGTCAACATGCCCGATCGTGCCGATGTTCACATGCGGCTTCGAACGGTCAAACTTTTCCTTTGCCATGGTCTTGGCTCCTTTTTCGTTGCGGATGGTGGACCGGGGCCCACCCTACGGTTTGGGTAGGGCGGGAAACCCCGCCACCCGGATCAGGCGAATTTCTTCTGGATCTCGTCCGAGATGTTCTGCGGCACCGGTTCGTAATGCGAGAATTGCATCGTGAACTGGGCGCGTCCCGAGGACATCGACCGAAGCGTGTTGATATAGCCGAACATGTTGGCGAGCGGCACGTTGGCGTTGATCGCGATGGCGTTGCCACGGGAGTCCTGACCCGAGACCTGGCCGCGCCGCGAGGTCAGATCGCCGATGATGCTGCCGGTATATTCCTCGGGCGTCACCACCTCGACCTTCATGATCGGCTCCAGCAGCTTGGCACCGGCCTTGCGCAGACCCTCGCGCATGCACATGCGCGCCGCGATCTCGAAGGCCATGACCGAGGAGTCCACATCGTGGAACTTGCCGTCCACCAGCGCCACCTTGAAATCGATCACCGGGAAGCCCGCGAGCGGGCCGCTGTCCATGACCGAGCGGATGCCCTTTTCCACGCCCGGAATGTATTCCTTGGGCACGGCACCGCCGACGATGCGGCTTTCGAAGGAGAAGCCTTCGCCCGGCTCGGTCGGGGAGATGACGAGCTTGACCTCGGCGAACTGGCCCGAGCCGCCCGACTGTTTCTTGTGGGTATAGGTGTGCTCGACCTCGTGGCTGATCGTCTCACGATAGGCCACCTGCGGCGCACCGATATTGGCCTCGACCTTGAACTCGCGCTTCATGCGGTCCACCAGGATGTCGAGGTGCAATTCGCCCATGCCCTTCATGATCGTCTGGCCCGATTCGAGATCGGTCTCGACGCGGAAGGACGGATCCTCGGCGGCCAGACGCGCGAGTGCGGCGGCCATCTTTTCCTGGTCGTTCTTGGTCTTGGGCTCGACCGCGATCTCGATCACCGGTTCGGGGAAGGTCATGGTCTCGAGCACGACGGGTTTGGCCGGATCGCAGAGCGTGTCGCCGGTCGTCGTCTCCTTGAGACCGGCCAGCGCGATGATGTCACCCGCGAAGGCCTCGTCGATCTCCTCGCGGTTGTTGGAGTGCATCATCATCATGCGGCCGACGCGCTCTTTCTTGCCCTTGGTCGAGTTGAGCATCGAATCGCCCTTCTTCATCGTGCCCGAATAGATGCGCGTGAAGGTGAGGCTGCCCACGAACGGATCGTTCATGATCTTGAAGGCGAGCGCCGAGAACGGCTCGGAATCGTCCGCATGGCGGGCGATGTTGCGGGTCTCGGTCTCGTCATCGGGGGCGAAGCCCATGTAGGGCGGCACGTCGAGCGGCGAGGGAAGGAAATCTATCACCGCGTTCAGCAGCGGCTGCACGCCCTTGTTCTTGAAGGCCGAGCCCGCGAGCACGGGAACGAAGCTGAGCGACAGCGTGCCCTTGCGGATGAGCGTGCGCAGCGTCGCCTCGTCGGGCTCCTCGCCCTCGAGATAGGCTTCCATCGCGGCATCGTCCATCTCGACGGCCACCTCGATCAGCTTGGCGCGCCATTCGTCGGCCAGATCGCGCAGGTCATCCCGGATCGGCTGGCGCACCCAGGAGGCCCCCAGATCCTCGCCCTTCCAGACCCATTCTTCCATCTTGATCAGGTCGATGATGCCCTCGAGCTTGTCCTCGGCCCCGATCGGCAGGGCGACGGGCGCGGGGATGGCCCCGGTGCGATCCCTGATCATCTTGACGCAGTTGAAGAAATCCGCGCCGATCTTGTCCATCTTGTTGACGAACACCAGACGCGGCACCTTGTAGCGGTCGGCCTGGCGCCAGACCGTCTCGGTCTGCGGCTCCACGCCGGCATTGGCGTCGAGCAGGCAGATCGCGCCGTCGAGCACGGCAAGGCTGCGCTCCACCTCGATGGTGAAATCGACGTGGCCGGGCGTGTCGATGATGTTGAAGCGGAACTTGGTGTCCGAAATGCCCTCGACGCTCGGATCTTCCTGACGCTGCCAGAAGGTCGTGGTCGCGGCCGAGGTGATGGTGATGCCGCGCTCCTGCTCCTGCTCCATCCAGTCCATCGTGGCGGCGCCGTCATGGACTTCGCCGATCTTGTGGGACTTGCCGGTATAGAACAGGATACGCTCGGTCGTCGTGGTCTTGCCCGCGTCGATATGGGCCATGATCCCGAAGTTGCGGTAGCGCTCAAGCGGATAATCGCGTGCCATGATGAAAGGCCTTTCTCGGGTTACCAGCGGTAATGGCTGAACGCCTTGTTGGCGTCGGCCATCTTGTGGGTGTCTTCGCGTTTCTTCACGGCCGAGCCGCGGCTCTGCACGGCATCGAGCAACTCGCCGGCGAGACGCTCTTCCATGGTCTTCTCGTTGCGGGCGCGGCTGGCGTTGATCAGCCAGCGGATCGCCAGCGCCTCGCGGCGCTCGGTGCGGACCTCGACGGGCACCTGATAGGTGGCCCCGCCCACGCGGCGCGAGCGGACCTCGACCGAGGGCTTGATGTTGTCGAGCGCCTCGTGGAACACCTCCACCGGCGCGCGCTTGATCTTGCTCTCGACACGATCGAGCGCGTTGTAGACGATGGTCTCGGCGACGGATTTCTTGCCGTCCACCATCAGGTTGTTCATGAATTTCGTCAGCACCCGGTCGCCATACTTGGCGTCGGGAAGCACTTCGCGTTTCTCTGCGGCGTGACGACGGGACATGTGGTTATCCTTCGATCTCTTGATTCACACGTCCCGGGCTTGACCCGGGACCTCTTGACTGGGCGAGGCCCCGGATCAGGTCCGGGGCGGGTCGAAACTCATTTCGGGCGTTTCGCCCCGTATTTCGAGCGGCGCTGCTTGCGGTTCTTGACGCCCTGCGTGTCGAGCACGCCGCGCAGGATGTGGTAGCGCACGCCGGGAAGGTCCTTGACCCGGCCACCGCGGATCAGCACCACCGAGTGTTCCTGGAGGTTGTGGCTCTCGCCGGGGATGTAGCTGATGACCTCGAAACCGTTGGTCAGGCGCACCTTGGCAACCTTGCGCATGGCCGAGTTCGGCTTCTTCGGCGTCGTGGTATAGACGCGCGTGCACACGCCACGCTTCTGCGGGCAGCCCTGAAGGTGCTGCGACTTCGTGGTTCTGACTTTCGGCTGCCGCGGCTTGCGGATCAGCTGCTGGATCGTTGGCATTCCGGTTCTATCCCCGTCTCTCAACACATGTGTCTGCAGGGCCAGCCCTGCGGTTCATCAATGGCGCACCGCGCGTCCGCAATACGCAAATACCGCATCCGCACCCCTGATTTCGGGTGCGACGCGGCGGGTTTCCAGAGGATCGGGGCACCGGGCCCGGATCTTGACCACTCAAGTTCTGGATCAGACAGGAGGCGGACCCCCGGCCATGGATGGAGCGCGTATAGGCAGAGTCGCGCGCCTTGTCAACAGGGGTGCCGGGTGCGAAGCTGCAGCCCGCACAACCCGAGGTCCGGCCCATGCGCGTGATCGGTATCTGCCGCTTTTCCTACCCCGCTCTCGGCGGATTCAAGCGGATGCACGAGACGATCGAGGAGCGGGAAGCCTATCTCTACGATCCCGAACGGCTCGAATTGCGGTTTCGCCATTTCGAGTCCCTTACCCTGCCGTCCATCGTGGCGCAGCAGGACGAGGATTTCACCTTTCTCGTCGTCACCGGCGAAAACCTTCCGGCACCGTGGCGGGACCGTCTCCATGACATGACCGCCACGGTGCCGCAGGTGCGCATCCTGCCCTGCCCGCCGATGCGCCACCGCACGGCCATGCAGGCCGCGATCAAGGAGGAACTGGGCGAGGACAACACCGAGTCGCTGCAATTCCGGCTCGACGACGATGATGCGGTCGGGCTCGGCTTCGTGCAGGGGCTGCGCTGGTTCGCGCGTGCCACGGCCAGGATGCGGCGCAGGTGGCGCTATGTGGCCTTCGACTACAATCGCGGCTACTCGGTGCGGCTCTCGGCGCAGGGGATCGAGGCCGAGGAAGTGACCGCGCATTTCTGGGCCTGCGGGCTGGCGGTGCTGTTCCGGCCCGGCGATCCGCGCACGGTGATGAACTTTCCCCATCACAAGCTGCACCACGCCATGCCGACGCTCATCAACCCCGCGCCGCCGATGTATCTGCGCGCCCATCACGGCGAGAACGATTCCGTCGCGCCCCAGGTCCCGAAGGGCCTCAAGCCGATCGACGAGGCCACGCGCGCGCTCTTCCGGCGCGAGTTCAACGTGGACGAGGACCGAGTGAAAGCTCTCTTTGCCGCGCCATCCGCGCGCGTCTGTTGACCTGCGCCTCGCGGTAGAGGGTGAAGAGACCGGACGCGACGACGATGCCCGCGCCGATCAGGGTGATCGTCTGCGGCCAGTCGCCGAACACCACCCAGCCCAGGATCAGCGCCCAGACAAGGCTCGTGTAGCGGAAGGGGGCCACGAAGGAGATCTCGCCCACCCGCATCACCATGATCGAGCACAGATAGCCGCCGATGATCATCACCGAGGCCCCGAGGATCAGGAGCGCCGAACGCCCGTCCACCGGCACCCAGGGCTCGGTGAGGCTCGCCATGCCGAAGGCCGTCATGATCGAGGCAGAGGTGATCAGCGTGACCAGCATCGACGGCACGTCGCGCGACAGTCGCCGCGTCGCCAGATCGCGCAGCGTGACGAAGGCCACCGCCGCCAGACCGTAGACCGAATAGATGGTGAACCCCTCGGTGCCGGGCCGCACGATCAGCATCACCCCGACAAAGCCCACGAGGATCGCCGCCATCCGCCGCCAGCCCACCGGCTCGCGGAAGAAGAGGGCTGCGGCCAGCGTGATCGTTAGCGGCAGCGCCTGCATGATCGCGCTGATATTCGCGATCGGCATGTGAAAAAGGGCGGTGACGAAGAAATAGGCCGAGCCGATCTCGCCCACCATCCGCCACAGGACCGGCCCCCAGTCCGCGCGCGGCAGACGGCGGGCCAGCGCCCCCATCCACCACGCCACGAGCGCGACCATGAGCGTGGTCAGGATGCCGCGCAGGAACATCACCTGGAACACCGGCAGGCTGCCCGAGAGCCCCTTGATCATCGCGTCGTTGAAGGTAAACGCCGCCATCGACCCCATCATCAGGAGCGCGCCGGTGAGATTGTCGGAACGGGCCATGATCCGCCTTCTGATCAGATTGCGCCCGAGTTAGACGCGGATCGGGCGCGGCTGCAAGGCGGATTTCAGCCCCCGCGCCTCAGCCCCGGAGCGCCGCGCGCAGCGCGCCGTGCAGCACCGGATTGGCGGCGATCACGCCCGCCACCTGCGGATGCGGATTGTTGAAGCGCAGCGGGCCGCCCGCGCGGTCCGAGATCATCGCGCCTGCCTCGCGCAGGATGAGATCACCCGCCGCCACGTCCCATTCCCAGGTCGGGCGCAGGGTCAGCATCGCGTCATAGCGTCCCTCGGCCACAAGGCTCAGCCGGTAGGCGAGCGAGGGGCGAAAGCCGCGCCGCAGCGGCGGCACGCGGCCATCCTGCCAGTGCTCGGGTTGCAGCGCGGGGCTTGCCGCCAGCACCGTCGCGCCCGCAAGCGCGCGCCGCCCGGCCGCCCGAATGGGCGCGCCGTTGAGCGTGGCCCCCTGCCCCGCGGCCGCGGCATAGAGCTTGTCGCGCATCGGCAGGTAGATCACCGCTGCCGTGACCACCCCCGCCTCGGCCACGGCGAGCGCATGCGCCCAGAGATCGGTGCCCTCGATCAGGCTGCGCGTGCCGTCGATGGGATCGACGATGAAGACCCGTTCGGAACCGAGCCGCGCGGCATCGTCCTCGGTCTCTTCGGAGAGCCAGCCATAGCCGGGCCGCGCGTCCCTCAGCCGCGTGGCCAGATGCGCGTTCACCGCCAGATCCACAGCCGTCACCGGCCCCGCGCCATCGGCCTTGTGGATGATGTCGAGCGGGCGCGCGAGGGTGGCGCGCGCCACCTCGCCCGCCTCGCGCGCGGCCTCGATCAACAGGGCAAGATCACGCCCCGGCAATCATCAGCCCCTCGACCAGCAGCGACGGCACGACGCGGCTCAGATGGGGCCGCGCGTCATTGGCGGGCGTGATCCGGCGCAGCATTTCGGGCAGGCTGCCCGCGATGGTGCATTCGTTGACCGGATACGCGATCTCGCCGCCCTCGATCCAGAACCCCGCCGCACCGCGCGAATAGTCGCCGGTATTGGGGTTGATCGTGGAGCCGATGAGCGAGGTCACCAGCAGGCCCGTGCCCATCTCGCGCAGCAGATCGTCGCGGCCTTGCGCGCCCTGGGTCAGCGCCACGTTCCAGACCGAGGGGGACGGCGCGCCCCCGACCGACCGCCCGGCATTGCCGGTGGGGGACATCCCCAGCTTGCGCGCCGTGGCCAGATCGAGCGTGAAGCTGCGCAGCACGCCCCGCTCGACGATCAGGCGCGGGGCCGTCGGCAGGCCCTCGGCATCGAAGGGGCGCGAGCCGGAGATGCGGGGGCGGTGCGGATCCTCGCGCAGGTCGAGCGCCTCTGGCAGAACCGGCGTGCCCAGACGGTTGCGCAGCCAGGACGCGCCGCGTGCCACGGCACTGCCGGAGGCGGCAGCCAGCAGATGCCCGATGAGCGAGGCGGCGATGCGCTCGTCAAAGAGCACGGGCCAGGCCCCCGTGGGCGGCTTGCGCGCGCCAAGCCGCTCGACGGCGCGCGCGCCCGCGCGCTGCCCGATCTCCTCTGGCGCGCGCAGGTCGCGGGAGAAAACGCGGCTGTCGCCGTCGTGATCGCGCTCCATCCCCGTGCCGGTCCCGGCGATGGCCACGCAGGAGAGGCTCGTCCCGGATCGCGCATAGCCGCCCGCGAAGCCGTTGGTCGCCGCGAGATGCACCTCGCGCAGGGAGTATGAGGCCGAGGCCGATTGCACCTGGCTCACCCCCGTCACCGAAAGCGCCGCCGCCTCCGCCCTTTCGGCCATGTCCCTGAGCGCGTCGGGCGCGGGTTCGGCGGCCGGGTCGCAAAGCTCGAGCGCGGCCAGATCCCAGTCCCGCGCCAGCTGGCCCGGATCGGCCAGCCCGGCATGGGGATCCTCGGGGGCCTCGCGCGCCATGGCCACGGCGCGTTCGGCCAGGGTGGCGATGGTTCCGGGCGCGGTGTCGGAGGCCGAGACGGTGGCCTGCCGCCCGCCGATCAGCACGCGCAGCCCGATATCCACGCCCTCGGCGCGCTCGGCCTGTTCCAGCGCGCCGCCGCGCACGTCCACCGTCACCGACCGGCCGCGCACCGCCATCGCATCGGCGGCCCCGGCCCCGGCGCGGCGGGCGGCGTCGATCAGGGCGGCGGTCAGGTCTTCCAGCGGTTGCGTCATCGGCCCCTCTTGCACATCGCCTCGCAGGTAGACCGCGCGACCCGCCCGCGCAAGGGCTCAGCGCAGCTTCTGCCCGTTCACGGTGAGCGAGCCGTCCTTCTTCACCTCGACCCGCGAGGTCAGCGTGTCCTCGCCCTCGGCGGCCTGCGCGAACATGCCCGCCATCATCCGCACCATCGTCGCCTGATCCTCGGGCACCAGCCCCAGGGCCACGAGCCGGTCGAGCAGCGCATTGCCCCCCTCGAGCCGCAGATCGACCGTGCCCTCGGCAGGCGGCATCTCCATTCCGTCGGCCTCGCCGATATCGACGGCGCCCTCTCCGGTAAGCCTGGCCCCGGCCAGCGACAGAAGCAGCCGGTTGAGTTCCAGCCGCTCGATCTCGCCCGGGGCCTCGCCCGTCTCGGCCAGCGCGGCCATCTTCTCCTGGTCGAAGATATCGGTCGTGAGCCGACCCCTGCCCGAAAGATCCAGCACCAGATCGGCCGGGTCGCGCGGCAGCGTCGCGTTCGGATCGAACAGCGACCAGAGCGCATCCGAAAGCCTGAGATCGTCAAGATCGAGCACGAGCGAGAAATCCTGCGTCGCCTCGGTCCTGGCCACGGGCATCGACAGCCGTCCGGTCAGGCCCGCGATCTCGTAGGCCATCGGCAGCGGCAGGGTCTCGGCCTGCACCTCCGTCGCCAGCCCGGTGACACCCAGCTCGTAATCGAGCCCCTGGGCGGAGAACCGGCCGCCGAGCGTGCTGCCCGCGCTGCGCGAGCTGCCGCGCATGGTCTCGCCCTCTTCGGTGGCGCTGAAGCGGCTTTCGCCGGCACCAAGGCGAAAGGTGCCCTCCATGCTCAGCCCGGCGGCAAGCGCCGCCGCCATGTCAGACGTGTCCGTCCCGGTTGGAAAGCGCATCCGCGCGGCGTAGCCGAGGGATTGCGCCTCACCCGCGTAATCGAAGGCGGCGGCCTCGGCGGGCTCCTCGAAAGTCACGCTGTAGCTCACCGGGCCGGCGGTCACGTCCTGCGTGAAGAGACGCGCGGCGCCCCCTGCCTCGGCCTCGGCCCGGCTCGACCCGGCCAGCCCGGCCAGACGCATGCCCGCCTCGAGCCCTTCCACGCGCTCGCCGTCAACCGTCACCTCGCCCAGATCGAGCCACAGATCATCGGCGGTATAGTCATAGCGCAGCGCCTCGGGCGTGCCGGAAGCGGTGATCGCAAGCCCCTCGTGGCGCAGCGTCAGCACCGCCGTGACCGCCTCGCCCTCGGTCGGGGTGACGGCGATGGCCATGGGCATCGTCTCGGGGTAGATCACCGACACCGTGCCGTCTGCGCGCTCGGCCAGTTCGATGCGGCCAAGCCGCATTTCCATGCGCCCGCCAGCTTCGGGGATGTCCTGGGTGAGCCCCAGATCCGCGATCACCAGCCGCCCCGCGCCGCGTTGCGGTGTTCCCGTCACCTCATAGCCGAAACCGGCGAGATAGCTCTGCCAGTCCCGCCAGACATCCCCGGCGGTCACATCGGCATGGGCCCCTCCGGCCATGAGGCCAAGAACGAGGGCGGAAAGGGACAAACGGCGCATTGCGAAAACCTCTCGCGTGGCAAAACTCGGGTTCAACTTCGGGCCTGCCCGGGGCCGGGTCAAGGCATGATACGGCTGGAATTCGCCGGTGCCGCCGGGTAGGAGGAAAAAAGGCAAGGGGGGCAGCATCATGAGCATGACCGGCAAATGCATTCTCATCACCGGCGCGAGCAAGGGGATCGGGGCGGAGGCGGCGCGCGTCTTCGCCGCGGCGGGCGCGAACGTGGCGCTTGTCGCGCGCAACGGCGAGGCCATCGCCGAGATCGCGGGGCAGATCGGGCAGAACGCCATCGCCATTCCCTGCGACGTGAGCCGATTCTGGGAAGTGGCGGCAGCGGTCGAGGCGTGTCACACCGCCTTTGGCCAGCTTGACGTGCTGATCAACAACGCGGGCGTGATCGCCCCCATCGCCGCCCTCTCGGAGGTCGATCCCGAGGACTGGGGACATACCATCGACGTCAACCTCAAGGGCGTGTTCAACGGGATGCGCGCGGCGCTTCCGGGGATGATCGCGCGCGGGTCGGGCACGATCCTGACAGTAAGCTCGGGGGCCGCGCATAACGCGCTTCAAGGCTGGAGCGCCTATTGCGCCTCCAAGGCAGGAGCGGCGATGCTCACGCGCAGCGCCGATCTCGAGGCGCGCGCGGCGGGCATCCGGGTGATGGGCCTCTCGCCCGGCACGGTCGCCACCGACATGCAGCGCGAGATCAAGGCCAGCGGCGTCAACGCCGTGAGCCGGCTCGACTGGTCCGACCACATCCCGCCGGACTGGCCCGCGAAGGCGCTCTTGTGGATGTGCGGGGCGGAGGCGGACGAGTTTCTCGGCCAGGAGATTTCGCTGCGCGACCCGGCGGTCCGGGCCCGGGTGGGCCTGTCATGATCCGGCTTGCACGCGAGGGCGGGCTCTGGATCGCCACGCTCGACCGGCCCGAGAAGGCCAATGCGCTGACCGAGGCGATGCTGCGGGAACTGGCGGAGATTGCCGAGGGCGCGCATGAGGCGCGCGCGCTGATCCTGACCGGCACGGGCAAGGTGTTCTCGGCCGGGGCGGATCTGGAGGCCGCGCGCGCGGGGCTCGCCACCAGCCCGCTCTGGGAGCGGCTTTCGGGGGCCATCGCCGGGCTACCCTGCCTGACGGTCGCCGCGCTCAACGGCACGGTGGCGGGCGGCGCGATGGGGATGGCCCTTGCCTGCGACCTGCGCATCGCCGCCCAAGGGGCGGGCGCCTTCTACCCGGTGATGCGGCTCGGCTTTCGCCCGCAGCCGAGCGACCCGGCCCGCCTCGCCGCACTCGTGGGTCCGGCGCGCGCGAAGATGATCCTGCTTGCCGGGATCAAGGTCTCGACCGAGGAGGCGCTGGCCTGGGGTCTCTTCGACCGCGCCGTGCCGCGCGAGGCGGTTCTGGCGGAGGCGCGCGCGCTTTGCGCCGACAGCCTTGCCGCGAGCCCCGAACACGCCGCCGCGCTCAAGGCGATGTGCCGCGCGGCGGGGGCGGGCTGAGCGCGCGGCTCAGAGCGCGCGCCAGCCGATGTCGCGGCGGCAGAACCCTTGCGCCCAGTCGATCCGGTCCACCATGCCATAGGCGCGGTCGGCCGCCTCGCGCAGGCTCGCGCCCCGCGCCGTCACGCCCAGAACCCGTCCGCCATTGGCCACGAACCGCCCGTCGCGCCGCGCCGTGCCCGCGTGGAACACCTGGTGAAAGCTGTCCTCGGGGCAGTCCTCGATGCCGCCGATGACGCTGCCCTTCTCATGCTCGCCCGGATAGCCACGCGCCGCCATCACCACGCAGAGGCTGTGATCCTCGGCCCAGTTCACGGTCATCTCTTCAAGCCGCCCCTCGGCCGTGGCCTGCATCAGGTCGAGCGCCTGCCCGCCCAGCCGCATCATCAGCGCCTGGCATTCCGGATCGCCGAAGCGGACGTTGAATTCCACCAGCCGGGGCGCGCCGTGCTCGATCATCAGACCCACGAAAAGCACCCCGCTATAGGGCGTGCCGCGCCGGACCATCTCCGAAAGCACCGGCTGCACGATCTCTTCCAGCGCGCGGGCCGTTACCCTCTCGGTCATCACCGGCGCGGGGGAATAGGCCCCCATGCCGCCCGTGTTGGGGCCGGTATCGCCCTCGCCCACGCGCTTGTGATCCTGCGCCGTGCCGATGGGCAGCGCGGTCTCGCCGTCGCACAGAACGAAGAAACTCGCCTCCTCGCCGGTCATGAATTCCTCGATCACCACCTCGGCCCCGGCCGCGCCGAAGGCCCCGCCGAACATCTCGTCGATCGCGGCCAGCGCCTGCTCCTCGGTCTCGGCCACGATCACGCCCTTGCCGGCGGCAAGCCCGTCGGCCTTGATCACGATGGGCGCGCCTTTCGCCTTGACATGGTCGCGCGCCGCCTGCGCGTCGGTGAAATGCGCATGGGCCGCCGTCGGCGCGCCCGCCGCAGCACAGACCTCCTTGGCAAAGCTCTTCGACGCCTCGAGCCGCGCCGCTGCCCGGCCGGGCCCGAAGACCGCGATCCCCGCCTCGCGCAGCCGGTCCGCCACGCCGCAGGCCAGGGGGGCCTCCGGTCCGATGATGACGAAATCCACCGCTTCTTCCTCGCAGAACGCCGCCACCGCGCCGCCGTCGAGAATGTCGAGCGCGGCGCACTCGGCGATCTGCGCGATCCCGGCATTGCCGGGTGCCACGATCAGGCGGTCGCATTTGGGGTTCTGCAACACGGCCCAGGCCAGCGCATGTTCGCGCCCTCCCCCGCCCAGAATGAGGATGTTCATGGCACGCGCTCCCTTGGCCCCGGCTTGCGCGCGTTCTAGGGTCAGGGGCCGGGGGACACAAGACGGAGACGCGCGCATGTCCGATCTGATCGAGCAAGGCGAGGCCGGGGGCAATGCGCCCGCGCTGTCGGTTTCGGAGATTTCCGGCGCGGTCAAGCGCGTGATCGAGGGCGAATTCGCCCATGTCCGGGTGCGCGGCGAGCTGGGGCGAATCTCGCGGCCGCGTTCGGGCCATGTGTATCTCGACCTCAAGGACGAGCGGGCGGTGCTGGCAGGCGTGATCTGGAAGGGCGTGGCCGGGCGGCTTCAGGTCCAGCCCGAAGAGGGGATGGAGGTGATCGCCACCGGGCGGCTCACAACCTTTCCGGGCCAGTCGCGCTATCAGCTCGTGATCGAGGACATGGTGCCCGCGGGCGCGGGCGCGCTCATGGCGATGCTGGAAAAGCGCCGCGCCATGCTCGCCTCCGAGGGGCTGTTCGATGCCGCCCGCAAGAAGCCGCTGCCCTATCTGCCGGAGGTGATCGGGGTTGTCACCTCGCCCTCGGGCGCGGTCATCCGGGACATCCTGCACCGGCTGCGCGAGCGGTTCCCGCGCAGGGTGCTGGTCTGGCCCGTGGCGGTGCAGGGCCAGAGCTGCGCGGCAGAGGTGGCGCGCGCGATCCGCGGCTTCAACGCGCTGGAGCCGGGCGGCGCGCTGCCGCGGCCCGATCTGCTGATCGTGGCGCGCGGCGGCGGCTCGGTCGAGGATCTCTGGGGCTTCAACGAGGAGATCGTCGTGCGCGCGGCGGCCGAAAGCGCCATCCCGCTCATCTCCGCCGTGGGACACGAGACCGACACGACGCTGATCGACCATGCCGCCGACAGGCGCGCGCCGACGCCCACGGCGGCGGCGGAACTGGCGGTGCCGGTGCGGCTCGACCTGCTGACCTGGCTCGAGGGGCAGGGCGCGCGTCTGGCCCATGCGCAAGGGCAGGCGATCGCGCTGCGCGGCCAGCGGCT
>MDTD01113730.1_pt1 | contig 12755 bp, 11 predicted proteins | sample 811221 | NCBI WGS metagenome assembly MDTD01 (sample SAMN05326646, study PRJNA326480) | marine metagenome | isolation source: seawater | place: Pacific Ocean: South West | collected 2011 | reverse complement strand
CCTCGACCCGCGCGGCGCGCCGAAAGGGCATCGGGAAGAAGCAGTTCATGCCCTTGCCGTCCTGCGGCATCATGCTCACCGGCAGGCTGGCGAAGTTGACGGTGTCGCCGAAGCCGCAGCCGAAGAAATCGCCCAGCGGCACGTCGACGCTGGGCTGCTCGGCGCCGTCCCACCAGATCCGCAGCGAGGTGGTGCGCAAGATGTCCGGGTTGTCGCCCAGCGCGGTGATCCAGAAGTGGCGGATGACGCCGGCGCCCTGGATGTCGGCCAGCACGTGGCTGGCGCCCGGCGCGATCTCGACCGAATCAGTGTTGCCGCCGGTGCGGTCGTAGGAGGATTCCCGCCGCCGGCGGCAGTTGCGAAGCTGGGAGAGGTTCTCGAGGGCCACGCGGTCAATCTGCCAGTCCGCGCGGCGCAAGACAACGGTCAGTTCCTCGTCGAAGCACGGCGAGTACTCATTCCGAGTCGCTTGGCCAGGTGGTGCAGATTGCTGCGATGGAGGCCGAGCTCTTCGGCTGCACGTGCCCAGACTCCGTCGGCGCGTTCAAGTGCCTGCTGGATCATGCGGCGCTGGAAGTCTTCCACTGCGGGGCGCAACGGCCCGGTCGGTTGCGCGGCGTTGGCCTCGGTCACCTGGCAGTTGGCTGACTGAGAGAGCTTCCTCCCTGCGTCCTCAGCGCGGCCTCGTGGGAAGTCGGCACCGAGGTCACGCAGGCGCAGAATGACAGTATCGCCGTGCCCGGCCTGCGTGCACGCGAGCAATGTGGCGCGTGACAGAACGTTGTGAAGTTCACGCACATTGCCTGGCCAGGGGTAGTCGGCCAACGCCGCGAGCGCTTCCTCCGAGATACGAATCGGGCCCGAACCAAACTGGCGCCGCAGGTCGTCGCAGAACGCGCCCGCCAGCAGTGCGACGTCTTCTGCGTGCTCGCGCAGCGCGGGCGCATGCAGCCGGCAGACATCGAGGCGATGCAGGAGGTCGGCACGGAACCGACCTGCAGCGACTTCCGCGTGCAGGTCGCGGTTGGTGGCGGCGATCACACGCACGTCGACGTGGGTTGGCCGATCACTGCCGATGCGCTGGATCTCACCGAATTGCAGAGTGCGCAGTAGTTTTGCCTGGATCTCCAGCGGGAGCTCTCCGATTTCATCCAGGAACAGGCAGGAGCCGTCCGCCACCTGAAACTTGCCGAGCCGCTTCGACTTCGCATCGGTGAAGGCGCCGGGTTCGTGACCGAAGAGTTCCGATTCAGCGACCGACGCCGGCAGAGCAGCGCAGTTCAGGTAGACCAGCGGACGTTCCGCACGCCGTGAGGCGGCGTGCAACATGCGGGCGATGACCTCCTTGCCGGATCCCGTCTCGCCGGTGATCAGCACCGGAAGATCGCTGGGCCCGATTAGGTCGACCTCGCTGCGGATCGCCTCAATCGCCTCGCTGCGACCGATCAGGTAGCTGCCGCGGCGCGTGTCGGCATCGCGCGCGAGGTCCGCGGCGAGCGCCCCCTGCATCCTGGCGTCCAGTTCGAGTCGGTGCAGCAGGTCGGCGTTATGCAATGCGGCTGCGGCAAGCGTGGCGAGCGCTGCGAGTAGGTCTGGGTCGACGTCGTCAAAGGCCTCTGCTGCCTCTGCATCGAGGGTGAGGGCGCCATAGAGCTGGCCATGCACGCGCAGGCTGCAGCCCATGCAGGCATGCACCGTGTGCCCTTCGATGGGGAAGTCCGCCAACATGTCGTCGAAGGGGTCGGGCAGCGGCGAATCCGGCGAGAATCGAACCGGCGCGGCAGACTCGCAGATCTGAGCGAGCCGAGGGTGTTCGGCGAGAGGGAATCGGCGGCCAAGAACTTCGGGGGCAAGTCCATGCTGGGCGATGGGGATGAGCTCAGATTGGCCGCGCATCCGCAGCAGGCTGACGCCATCGGCCGGAAGGACACGCCGGATGGCGGCCACGATGCGGTTTCCGCGATCTTCGGCGTCGAGCGCGGTGGCAAGCTCCTGCGCGACCTCAAGAAGCAGGGGGACAGATGTTGTGGATTTGACCACGTTGTCGATTCGATAACCCGGGGCGTTGTCAAAACAAGAACAAATCCCCCTCATCCTCCGGATTTGAGGGGGTTCAGCTGGCACGCGCCTTGCATTTCAGCAGGCGATGACCACGCCACGCTCTGACACAGCTCCTTCCCTACCGGAAGCGCACGAGCGCCTCGGGCACATCGTTGTCCGGCTTCCTGCTCTGCTTCCGGTCCTCCATCGCCATCAGCTTGACTATTGCTGCGGCGGCAATATTCCCCTTGCCGAGGCCTGCACAAAGCAAGGTCTCGACTTGGAAGCGCTCCTCGCGGAGTTCGAGGTAAGCCTCGCCGGCTCGGCGGCTCCGACCGAGGTGTGGGCAGATCGGCCCCTCGCTGAACTGACTCGACACATCGTCGCGCGCTTCCACGAAGCCCACCGCGCGCAGCTCCCCGTTCTGCTTGAGATGGCGGAGAAGGTGGAGCGCGTCCATGCCGACAAGCCGTCTGCCCCGCACGGTCTGGCCGAGTTCCTTGCCGGCTGGATTCCGGAGCTGGCGCAGCACATGGAAAAGGAAGAGGCGGTGCTCTTCCCCATGATCGAGCGAGGGCATGGCAAGCAGGCTGGTCCACCGATCCAGACCATGGAGCGCGAGCACGCTGACCATGGAGAGAACCTGCAAAGGCTGCGTGGCATTGCCCACGACTTTGTGCCTCCTGCCGAAGCCTGCACAACCTGGCGCGCGCTCTATGCCGGACTGGAGAGTTTCGAGCGGGAAATCATGGAGCACGTGCATCTGGAGAACCACGTGCTGTTCCCAATGGCTCTGAAGGGTGCGCCTGCTCAGGCGCCGGAGGAAGTCTGATGCTCTCAAAGTCTGGTGCGAAGGCCTTCTTCCTTGGAGGCACTTTCCTGTGTGCGACAGCATTCGTGCTTCTCACGCTCGACACTCTGGCGCAGTTTCCAGAGCGCTCAAACGAGGAGAACCTGACCGAAGAGGTCATTGCCGGCTGGAAGATCTGGGAGCGCAGCAACTGCATGGGCTGCCACACACTGATGGGGGAAGGTGCCTACTACGCGCCTGAACTGACGCGTGTGATCGAGCGCCGCGGAACCCCTTGGATCCGTGAGTTCCTGAAGGACCCGCAGAAGTTCTTCCCGGGTCGTCGCAAGATGATCAAGTACGACTTCTTTGACCCGGCGGTGGATCCGGAGGCCGACGAGAATCTCGATCACATCCTGGCCTTCTTCGCTTGGATTCAGGAAGTCGATACCAACGGCTTCCCGCCGAAGCCGGACATCGTGACGCAACAGGCTGCCGCGCCCATGCCCGGGGCCGCAAGTGCTGTCGATGCATGGGCGGGTGCGCCCGACTACTTCAAGGCAGTGTGCACCGGTTGCCATGCCGTCGCTGGACAGGGCGGCAACGTGGGCCCTGCCCTGGATGGGGTCGCGACACGCTACGAGCGCGACTACCTCGTCAACTGGATCGCTGATCCCCAGGCGGTCAAGCCTGGCACCACCATGCCGGCGCTGGGCCTGGATCCCGAGACGCTCGAGCAGATCGTCTCTTATCTCGAGACTCTCAAGTAAGGAGACAGCGAAATGAAGTTCAAATCACAAAGCATCTCCTGGGCGTTCTTCGCAGCTGCACTCGGGCTGTTTGCCCTGCAGCTGGTCTACGGCTTCATCATGGGATTCGCGCGGGTCGGCATGGACGGCCTGCACGAGTGGATCCCCTTCAACGTCGCCCGAGCAGTCCACACCAACCTGCTGGTGGTGTGGCTGATCACCGGCTTCATGGGTGCGGCTTACTGGATCATTCCGGACGAGGCCGACCGCGAACTGTGGTCACCCAAGCTGGCCTGGATTCAGTTCTGGAGCCTGATGGCGGTCGGCGTGACCGCGGTCATCGGCTACCACTTCCAGTGGTGGGAGGGGCGCAAGTTCCTCGAGATCCCGCGCGCGTTGGACTGGCTGGTCGTCGCCAACGTGCTGACTTTCCTGTTCAACATCCTGATGACGATCTGGAAAGGCCGGCACATGACGACGACAGCATCGGTGCTGTTTTTCGGTCTGCTGACCGCGGCGCTGCTCTACCTTCCGGGCATGATCACCTTCGAAAGTGCGGTGCTCGACAGCTACTTCCGCTGGTGGGTGGTACACCTCTGGGTGGAAGGCGTCTGGGAACTGATCCTGGGTGCGGTGCTCTCCTATCTGCTGATCAAGATGACCGGCATCGACCGCGAGATCATCGAAAAGTGGCTGTACGTGATCGTCGGTCTGACCTTCCTGTCGGGCATCCTCGGTACCGGTCACCACTACTACTACACCGGGGCGCCGCGGTATTGGTTGATCGTCGGCGGCGTCTTCTCGGCGCTCGAGCCGCTGGCCTTCCTCGGCATGGCGATCTACGCGATCGCGATGGCGCGCAAAGGCGGACGTGACCACCCGAACAAGGTGGCGATGCGCTGGACGCTGGGTTGCGCCGTGATGAGTTTTATCGGCGCCGGCTTCCTCGGCTTCGCCCATACCCTGCCGCAGGTCAACATGTGGACGCACGGCACGCTGGTCACGGCGATGCATGGTCACATGGCCTTCTGGGGTGCCTACGCCATGATGGTGCTCGCGATTATCGCTTACGCGATGCCGCAGATGACCGGGCGTGTGCGCTACAGGGGTTGGGTCGCCGAGACCTCCTTCTGGACGACGAACATTGGCATGGCTGGCATGACGGGCGCCTTCGCTGTGATGGGAATCGCCCAGGTTTACCTCGAGCGCAAGTCCGGCATGGACTTCCTCGACGTACAGGAGGCGATCGAGGTCCACTCGTGGGGCCTGATCCTTGCGGCCAGCCTGTTTGCGGTGGGGGCATTGCTGTTCATCCGCAACTTCCTTTCCTATGGCCGCCCGAACACGGAGGAGCTCGCGGCATGAGCGGCAAGCTCTTGCACCTCGCGGAGTCATCGCGCATGCAGCCCTACTACCGGGAGACGGCTGACGAGTGCACGCTGTTTGAGCGCAGCGCCGAGCTTGGGCTTCCTCTGCTGCTCAAGGGTCCGACCGGCTGTGGAAAGTCCCGCTTCGTCGAGGCGATGGCGGCGCGTCTGGAACGTGAACTGATCACGGTGCCTTGCCATGACGACACCGGAGCCGCCGACCTGCTGGGTCGGTGGCTGATCCGGGGCGGCGATACGGTCTGGCAAGACGGCCCGGCCGCGCGCGCAGTGCGTCGGGGAGCCATTCTTTACCTCGACGAGGTTGCCGAAGCTCGGCCGGATGTGCTCGTCCTTCTACACCCGCTGACGGATCACCGGCGCAGCCTCCATCTGGATGGCACCGGCGAGGTTCTGGAGGCCCCGGAAGGCTTCCTGCTCGTGGCGAGCTACAATCCCGGTTACCAGAGCGGATGGAAGGAACTGAAGCCGTCGACGCGGCAACGCTTCGTCGGGTTGAGTTTTGACTACCCCGACGCCCCGATCGAAGCGGAGATCCTGGTCGGCGAGACCGAGGTGGACGCTTCCGTCGCGAAGCAACTGGCCGGCCTCGGCCAGCGGCTGCGCAAGCTCGACGATCTTGGGCTAGCCGAACCGGCGTCGACCCGATTACTGGTCGATGCCGCACTCCTCATACGCTCCGGCATGCATCCGCGCGCCGCGTGTCGAGCCGCCGTGCTCGAACCGCTGACCGATGACCCGGAAGTCCTTCACGCCATGGCGGAAGTCGTGGCGCTCTGCTTCTGAGCTGCTCCCGTTCAGGTTGCACTCTCTCCCTTCGAAACATGAAACAAGTCATTCCTGTGGTTGCTGCGGTCCTCGCAGTGACTCCCCTCTACTTCCTTCCCGACCGCACGCCGGCGAGTCCAAGCGAAAGCGCGGATCTCGTCGAGGGTGCTCAGCCCGAGGTCATCTTTCCAGCCGGTCAGCCCGTGGGCCCAGATGCCTGGGGTGAGCTGATCGGTGAGGAGCAGGCCGTCCTCACCTCGCCGCCGTTCGTTCCACCGTCTATCACGCGCAGTCATCCGACCAAGCTGATTGTCGACATGGAGGTGACTGAGTTCACTTCCGAGATCGCTGACGGAACCGAGTACACCTTCTGGACCTTCGGCGGGACAGTGCCGGGCAGCTTCATCCGCACGCGGGTGGGAGACGTGGTCGAGTTCCGACTGCATAACCACCCGAGCAGCAAGATGCCGCACAACATCGACCTGCACGCGGTCACGGGCCCAGGGGGTGGTGCAGCCTCGTCCTTCACGGCACCTGGTCACACCTCGCAGTTCTCCTTCCAGGTCACCAACCCGGGTCTCTACGTCTACCACTGCGCCACCGCGCCAGTCGGTATGCACATCGCGAATGGCATGTACGGTCTGATCCTGGTCGAGCCCGCGAAGGGGATGCCCCCGGTGGACAAGGAGTACTACGTGATGCAAGGTGACTTCTACACCGAAGGATCCTACGGCGAGCCTGGCTTGCAGCAGTTCAGCATGGAGAAGGCGCTGCAGGAAATCCCGGACTACGTGCTGTTCAATGGGCGCGTGGGTTCCATGGTGGGCGACAATGCGATCACGGCAGAAGTTGGCGACCGCGTGCGCCTTTACGTCGGAAACGGTGGCCCCAATCTGGTCAGCTCCTTTCACGTGATCGGCGAGATCTTTGACCGCGTCGCGGTCGAGGGGGGCAGTTCCATGAATGAGAACGTGCAGACGACTCTGGTGCCCGCGGGTGGCTCGGCGATCTGCGAGTTTGACGTTGAAGTTCCGGGCACCTTCATTCTGGTCGACCACAGCATCTTCCGCACCTTCAACAAGGGTGCTTTGGGAATGCTGAAGGTCGAGGGTCCGGAGGACCTGATGGTCTATTCGGGCAAGCAGGATGACCGGATCTACCAGCCGGAAGGTGGCGCGATTCAGGAGATGCCCGGAGCCGAGGTGGCCGTTGCCCCCGCGCAGCGCAGCCTGCAGGAGCGCATGGAGCTCGGCGCCAATGTGTACGCTCAGAACTGTCTTGCCTGCCACCAGGCCAACGGTGCGGGCATTCCAGGGGCATTCCCGCCGCTTGCCAAGTCGGATTATCTGATGGCAGACGAAGCGCGTGCGATTCGCACTGTGACCGAAGGTCTGACTGGCAAGATTACGGTCAATGGTGTCGACTATGACGGCATCATGCCGAAGCCGAACTTGACCGACGATCAGATCGCCAACGTGTTGACCTACGTGCGTAATACGTGGGGCAACGAGGGTGGCATCACGACTCTCGAATCCGTTCGCGCTGCGAAGGGCGGTTCCGGCCACTAGATGCTTGCAGAAGGGAATCGGTCGATGCGATTGCTGATCACTTTGCTCCTGGGACAGTTCCTGCTGACGGGCGGCTCTTGCGAGCGCCCCGAGGCCGAAGGGGTGGAGCGTCCCGCGGTCGTGTCGGCCGAGACTCCCTCGTTGCAGATCGACTGGCAGCCTACGCCCTTGGTCGATGTTCCCGCCGGAAGTTATCGGCCGCTCTATCCGGGGCGCGACGAGCCCGAACAGCGCGCGATTGATGCCTTCGCGGTGGAGAAGTCGCCGGTCACCAATCGGCAGTACCTTGCCTTCGTCGCCGCACAGCCGAAGTGGCGGCGGTCCCAGGTACGCAGCCTGTTTGCCGACGCGAATTACCTGGCGCATTGGCCTGAGGATCTGCAGTTCCCAGAGGGTCAGGGGGATGCTCCGGTCACGCAGATCTCTTGGTTTGCCGCGCGCGCCTATGCCGCTTGGGCGGGGCGTCGACTGCCGACGCTCGCCGAGTGGGAGTACCTCGCGGCGGCCAGCGATACTGCGGCCTTCGGCCGCGACGAGCCAGGCTATAACCAAGTCATTCTGAATTGGTATGCGCGACCGACTCCAGCGCGGCTTCCGGACGTCGGCGGTGGCAAGCCCAACTTCTACGGCGTGCACGATCTGCACGGCCTCGTTTGGGAGTGGGTCGATGACTACAACAGTTCGCTGGTGTCCGGCGAGTCGCGTGGTGATGCAGGGCTTGAGCGCAATCTGTTTTGCGGTTCAGGTTCGATCGGCGCGGCAGACCCGGCCGACTACGCAGCCTTCATGCGCTTTGCCTTCCGCAGCAGTCTCGAAGGCGACTACACCGTGCGCAATCTCGGCTTCCGATGCGCGGCGGATCTTGACTCGGAGCAGAAACCATGATGCGAATCCTCCTAACCATTCTCTTCTTCCTGTTCGCCTGCTCACAAGAGGGCGCGGAGCACGTCGGTGGTGTCGCGGAGGAGGACTGCTGCGAACCGCTCAAAGGGGGAGTCGATCCGGCTGCGCTCTCAGATGAATCGCTCTTCCTTCTCGACCATGCCTTCGAAGACCAGCATGCCGAGTCGCGTCGGCTGGTGGATCTGGCTGGTAAGCCCGTGGTGCTTGCGATGATCTTTACACACTGCGAGTACGCATGTCCGGCGATTCTTCAGGACCTGCACAAGCTAGAAGAGGCCATGAGCGAAGCCGAGAGGGATGCAACACAGTGGGTGCTGGTCAGCTTCGACGTCGAGCGAGATGTGCCGGAAGTGCTCGCCGCGTATGCCGAACGTGAGGAACTCGATCCTGCGCGCTGGACCCTGCTGCACGGCGATGAGGGCGCGGTCCGTGAGCTCGCTGCGCTGTTGGGTGTGCGCTACAAGCCCATGCCGGCGGGAGGGTTCTCGCATTCGAACCGAATCAGCCTGCTGAACGCGAAGGGCGAGCTGGCTGCCCACATCGATGGCCTCAACGTCAACGTCGCGCCGCTGGTCGAAGCGCGTCGCCGCATGGACGTGCAGGGCTGATGGTCGACTTCGACTTTCCCGAGCGACTGTTCGGTCGTCTCTGGCGCAAGGTGCGCCCCAAGGCAGAGGACCGGCAGGCGGATCGGGATTGGTTCCAAGCGCGGGCTGCGCGCAGCGAGGCGCTGGCTTCGATGTGGGCTTGCCGGCGGGTCGTGGTGCGCGAGGCCGAGCGCTATGGGGGTGTGCGCGGTGATGTGCTGCTGATGCCCCGGCTGGAGAATGTGCCGGGCGAGTCGAAGGCGGCACGCGAACAGTTCTGGCAGACGCGGCTGGTGCTTGCGGCGGAGATGACACGGGCGAGGCCTGCTGACGGGGAAGACAAGCTCTCCTCGGTTCCCGAAGCTTGGCGCGAGGCTGTGCGGCATCTGTTGAGAGCCCGGGAGGCGGAGGATCGGCTGCGGACGGAGTCTTCCGAATGGGAGCGGCGCGCGCTCGTGGCGCGGCGCGAGTGGGCTGGTCCCGCGGTCGAGGATCGTTCGGCGGGCGCAGCTGAGGAGGCCTGGCGTGATCTGGCTCTGGCGTTCTTCGTCGGTGCAATGGACTCGCCCGAGCTGCTTGCGCGCGCGGCGGCGCTTCCGCCTTGCCCCATCTACTTCGTGGATCCGGGCCTGCCGCTTTGGGGCGGGGCGTTGAAGCCCAGTGAGGCGCGCGCTGCCGATCGCGCAGCGCTTGAGTTGCCCGCGCAGGAGTCGGGAGCGGAAGCGGGGGTCGAGGAAGGCGCCAGTGAACTGCCGGCTCGGCCACGCGACTTCCTGCGCCGTACCACGCTTGAGGATGACCCAGACAAGGACGTCATGCCCGAGCATGTCTTCGAGAAGATCGAGACCTTGGAAGAACACGTCGGCGGGCGGCGTCGGACGGACGGCGAAGACGAGCTGGACGACCACGCCGACGCGCTCGACGAGCTGGACCTGCGCGATCTCGTGCGCGGCGGGCCCGAGGTCGAGAGTGTCTACCAGCTCGAGATGGAGGCTTGGGATGGCGTGCCTGAGGTCGGGGATCTGCTGCCGGGCGAGACCGGTGTGTCTTATGACGAATGGGATGGTGTACGTGCGCGCTATCGGCGTGATTGGGTGACGGTCTACCCGACGCCGGCGCCGCAGCCGGTTCCGGGTTGGGCGCAGCCAGTGCGTAGCGAACAGCGCGCGACTTTGCGCCGCTTGACGCGCCTGGTCGACCAGCGCCGCGAGCGTCGTGAGTTTCAGCGCCGTGTGCTTGAGGGGGCCGAACTGGACCTGGAGGAGTACGTCGTCGAACAGGGCGCCGTCCGCGCGGGGCGACCGGGAAGCGGCCGGGTCTATCGGCGGCGCCGCCCGCGGCAGCGCGAGTTCGCCTGTTCGGTGCTGCTGGATATCAGCCTGTCCTCGGATTCCTGGGTGCAGGATCAGCGCGTGCTCGACGCAACGCGCGCGGCGACGGTGCTGGTGGGAGATCTGGCCGATGGGCTCGGCGACGCCTTTCGTCTGCAGTGCTTTGCGAGTCAGACGCGCCATCACAATCGCGTCTGGACTTTGAAGGACTGGGATCAATGCTGGAGCCGTGAGGTCGACCGTTTGGGTGCGCTGCGCTGTCAGGGCTACACGCGCATCGGCGCTTCCCTGCGTCACGCCATCGCCGGCCTGGCCCAGTTCCCCGCGCGCCGCCGCCTGCTACTCATCCTGACCGACGGCAAGCCGACCGATTACGACCGCTATGAAGGCCGCTACGGCCGCGGCGACATCCGCCAGGCCAGCCGAGAAGCCGCCCAGCAGGGCGTGCGTCTCCATGCGATCGGCTTCGACCCGCGCGTCGCCCGCCACCTCGGCCCCATGTTCGGACCCGGCCATTGGAACGCCGTCGACGGCCCCGCCGCTGTTGTCGATGCACTGAGCGAGGCCTACTTGCGCTATAGCGCGGGGTAGGGGACAAGAAGCGCCGCTTCTGCTCGGATCCGGTTGCGCTACGATGTGCACGCCCATGAGCGTTGCGCAGCCCATTGTGTATCGGATTGACCCCCGCGCCGAGATCGTCTTCGTCAATTCGGCATGGGATGAGTTTGCGCAGCAGAACGAGGGTACCGAGGCACGCTCCGATTCAATCCTGAATCAGTCGATCTGGTCGTTCATCCAGGGAGCAACATTGCGTGGACTCTATCATCAGGTGATCGAGTGCGCCCGTCGTGGCTCGATCCTCAAGTTCAGCTTCCGCTGCGATTCCCCGACGCTGGTGCGTTGGTATGACATGAAGGTCGCGCCGATCGAGGGCAACTTGGTGGAGTTCCGATCCACGTTTGTACGAGAGCGTGAGCGTTCGCCGGAGCCGTTGCTGAAGAAGGCCGACCCGAATGCCAAGCTCGTTCTCGAAGCCTGTTCGATTTGCCTGAAGCTCAATCTGGCGGGCGAGTGGATCACGATCGAAGAGCTGCTCGCGAAGCGCCCCATGCTCGAAGGCGAGGACGCCGACCGCCTGCACCACGGCATTTGCAACGATTGCTTCGAGGAGATGCGCACGAAGATCGAGCAGGCCCATTGTGGGCGGTAGAGTGAGGCCTGGGCCTTACTTTGGCCTGGCGTAGCCCCATCTCTCCGCCCCGCCATCTATTTGCACGCGATGCCATCGAATCCGTCGCGCGGACGGCGGCCTTTGAAGAGCAGGACTACCTGCTGGTGACGGTCGTCGTGCAGCGTCAGGCGCAGGCGTTTCCGGTGGGGAACGAAACCAGCACGCTCGAGCCCTGATGGGCATCCGCTGCGGGAAGTTCGCTGGCGGCGCAGCTAGGCAGCACTTCACTTCCTTTCTAGCCTGGTGAGGTGAGCGATATTCAAGGCATCCGTCCCATTTGGGTCGTCGTATTTCTTTTCCTGTCCTGCCAGGCTCCGCACTGGAAGCCCGAGGACTACCACCAGGTGCACGAGGCCGCGATCGGGGTGTACCCGCCCGACCAGGTCCCGTACGGAGTTGTGTTTCTTCTCTACGGGGAACCATCGGGCAGAGCCCCGTCCGGTTCAGGCGAAGCCGCTTGGGTCGAGTTTGAAATCGAGGGCTTCCGCGCGCGCGCCGAGGTCGAGCCCGGAGATTGCCGCATGGATGTGGCCAAGAAATTGGCGCACGCGTTTCGACTCAAGGGTGTGCGCGTCATCGTCAGCCCTCAAGGCGACTGGTTGATCTGCGAGTCTCCGCATGGCGATGACATCTCGTCGATGGGCGGGGGGTCGCGCGATGCAGGGCTGGCGACCGGCTTCTGCCACCTTCGTGACTAGTGATACCAAGGCGTGAACGGCAGCACGATCGACACCGCGATCAGCACGATGATGACCCACTCGAGCAGCTCGAGGCGGTGGGTCGCGACCGAGTCGGACATCTTGTCGTAGAGGCTTTCAGTGGCCTCGAGTTTGCGCTGCACGCTGCCCTGCCAGGCCTGCAGGTCGAGGCGCGCGGCGGCGAGGCGGTAGAAGCGCGCCAGGTACTGATTGCCCATCAGCTTGATCGCGTTGTTGACGCCTTCGAAGCGGACGGCGGAGTCGGTCTGCGCGGTCGCGAGCCGCTGCATCATGCGCCGCGACGCGAAGGTCGGCCAGACGCGCGCGCGGGTGAGCGCGGCGAGCGACTCGTCGGCGTGATCGAGGATCTCGTCGAGCTCCTGGTCGAGGATGCGCAGCTGCAGCAGCTCGAGGTTGGCGTGCTGGAGCAGCGTGAGGATGTCGTCCGGCTCGGCGTCGAACAGGATGGCGCCGTTCCAGTCGAGGATCGCCAGGTCGGTCTCGGCGTACGAGAGCGTGGCCTCGGTGCTGCGCGCGATCTGCTCGGCGGCGAGCGGCGCGCGCTCGGCCTCGATGGCCTGGGCCAGGGTCGCGCGGTGGTCGTCGAGGATCTCGGCGGGGGTGGAGTTGCCCCAGGAAGTGAGCGAGAATACGACGTAGTCCTCGACGGCGTCGGAGAGGGACGGGCGCTCGACCGCGGCGCGG
>MDTD01007533.1_pt1 | contig 12755 bp, 6 predicted proteins | sample 811221 | NCBI WGS metagenome assembly MDTD01 (sample SAMN05326646, study PRJNA326480) | marine metagenome | isolation source: seawater | place: Pacific Ocean: South West | collected 2011 | reverse complement strand
TAGATCTGTTATTACAGGATCAGGAACGACAAACAGCAAACTTTAGAGAATCTATAAACCAGGCACTTGAATCGGCAAGCAGACAATATACAAGGAATGTACAGGGATTGACAGCACAGAGAGATAACAGACGTAATCAGCTACAGAGTAATATTAATCAGGCATATAACCAGATACCATCATTAGGATCAGTTCTCTTGAATACTGCTGTCTCAGGTCTTAACACTTATGTAGGACTTACAGGCCCTCTCGGTAATACAGGGGGTTCAATAGGAGGAACACAAGCATTAGGTTTAGGCACAGCAACCACCCCTGGTAGGTCTGTTTATTTCGGTTAATTATGACTAACAGTTTTCAAAGCACAGCTTTTCAATCCTCTGCAAGACCTGTAGATACTTTTGTACAACCTGTATCTGTACAACCTAAAAGTGGTATTGAGTCTTTAGCTGAAGCTTTATCATTGGTAAATCCTAATCTTCAGAAGTTTATTGGTCAAAGAATAGAAGAAAATATTGAAGACCAACGTGCTGATATAACAATGGAAATTGCCAAGAAAGGTTTTAAACAGATAACAAAAGAACATCGAAATAAATTTGGTGATGATGCTACTAATCAATTAATTGGTGGAAGTATATTCACTCAAGATGAATTTGAAAAAAGACAAGCAGAACATATTGGTCTTACCCTTAATTCAGATTATGAAAATATTTATAATAATAAAGTTTTTGAATTTACAAATCGTGAAGGCAAAACTATTACAAAACCAATATCGCATTTTTCAATAGACTCTCCACAAATGCAAGAGTTCTTAGGTGAAATATCATCTTTGACAGAATCAAAAACTCAAGGGTTAAATAACAAGCATCTAGCAAATTACTTTTATCCATATCAGCAAAAAGCTACTGAAGCCATAGTTCAAGAACATATAAAAGCAAATAATGAATTTAGGTTTAATAGAGCAAAATCACAAACTAATGATGCAATGTGGCAAGCTTTGCCATTGTGGTTAAACAATAAAAAAGAAGAAGCACTTGATATTATTCAAAAACAATTAGAAAGCCAAGTTACTCTTGGAATCCCTGCTGATAAAAAAACTAAATTTAACGACAGTATTATTACTTCTTTAAAAAGTATTTCTCTGAGTGTTTACGAGAGTGCTTTAGAAGCAGTGCCTAATGATTATGAAAGTGCTTTGGATGATGCTTTTGAAGTGATAGAAATGGGTGGTGCAATAAAGATAGGTCCAATGCTTCAACAAAAAGATGGAACTTTTAGTCAATCAACATTAGACAAAAATACAAAATATGGAACAGATATGTTTAATTTAAAAAAAAGTTTATATCAAAGATATGAACAAGATAAGAAAAGAGGAGTGGATATAGAAAAAGCAAAGGAAGATAAAGATATCTTAGATTTTGCTTTGGAATATGGACCAAGTTCTATCGAAAACATACCAAAGCTTAACGATTTAATTAAAAAATACCCTCATAGAAAACCAGATATTTTACAGAAAATTGAAATTTATGAAGAAGACAGAAGTAAAGTTGTAAACGATTTAATGGATCAAATAATAAATCGACAAATTACCATGGATGCTGCTGCTACTAAATTTATAAATATAAGAAATTCATTAGGTACAACTATTACAAAAGAAGACGAACAAAATTTAAAAATGTTAAGAGGTTTAATTTTTGATAAAACTTCTGGATTTGATCCTTATAAAAATTATCGTACAGATGTTAGAGAAGTATTAAAAAGACTAGGTGTTGCAGCAGGCGGACAACAAACACTAGATGGTTACTTTACTTTTAATCTTGAAAAAGAACCTGACAAAGCTGATAAGTACCAGGAATATTCAAAAAGCATTAATAGAGATTTAATAGATTATTTGTATCGTACTCCTGACCCTGATAATCCTGGTCAGTTTCTAAAAAGATCTCAAGAAGATTACTTCATAAAGTTAAGAGATTTAGAAGATGCTGCATTAAAAGATATTGAAGGCACTACCAAAAATCAAAATAAGGGTAGTCAAGGAGCTTCTAATAATCCATCAATGGATCAGATCTTACAGTTTGCTGAAGAAAAGAAATTAACAGCAGAACAAGCATTAAATTTACTAAATACAAATAAATTCACTATTACACCAGAGGGAAAAATTCAATTAGATAAAGAAGTAGAATCAGGTAATTTTGGATTAACAGGAGGAAACTTCTTTAAAAAATTCTTTACTAATTAACAATGACTGATTCCAATTTAATTCCTCAAGAAGAAAACAAAGAAAACACTGTACCAGAAGGTGCTTTTGGTATTGGGTCTAAAACTACTGATGATCTTACAAAACAGTATCAACAATCAGATGTAAGTTTAGGAAAACAAGCTGCTGGTCTTGGCATAGAAATAGGTGGAGGATTAATTTCAGATGTAGCTACTGCTCCATTACTAGGTGCTGGTCCTTTTGGTTGGGTTGCTTATGGTGGTATTCAATTTGGAGTAGGTGCAAGTTTAAATATTGCAGCACAAAAAGCTAGGGGTGAAAAAAATATAGATATTGGAGAAGTTATTTCATCAGGATTCTTACAAATACCTCCTTTTGGAGTAGAAGCCAAAGGTCTTGGTGGACTAGGAAAATCAGGACTCTATGGTGGAGCAATGGGATTAGGTGATCAAATAATTCAAAAAGGTATAAATGAACAAAGACTACCAACGTATGAAGAAGGAAGAAATAGTATTTTGCTTGGTTCTGGTTTAGGTATTGGATTTAAAGCTTCAACTGACAAGATACAAGATTTATTTAGCAAATTAAATGTTGATAGATTTGTTGGTAAAACACCTGATGAAATAAACAAAATAGTTACACCACAAGAAAGAAAACAGATAGAAGAAATCTCATCAGAAATAGACATGATGAAAGCCAAAGCAGATCGTTTTGGTATTGATGATATTCAAGGAGATACGATTGATGATATTGATGCTACAAAAACAGAAGCAGTTGATGCCTTTAAACAACAACTTAAAGATAATAGAGATACCTTGCCACCAAGAAGTATTGACGGAGAAGAAATTGATCCAGAAGGTTTTTATGATATAGAAACAGATGAACAGTTTGATGATTTCTTTAAACCAGTAGAAAGACCACCAGTAAAACCTTATAAAACCAACCTTGAAGCAAAACGTGGTTTAAGTAGAGGTGCTGAAAATTTAAAAAAAAGACTTAGGTTAGAAGTAAATTTAAAAAACGCTGACCCTAATGAAGTAGAAGCAATAGAAGCATTTATCGACACTATTGGCGAAAGAATGTTTGATCAAGAATCTTTATCTATAACAACAAAACTTTCTCAAGGAGGACAGTATAACTTTGGCAATAACTTAATTAGAGTTAGAAGGCAAATTGTAGAGGGTATTGAATCAGCAGCAGGAGTTGATGGTGGTTTTGGACACGTTATGATCCATGAACTTTCTCATGGTCTCTCAAGATTTTTACCACCAAAGGATTTAGCAAGATATACAAAAGAATTTAAAGCTGCTCAAAGCAAATACCTTAAACAATTTGAAAAAGAAAGAAAAAAGTTTATACGAACTACATCTAAAGAAAAATTAGCAGATCTTATTTATCAACAATCTGAATCTCTTACTGGCAGAAAACCAGTTATTACCGATAAAAATTTCTTAAAGAAAGCTAATGCTTTTTTTGATCAAAATAAATTTAAAAATGAAAATTATAGATTTCAAGATATAGATGAATATTTTGCAGAGAATATAGCTGACGAATTTTTAAATTTTTATAGAGGAGAGAATCGGATAGCAGGTAGTCCGTTAGATTTTGCACCACAGGGAACTTTTAAAAGAATTACACAAGAACTTGCTTTGTTTGTAGAGGATTTATTCGTCAGTCTTAAAGCAAGATTAGGTGGTAGTCAAACAAGAAAAATCTTTAATGATTACATAAAAAGAAAAAATATAAAAAAATACAGAAATGCACCGTTAGACCTTGAAAACGTAGAAGGTATAACTGGAATGGCAAAGAAAAAAACACAAGATTTAGGTGATGAAAACATACTTCCCCGTCAAGTTAATCTTAATCAACTAGCAAGCACCCCTAGACAAGCACGTTTTTTAGAGAAAGTTCTTAGAGGTATGAAACTCGAAGAAGATGCTAGTGGCTTCTATCGTGTTAAAACAATGAGTGATACAACTGATGAAGCTGTTGATTTGATGGCTAATGCTGACGAGTTAAAAGAGTTAGCAAAGCTAATGCAGCAAATATATAAAATCCTTCCTTCAGATAGTCTTAATGTAGCTCTTAGTGGGTATGTAAAACTAACAAGCGGATCTATAGCTAATCAAACTAAATCTTTATTAGATCTTACGAATCTTGATGTTCCTTTAGATAGTATGCAGCAGATAGAAGAAGGAGCAGAACTTTTAATAAAACATTTTGATGATTACGATGAATGGTTAAGACTTGGTATTCCTTTAAGAAGTGAAGCAGGTAGAGGATTAGGTTCTTTGGCTTATAACTTAGAAAACTTTTCTATATCAAAAGAAGAATATTTAAAATTATCTATACCAGAAAGAAAGAAATTACAAGAAAGAACAAGAGGTGATGCTGATATTGCAGCTAACTATCAAAGTGTAAAAATAAAAGATCTACAAAAAAACATTAAAGACACTCTTGCAGAAGCAAAACAAACTGGTGATTTTACTAAATTTAATAAGTTTTTATATACGATTGATCGTGCTAAAGGAAATCCACAAAAGATTAAAAAACTATTTGAGTATGGATTATTAGATAGATTACTTAGTCCTAATACTTACCTAAGACCTCTTAATGAAATACTTATTAACGGTGTATTATATGCACCTACTATTCACGAAATAAATATTTTATCTAACACAATAATGGCTTACAAAACACCATTAAAACTTGCGTTAGATCCAAGAAATGTAATGCAACCAGAAAGATATAAAGCTGCGTTATTACACTTTATCTATATGCACAGTGATTTGAACTATGCTTTAAAAGCGATGGGCGAATCATGGCAGAAACAAGAAAATATATTAAATCCTGGTTCAAGAAAAATTGATTACCCAGAACAGTTTGCAACCTATGTAGATACGACAGATTTAACAGGCCCTCACAAATGGTTAGGACAACTTTGGAATCCAATTGGTACTTTTGCAAGAGGTTCTGGTCGAGCTATGACCTCAACAGATGCTTTATTTCAAGCAGGGAATATTAGAGGAGGTACTGTCAGTAGTGCCTTTTTAGAAGGAATGAAGTTAGGTTTGACAGGCGAAGAGTTATCAAAATTCACGATTGAAAAATCTAATATTGTCTGGGAATCAATTATTAAAAAAACAGGTAAAAATATTACTGAAGATGTAGAAGCAAGAATATTAAAGTCAGCCTTAGAACTAGGTAAAAGAAATACTTTTACACAAGATATAAGAACTGATGGTGATGTCGTTGGACCTGTAGGTAAAGGGTTTCAAGATCTAGCAAAAATTCCTATTGTTAGAAGATTTCAAATGTTTACTCGATCCCCAGTAAATATTATTAAAGAAGGATTTAGAGATACTCCTGGTATTAATTTATTGATGAAAGAATTTAGAAATGACCTGCAAAGTGATGATGCTTTAGTACAAGCAGAAACTATGGGTCAATTAACCATGAGTATTCTTGCTACAGGTGGTTTTATCAGTCTTATTCATTTACAGAATTTTGTAAAAGTTGAAACTCAAGATGTAGTTAAAGAAAGAACAAAAAGAGGTAATCCACCTAGAGTTGTATTAACTGGTGGTGGGGTAAATACAACTACAGCAGAAGGAAGAGAACAGTGGTGGAGGGATTGGACTACAGGTTGGAGGCCTTATTCAGCAGGGTTTTTACAATTTGATGAAAATGGAGAGCCAAAAATTGGTGAAGATGGTCAATATGTATATGTCTACCACTCATACAAAAGATTAGATCCTTTATCTAGTTATATCGGTTGGTTAGTTGATATGCACCAAGTACAGGAATATTATACAGATGGTGAATATAGAGATATGATGTCAGCTTTTCTTGTAGCTTTTGGTCGCAATTTTACTGATAGAACCTTTACTCAAGGTTTAGGAGATGCTGCAAATCTTTGGTTAAATCCTGGTAAAGCAGAGAAATGGTTTGCTCGTCAGGGAGCTAGTAACATTCCTGGTAGTGGTCTTTTAGCTAATCTCAAGCAAATACCAAAAGATTTATTACAGATGAAAGGAGTGCCAGATTCTGAAATTGAAAAATATGTTGTTAAAAGAGATAAAACAGTAAGACCAGGTGATAAAGAATTTCTTGGGCTTGCAAGAATGTTAAATGAATCAGAAAGAGTAATACCTTTTTACGGTGATCATCTGCCCCCTCAAAGAGAACACATAACTAATAATTTTATAAAACGTCCTCACAGAAGAGGATTTGATTTATTTAATTGGGTTGAATCTAGTGAAACAATTAACCATCCTGCCCTTACTTTGCAAAAAAAACTAGGAAGAACTTTACCTCCACCAAGCGATAAAGTTACTCACTCTGATAGAGATATAAATACACAATCAGATCCTATTGAACTTACAGGCCCACTTTATGATGACTTACAAAAACAAGTTAATGAATTTCAAATTGATGGATTGACATTAGATCAAGCTCTTAGACAATACATGAAAACACCTCACTACAAAGAGAATATGGCGATTATAGAAGAAGCAGATAGCCCCTTAGATGTTCCTATGGCAGTTGATATGATTTGGTTTGGCGATAGTAGTAGAGGAATAAAAGGTATTATGTCTTTAAATAGGTTGTATATTAGAGAAGCAACTGATGATTTTATTGAAAACTTATCAGATGACTCAGAAGTAAAAAACAAAGCAAGGTTAAAAAAACAAACACGAATATTGGAGTATTATAAAAAAGGAAAAGAAGCCCAAGAAAAAACTGAATCTGGAACTTTTAATTAACTATGGCTACTAACACTGCTGCATCTTTTACAGACCGTACTGGTAATGGTACTGCTGGTCCTTTTGATATCTCCTTCTTATACATAGAGCAATCTGAAGTTGATGTTACGGTCGATGGGGTCTTAAAAACTCTCGGTACGCATTACACCTTTACCAGTACTTCACAAATCACATTCACCACTGGTAATGAACCTGTTAATGGTGCAGCTATAAAATTTAATAGAGATACTGATATATCAGCAAAGAAAGTAGATTTTGAAGATGGTAGTGTTTTAACAGAAAATGATTTAGATACTCAAAATAATCAATTATTATTTGCTTTACAAGAATCAATAGATGGTCTTCAATCTTTAAATGATACAGCAACTGTAACAACAACAACAACTCCACCTTCAAATCCTTCTGATGGTGATTTGTGGTGGAGTGATGAAGATGGCGATTTACATATTTTTTACGATGATGGTGATTCTCAACAATGGGTAAGTGTTACTGGCTCAAATACAAGTACTGGGACTTCAAATTATACCCCTAGTTTTACAAATGCTATTAACAGACTTATAAATACAAGGCTTGAAGATAATATTAATGCTTTTGACTTTGGTGCAAAAGGTGATGGTACTACAGACGACACTGCTGCCTTACAAAATGCAATTAATTATTGTATTGCAAATGGTGGTAAAGAACTTGTTATAAACGCTGGTGTATATTTAATAACTAATAGTATTACAGCCACAATAGATGCTCAATTTGAACAACTACATATTAAAGGAAATGGAAATGTAATTTTAAAATGTTCGCCAACAACATCTTTAAGTCTTAGTTTTTTAAATATTACTATTACAACTAATCATTATGCTTCTGGTTATTCAACAGGTGCCCCAAGATGTTCTATAAAAAATATTGAATTTGCTTATGCTAATCAAACAACAACTGCTTTAGCTTCTGCTTTGACTATATCTGCCAGTAATATAACAGGTTTACATACGCAGATGTTTGTAATAGAAGATTGTCAATTTGTACCTTGGACAAATACTACTAACAGTATTTTATTTGATACATTTTTTAGTACTGCTGTAATTATAAATAAGTTACATGAAGTGTCATTTAGAAATTGTTCTTTTTATGGAGAGCATGATCAGAATGGAGTAGGACCAAATGGACAGCAAGGTGATTTAGTATCTTTAGTCACAACTGCAAATAATAACCACCATGTAGGTAACTATTATTTTGATTCTTGTACTTTCTTATATGGAATGAGAGGTATTTATGCAGGGCCGTATGTTCAAGGAATTAATATAAATAATTGCACATTTATGCAAAGTCATTATGGAATTTATATAGAAGGTTTACTTGTTGATAGTAGCAACTATACAGCTGTATCAGGTGTTTTTCAATGGAGAGGATTACAAGTTTCAAATTGCATTTTTGATAATGAAATAAAACAAATAGAACCTAATAATCCTACAGATACAATGAACTCTGATTATTGTATATTTGTAAATGGTTTCTTAGATGTAAAATTAAGTAATAATTATTTTCAATCAGGCAGAGATTTAGCAGCAAATCCAGCAGGGCCAAGAGTTAGAGGATGCATTTATATAAATAACGGTGGAAGATTTAATATAAATGGAAATAATTTTATCTCTAAAGGACAAGGTGCTAATAACGCTAATATTTATCAATATTCAAATTACTACAATACAGCTATTACTATTGAAAATACTAGTGTTTCTAGTACAACTGTAGATAGTCAAATACAAGCAAACAATTTTTATGAATTTGCAAGTAGTCGAGGTGCTGTTTATTTAGGTTCAACTAGTAAAGAAATTCAATGCTATGAAGAATTAAATATTTTTGAAAAAAGTTCTGGCAGTATTAATATAAAAGATGAAGGTACTAATAATATTACAACTTTAATAGGTGTTAATGGTATTAACTCTGACTACAGAATAAAAAAAGACATAACAACTTTAATAGAACCTGCTCTAGATAAAGTTAAAAATTTAAGACCAGTAAACTTTAAATTTAAAGATAATGCTGAATTAAACTTTTTTGGAAAAGAAGATAATATTAATAGAGTTGGTTTTATAGCCCATGAAATTGCTGAAGTTATTCCTAGCGCAGTACAAGGAAATAAAGATGATTTAAATAAAATACAAACAATCAATGTTGACGCTGTACTGTCAGTTTTAACAAAAGGATTGCAAGAAGCTATTTCTAAAATTGAAATATTAGAAGCAGAGATAGCATCTTTGAAAGATTCATAATAAGATAGAAACAATATAAAAACACAAAAGTTATAACTATGGCTGCTTTTGATTTTCCAAATAATCCAAATGCTAATGATATTTATAGTGCTAATGGCGTTTCATATATTTATAACGGCAGTGTATGGAAAAAACTTTCTAATTCTGGTGATGCAATATTAAACAGTGACTTAGATGGAAAAGGAGAATTACTTGTTGGAAATGGTTCTGGAATTCCTTCAGCCCTACCCGTTGGACCACAAGGCACTATTTTAAAAGCTAATAGCAGTACTAGCACAGGTTTGGAATGGAGTACAGAGTCAAGTGGTGAATCAAATCAAAATGCTTTTTCTGCTGTTGCGGTTTCTGGTCAGCCAGATGTAATTTTAGCTGATACCACAACAGATACTTTGAATTTTGCTGCTGGTAATAACGTCACTATTACAACTAATGCTCAAAATGACACTATTACTATTTCATCATCAGGAAGTGGTGGCGGTAGTGGTGGATTAAATAATGTAGTCGAAGATCTTACACCAGAGCTAGGTGGTGATTTGGATGGTCTACAAAAAGGGATAAGTAATGTAAATACTTTAGGTATTAGAGACATTATGAATGGTCAAATTGGTCACATAATGTTTTCTGGTTATACTGGTGGTCCTGGACCCCTGATCAAACACACCAGTAATGGTGATATAGCTATTAGTAGAGTCTATGGAGGAGGTGGAAGTTATTATGATAGTTTTGTCTTTGGACGGCATATCGGACCTAATCTCAGCAAAACTCCTTTCGAATGTGAAGATAGTATTATTAGTAACGGTTTTGTCAATATTCATACAACACTTAAACAATATTTAGTCACTGTTGTCACTAAAACCAGTGCACATAGATATTATCAATCAGGATCAACTTCTGGATATCAAATACAAGATTATACTAATAAAGGTTTTAATGCAATTGGTGTGCCTTCTGCATTAGGTAGAGCAATCGAAGCACCATTTTTATATCTTGTTCCTGGAACAACGTATAGATTTGATCAGTCTCACAGTACTAATGCTGGTCATCAAATAGCTTTTTATTTAGAGGCTAATAAAACCACACAATATACTACAGGTGTAACTACTGTTGGTACACCAGGGCAAGCAGGTGCATACACTGAAATAACAGTAACAGATACAACCCCAACAATTTTACATTATCAATGTGTAAATCACAGTTATATGGGTAATTGTGTAACTACTAATTCAAATGTCGTTAATTACAATGATCTATTAAATCAACCAACTATTCCAACTAATAATAATCAACTTACAAACGGTGCAAACTATATAGATGGTAGTGCTTTAAATGCAGCTAATTTAAGTAGTGGCACAATACCTGATGCAAGATTTCCAGCGACTTTACCAGCAGTATCAGGTGCTAATTTAACTAACATATCAGCTTCAGATGCAACAAAAATGCCACTTACTGGTGGTACGTTTACAGGTGATGTAAAATTTGGTGATAATGATAATGCAATATTTGGAGATGATGGAGATTTAAAGATATATCATTCAGGGATTGCTAGTTACATTTCGGATCTTGGGAATGGTGTAATAAAGGTAACAACAGATGGTTTCCGAGTGCGTAACGCATTAGATAATGAAAATATGATTAAAGCTGATCAAAATGGTGCTGTAGAACTCTACTACGATAATGTAAAGAAGCTCGAAACTACATCAACTGGGGTTACTGTCACAGGTGATATATTAGTATCAGGAGGTGGTACGTTTACAGGTGAAGTTATTTTTCAAAAAGAAATAACTGAAACTGTTTTTACAATAACAGATGGTTCTTCAGTAGATTTAGATCCTAGTAATGGAACAATACAAACTTGGATATTAGGAGCTAATAGAACTGTTAGTGCTAATAATTTTAGTAATGGTCAATCTTTACTTCTTATAGTTACAGCTACAGCCACAGGGTACACTTTGACGTGGCCTAACACGATGAAATGGGTAGGTGGATCTGAACCAACATTAGGAGGTGCTGATCCTACAGCAATAGAGCTATTTTATGTTGGCAGTACATTATATGGTGCAACAGTAGGAGATCTTTCATGAGATCGCATAGGCTTCGTGCTGCTGCTGGTGGGGCTGGAGGTCTTGTTACTACTAATTTAAACCGTCATTATGATTTTGGCGATACAAATTCTTATAGCTCAAGTTCTTTCCCTACTGTTAACGATTTAAGTGGAAATGGTTATGGTGCAACATGGGAAAATACCCAGTCCCTAGCTCCTACATTTAGTTCATCTAATGGAGGTTACGTAATACTAGGAACTAATCAAGTAAATTATTTAAAATCAGATAACACAAATATTGGTGGTAGTTCAAATACGAGTTTTAATCAAGCTCTAACAAGACTTGCAGGGACAGGCAATTTTACAATAGAATTTTGGGTAAATATTCACACTCCTCCTTCCGGTTATTCAAGCCAATATAGTTATTTATACAGTGATTGGCCTTCAGAATACATTATTACCTACAATCCATTTTCCCTTACTATTAAAAATTACAAAATGAGTTTATACATTCAAAATGGTGGCTGGGGTAGTTTTGGGCTAGATGGTTCTTCTAATATTGTAGGTCAAGGTATTCAGTATTCACAATGGACTACAAACACTTATACTTCTACAGGAAACCAAGGCTGGGAACATATTGTCGTATCAAGAACAAGTACAGGTACTAATGGATTAAAATTTTATAGAAATAATACTCTTGAGTTTACCGGAACTAATTCTATTAATTATAATTGTAATGTAAATGTAAATTCTACAGGAGACAAAACTTATGGAGATCGCCAATACTCAGGAACTTTGGCAGGAACGTATATAGCAATAATAAGAGAATATTTATATGGATTCACTGCTGCTGATGTGGCAACAAATTTTAATGCAGATAGAGCACGTTTTGGCCTTTAGTAGCTAAACTATTATTATGAACTACGCAATTATTGAGGGTACTACTGTAAAAAGCACTGGTACCATACAACAACTTTTTCCAAATACAAGTTTTAGTATCGGAGGTCCAAATGCAAATTTTCTTACTGAAAATAATGCTGTAGAACTTGTAGAAACTCTTAGCTATACAGAACCAACACAAAAGCTATCAATTGTAGATGCTTATGTGGAAGGTGGTAAAGCCTATAACGTAAGAGTAGAAAACACAACAGCACAAGAACAAACTGCACTTACTGATCAAAAATGGATTGCTATAAGGTTAGAAAGAGATCGTAGATTGCAAATAACCGATTGGAGAGCTAGTAGTGATCTTACCTTATCCGATGATTGGAAGGCTTATAGGCAGGCTTTACGTGATGTACCAGCACAGTCAGATCCATATAACATTGCATGGCCTACAGAGCCTAGTAGCTAAAGGACAAATATTTTAGTTATACACTGCTAGTTGTAAATAATTAGAGGTCACTTAATATAAGACTTTAATTTTTAAAAATTATGCTAAAGAAAGTTTTAACACTATCTGCTGC
>MDTD01013095.1_pt1 | contig 12756 bp, 10 predicted proteins | sample 811221 | NCBI WGS metagenome assembly MDTD01 (sample SAMN05326646, study PRJNA326480) | marine metagenome | isolation source: seawater | place: Pacific Ocean: South West | collected 2011 | reverse complement strand
CATCGAGGCTGGCGAGCGAATCATTGACCACCTGCCGGATCTTGCGCAGCGGGTGTCGCGGCGGGATGCGCTCCTCCAGATCGACATGGCTGAACAGCGACCCGCTCGTCTCGTCCACACCCCGCATGATCACCCCCGCCGTTACCGTGCCAAGGGTGAGTCATGTTCTCAAACCGCTGTCGAGGGTCGACTCTTTCAGCAGCCTGTTAGTGCAGCGCCGTGCCCTCGACCGCAAGCGCAGCGGCGCGGTTGCTGCCCGATTGCCCGGTGCTGCGCAGGTCTCGCTTGATCTGCGCGAAGCGAGCCTGCGGGACTTCGTTCAGATCGTGGCGCAATCGACCGGGCGCAACTTCATCCTCGACGCCCGGGTTCAGGGCTCGGTGACTGTGGTGGCCCCCAATACCGTCACACCGGATGCGATCTACGAGATCTTTCTCAACGTGCTCGAACTCAACCGTCTGACCATCGTCGAGGGAGACGAGACCGACCGCATCGTGCCGCTCGACGTGGCGCGCGAACTGGCGCCGGGCGAGGCCCGCGCGCGGCGCGGCGGCGATTTCGAAACCCGGGTGATCACGCTGCGCAACAGCCCTGTCGAGGAGGTGGCCGAGGTGATCCGCCCGCTTCTGCCCGCCGGGGCGGTGCTCTCGACCGTGCCCGATTCCGGCCTGATGATCCTGTCGGACCGGCGCGAGAACTTCCGGCGCATCGTGCAGCTTGTTGACCGGCTCGACACGCCGTCGCGCAACGCCATAGAGACCATCCCGCTGCGCAACGGCAAGGCGGCGGAGATGCTGGCCGTCATCACCGCGCTGGCGATCACGCCGCCGGGGGCGCGCCTCTCGGCCGATCCGCGCTCCAACGCGCTGATCGTCTCGGGCACGCCCGAGTTCCGCGACCGCGTGCGCAACGCGGTGGCCGAACCCTCGCAGAATGCGCTCATCGTCACCGGGCCGTCCGACCGGATCGCGGCCGTTGTCGCGGCGGTGCGCGGGCTCGACCAGCGGCCCGACCAGGTGCTGATCGAGGCGGTGACCTTCGAGCTGTCGGTCGAGAACTTCTCCGACCTGTCCTTCCAGTTCGACGGGGTGATCCAGGATGCCACCGTGGGGGGCGTGGAATTCTCCCTGCCCGGCCGCCCGACGCTCACCAGCCTCGTGACCACCGTGCTCGCGGGCAACCAGCCGACCGGCGGCGGCGCGGGCGCGGCGGCTGCCGCCGCTACCCTCCCGGCTCACTTTCGCGGATCGCCTGGCCATGGCCACGCCGCTCCTGCCATTTGCGTTCGCGCGCGACATGCAGGTGCTGATCGAGGGCGACCGGCTTCTCACGGGGCCGGGGGCGGGTGCGCTCGGCCTGCGCGAGGCGCGGCGCCGCGCGGGCGGCGCGCTCACGCTCGAGCGGCTCGAGACCGAGGCGTTCGAGACCCGCCTCGCCGCGCTCTACCGCGACGACGGCACCGAGGCGGGCGAGGACGGGCTGGCCTTCGATCTCGAGGAGGGCGCGGCGGGCCAGGGGCCGCGCGACCTTCTGGAGGCCGACGAGGAGGCCCCGGTCATCCAGCTTGTCAACCAGCTTCTGCGCCGCGCGGTGCGCGCCAGCGCCTCGGATCTGCATGTCGAGCGGCACGAGGCGGGGCTGCGCGCGCGGATGCGGGTGGACGGGATGCTCCAGACCGTGCTCGACCGGCGCGACGTGCCGGTGCGGCGGGTGGTCTCGCGGCTCAAGGTCATGGTGGGGCTGGACATTTCCGAACCCCGCCTGCCGCAGGACGGCCATATCGCGCTGCGCCTTGGCGGGCGCGCGATCGATGTGCGCGTGTCCACCCTGCCGGGCAATTGCGGCGACCGGGTGGTGATGCGGCTGCTGGATCGCTCGGCGGGGTTGATGCCGCTCGAACAGCTTGGCCTGCGCGCCGATCAGGAGGCGGTCCTGACCCGCATGGCCGAGCGGCCCAACGGCATCATCCTGGCCACCGGGCCGACCGGCTCGGGGAAGACAACGACGCTCTATTCGCTCCTGCAACTGGCCAATGACGAGGTGCGCAACATCCTTACCGCCGAGGATCCGATCGAATACGACCTGCCCGGCATCAGCCAGACCCAGATCAATTCCGAGATCGGCATGACCTTTGCCGCCGGGCTGCGCGCGGCGCTGCGGCAGGACCCCGACATCATCCTCGTGGGCGAGATCCGCGACAAGGAAACGGCGAGCATCGCGGCGCAGGCCTCGCTTACCGGGCATCTGGTGTTCTCCTCGCTCCACGCGAACGGCTCGGTCGGCGCGGTGGTGCGCCTGCGCGATCCGGGGCTGGACGACTTCCTGATTGCCGCGACCTTGCGGGGGGTGATCGCGCAGCGCCTCCTGCGCAAGCTGTGCCTCGCGTGCCGCCAAGGCACCGCGCCCGATCCCGAGACCGCGCGCCACTTCACCGCGGCCGGTCTCCGCGTGCCGGATCTCCATCACGTCGCGCGGGGCTGCGACGCCTGCAACGGCACCGGCCATGCGGGCCGTGTCGGCGTGTTCGAGATCCTCGAAGTGTCCGAGACGTTGCGCGCGGCCATCGACGCGGGCCAATCCGAAACCGGGATGAAGCGCGTGGCGCTGCCACCCGAGCAGACGCCTTTCGGGCCGGCGCTGCATCAGGTCGCGGCCGGGCGCACCAGTCTGGCCGAGGCGCTGCGGGTGGTGGGTGACGCCCTGTGAGGGCCTTTGCCTATACCCCGCCTTCACCGCGACCGGCGCACGCAGGCGCGGCACGCTGGTGGCCGAGAGCGAGGCGCAGGCCGCCGAGATCCTGCGCGGCCAGGGTCTTTTCGCCGAGGCGATCACCGCCAAGGGTGCGCGCGCGCGGCGCGGCGGTTTTGGCCGCCGAACACGGCTCAACGCCGACATGCGCGCGGTCTTCACCCGGCAGATGGCGGTGCTTCTGTCCTCGGACCTGACCGCCGGGACCGCGCTCGAGACGATCCGCGCCTCGGGCACGGCCCCCGAGATCGCCGCCATCTTCGCCACCACCGGCCGCCCCCTGCCGCCGCTGACGCAATGGGTCATGGGCATCAGCGATATCGTGCAGGCCCATGCGCTTGCCCTGGGGCAGTGGCTTGGGATGGGGGGGCTGGTCCTCGGCACCGTTCCGGGGCTGCGCGTGCCCGCCATCCGCGATCGCTGGCACGGGGTCGCGCTGCGCCTGCCGGTGGTGGGCCGTCTGATGCGGCTCTCGGCGGCGGCGCAATACCTGCGCACGCTGGCGCTTGTCATCTCCAGTCGGCAGGCGGTGGTGGATGCCGCCGCCTCGGCGGGCGAGGTGCTCGTGATCCGCCGCTTTCGCACCGAGGCCGAGGACCTGGCCGAGGCGGTGCGGCGCGGCGAGAGCCTGAGCCAGGGCCTCGCGCGGATGAGCCTCGTGCCGCCGGTCTGTCGGCAACTTATCGCCGCCGGCGAGCAATCGGCGCGGCTGGGGCGGATGACCGAGCGCGCGGCGGTGCTGGTGGAGTCGTGGCTCACCAACGAGCGCAAGCGCGTCTCGGCGCTTCTCGACCCGCTGCTGATGCTGGTGCTGGGAGCGATGGTGCTGGTGATCGTGCTGGCGATCCTGCTGCCGATCTTCGATCGTCAGGCCGCCGTCGGCTAGGGCGTTGCGGGCGGGCGCGCGGGCGCGGTATAAGGGGGCCTCAGCAGCGGAGGCCAGGCCGATGAAGGATCTCAGCGACATTCCCGCCCTCATGGCCGAGATCGGCGCGCGCGCCCGCGTTGCGGCGGCAGAACTTGCCAGCGCCACGCCCGAGGCCAAGCAGGCCGCCCTCGAGGCCGCCGCCGATTGCGTCTGGACGCGCCGCGACGCGATCCTTGCCGCCAATGCCGAGGACATGGCGGCGGGGCACGAGAAGGGGCTGACGCCCGCCATGCTCGACCGGCTGAGGCTCGACGAGAAGCGGCTCTGGGCCGTGGTCGAAGGGTTGCGCGCCGTGGCGGCGCAGGACGATCCGGTGGGCCAGGTCATCGCCGAATGGGACCGGCCCTCGGGGCTGCATATCCGCCGTGTGCGCACGCCCCTCGGCGTCATCGGCGTGATCTATGAAAGCCGTCCCAACGTCACCGCCGACGCGGGCGCGCTCTGCCTGAAATCCGGCAATGCGGTGATCCTGCGCGGCGGCTCGGAGAGCTTTCACTCCTCCGCCGCGATCCATGACTGCCTGGTCGAGGGGCTGCGCGCGGCCTCTCTGCCCGAGGACGCGATCCAGCGCGTGCCGGTCACGGACCGCGCGGCGGTGCAGCTCATGCTCACCATGACGGATTACATCGACGTGATCGTGCCGCGCGGCGGCAAGGGACTCGTCGGGCTCGTGCAGCGCGAGGCGCGGGTGCCGGTCTTTGCCCATCTCGAGGGGATCGTGCATGTCTATCTCGACGCCGAGGCCGACCCGGAAAAGGCGCTCAAGGTGGTGCTCAACGCCAAGACCCGGCGTACCGGCATCTGCGGGGCGGCCGAATGCCTGCTCATCCACCGCGAGATCGCGGACACGATCGGGCGGGGTGTCATCCGCGCGCTCATTGACGCGGGCGTGGAGGTGCGCGGCGACGCGGCGCTTCAGGCGATACCCGGCGTGACACCCGCCAGCGAAGACGATTGGGGGCGCGAATATCTCGACAGCATCATCGCCGCGCGCGTGGTCGATGATCTCGACGCCGCCATCGCGCATATCCGGCGCTACGGGTCGAACCACACCGATTGCATCGTGACCGAGGACGACGCGGCCGTGGCACGCTTCTTTGCCCGGCTCGACAGCGCGATCCTGATGCACAACGCCTCGACCCAGTTCGCCGACGGGGGCGAGTTCGGCATGGGCGCGGAGATCGGCATCGCCACCGGCAAGATGCATGCGCGCGGACCCGTGGGAGCCGAACAGCTGACCAGTTTCAAGTATCTCGTCACCGGCGACGGGGCGGCAAGGGACTGACCCACGCCGCCACCTGCCAAGGCCCCCGGCAAGGCACGGGCGGCAGGTTGACCCGCCGCCCGCCACGTCCCCAGTGGCCCATTACTCAAAACCTCAGGGAACGATCCAGTCGCTGACAACGCGGTAGCCAGGCCGCGTGTCCGGGGTCAGTTCGGCGATGAAGGCCCCCTTGGAGGCGATCCGCTGCCCCGGCCCGAGCGCCAGTTCGGGATGCGTGCCGGTGTTGAGCTCGCTCTCGGCCAGGTGCTCGACGATCTCCATCACGTAATCGCGGTAGAAATCGGTGATCGCGTGCATCAGGCCGAATTCCATCATCGTCATCGCGTAACAGGTCTGCATCTGGAGGCGCGGATGCGTGACCGGCAGCCTGCGCGAATGCATCCAGCCGCGCACGCGGAACTTGCGCGGGTGATAGGCACCCGGCCGCTCGTAGGGCCAGATCACGCGGGTGCGCGGGATCATCGTTGCGGGCAGGGTCCGGGCGGCGGCCTGCTGCGCCGCCGATGGCAGGAAAAGGCGCGCGGGCGGCTGCGTCTCGGCCAGCACGGCGACGGTGCCGGCCGCGTCCCCGGGCCAGACCACCAGCGTGTCCTCCGCGCCCAGCCCGGCCAGCGCCGCCCTGAGACCCTCGGCATCGGCAAAGCCGCGCGTCTCCACCGGCACATCGGGCAGAAGCCGCGCCATGGCCGCTTCCAGCGCGGCGGCGGGCCTGCTGCCCTTCGGCCCCTCGGCATGAAGCTGCACCACGCGGGCAGGCGGGGCGGCGGCATCCGCGAGATGGGTGGCAAGCGCCTCGGCCTCGAGCGCGAGCCCGCGATTGAAGAAGACCGAATAGCCATAGCGCCCCTCGCCCGGTGTCGGCAGTTCGGTATCGGGAAAGAGGCAGGGCATCCGCATGTCGTCACAGAAGGCGCCGATCTCGTCCCACGGTCCCTCGACCAGGCCGCTGACGGTGGCGAACACGGGGCGCTCGGCATGGAGCGCGTCGAGCTGCGCGCGCCAGGTTCCGGGCGGACCCTCGAGCCGCCAGACATGCAGGGTCCAGTAGCGATAGGCCGGGATGAAGTTCGACCGGTAATCGGGCGAGAAGGTCGGGTTGCGCGTGTCGCCCTCGGTATCCTTGTTCATCCACTCGACATAGAGCCGCATGGTGCGCAGCATCGCCTCTGCCGCCTCCGGGTCCGCGCCGGGGCCGATGATCGTGGCGAGGTGGATCTCGGTCTTCTCCACCCCCGGCGAGATCTCGGCCGCGAGCGTGCGCAGGAAGGCGGCGAGATTGGCCACATCCTGCGCCGAGAGATCGTAGCGCGGCATGATCGGGTCAAGCTCGTGCCCGGCCGGGTCCACCCCCTCGCGCAGGGCGCGCGCCAGCGTGGCCTCGTCATAGGCGGGCCGCATCCGGGGCTGGCGCACCCGCGCCCAGAAACCCGGCGGCTGCACCTCCTGGTAGAGTTCCTTGAAATTGCGGTTGCGGTCGAGCGTCTTCTTCTCGAAGAGCACGCTGCCGATGATGGGCGGCATGAAATTGCCCCCCTCCGAGGTGCCGAAACCGCTCGGGCGGTGGCAGGAGACGCAGGAGAATTGCGCGCCGGTCACGGCCACATCGCCCTGGGTGACGCCGCGGATCGGCGTGCCGTCGGCACCGATCCCCTCCCGGTAGAGCCGCCTGCCCGCCTCGGCATCCCCTCCCTGCCCTGCCCCGGCACAAAGCGGCAGGAGCATGAGGAAGATCGCAAGCGCGGCGGCGCGCCTCAGTGCCGCGCGCATCAGTTCACCTCGGGCTTCAGGATGCGGGCATACCCAGATCGTTCCAGACCTGGATCTTGTCGCCATCGCGGTATCTCGAGAAATCCACGATCACGTCAAAGCGGCTGGCCACCCAGAGGTTGAACATGGGCTCGGCCAGCGGCCGCTCCAGCAGGTTGCCGTCGTTCGACAGGATCACCCAGTTGTCGTAATAGGGGTCGCCATAACGGGCGTGATAGGTCTCGCCCGGCGTGATGCCGTTGAACCCCCAGTGCCAGGAGCCGACATCCGGGTCGCCATCGCGGCCCACGACACCCTCGGTGCCGTCACCATAGGGGGGCTGCCAGTGGTATTTCCAGCGGAACTCGCTCAGCGTTTCCTCGTAGAATCTCTGCGGCGGGAAATCGTCGTACCGCTGGTGCCGCGCCGGTTCGGGCTGCGGATCGAGCGTTGCCGGGTCGATCGGTTGGGCCACCGGCATGATGTTGAGCGGGGCCGTGAACGGCTCCACGTAAGGGCTCGGGTCGGTCACGATGCTCGGTTGGAACGTGTCGGGGAAGACGAGGCCGTCCTGAGGCAGCCCCTCCGCGCCGCAGACGCACGCCCGCCCCCTCGATGGCCAGCACCTCCTCCTCCGGGCCGAGCCGGTCGCCGCGCCGCACGATCCGGTCGCCGCCCGCTCCGGCCAGGATGGCCCAGCTGTCCGCGCCCCCGGCCACCAGCCCGACCAGGCGATAGCTCTCGGGCTTGCGTTTCGGGGCGGCGGCCTGCGGCGGGTCGGGCACATGGGCGTCGAAGACCGGCGGCCAGGCTTCCGCGGGCAAGGACGGGAGGGCGCGCGCGGCCTCTTCCAGTTCGGCGGCGATCTCCACCGGGGCGGGCGGCGCGGCGCGCGGGACCAGCAGCGTCTGACCAAGGCTCCAACCGCCATGGGCCAGCCCCGCAAGGGCAGGCAGCAGGATGAGGCCGCTAGCGCGCATCGCCCTGGTCCGGCGGCGCTGCAGCGGGCCTGCCTCGGTTTGCGAATGAGGGAGTGCGGGTCATGCGAAACAGCCTGAAGGAACGCGCGGCAGCATAGCGTGAGGCTGTCCTCTCTCGCAAGCGCGGCGTCACGGCAGCGGCGGTACGCTGAGGGCCAGGGGCCAGTCGCGCGGATCGCCCCCTTCCCCCGCCGGACGCGCCAGCAACACCTGCGCGTGGAAATGCCCGGCGGACTCCAGTCCCTCGGTGACATGCCCCGCCGCGCGGGCGTTCTCGATGGCGCGCGCCTGTTCCTCGGGTCCCTCGAAGCGGCGATGGATGAAGGGAGGGATCGGCAGCACCTCCTGCACCAGGCCGTGACGCGCCAGCACCTCGGCCGCCGCCGCGCGCTCGTTGCCGCGGATGGGCGAGGTCATGACCCAGGGCTTGCGCGCCCCGCAGGCCGCCAGCACCCGGTCGAGCGCGCGCGGCATGAGCTGCGCCACCGAGCCGCATTCCACGATCATGTCCACCCGCCCGAGCGCGGCCGCGAGCTCGTCCGAGGGCGCGCCCGCCTCCAGATCCTCGGCATGGCCCGCGTCGAAAAGCCCGACCGCGCGCCCGTAGGCCACCGCGTTCGGCATGACATCGAGCGCGGTCACATGCAGCGATGGCGCCCGGCGCGGCAGGGCCGCCAGCCATGCCCGGTCCCGCGCGATCACCTCCTGCGGGGAGGCGTCGTCGAACGCCGGCGCGCGGTAACGCGCAAAGACCTCCGCCAGCGTGATCTCGTGGCGCATGAGCAGCGTCACGACACCGTAGCTCGACGCGAAATCAAGCAGCCGCGGCTTCGCCAGCCCGCGTGCCTCGACCAATGCCGCAAGCCCCGCCCGGAAGGCCGCCACCGCGTGATGCTGGTTGCGATAGCCAAGCGCATCCATCATCCGGAAATAGGCGCGGCAATCGGGGCGGTCATAGGTATCGTCAAAGATCGTGACAAAGCTGTCGCCTTGCGGCTTGTCTGGCATGGGGCGCTCCGTTGTGGCCGTTCGAAACGCGGCCAAGCTGCGCGCTCCCCGGCGCAAATACAAGCCATGGCGGGACTGTTCGACACAAGCCACACGGCGGCGTGAGCCGACCGGTCGCCGCCGCCACATCCGTGAAACATTGTTGCGCGCGGATTTCCCGAACGTGAAGAGCCGTGCGGCAACGTCATTTGAACGAGCGCGCCACCACACCCATACTCGGCCTGTCCTTCCCGTGTCACGAGGTTCCGCCGCCATGGCCCATGCCAGCTCCCAGACCAGGCTCGATGCCCTGCCCGATACGTCCCGCCTGATGCTGGGCGCGGCCCTTGCCTGGCTTGCGGTGGTGATCTTCGCCGCGGGCAATTCCATCGTCTCGCTCCTGGCCGAGATCGGCGCGGAACACCGCGTGATGGGGCGCAACGTCATCACCTATTGCAACCTGCTCTTCGTCGGCTCGCTGATGTCGCTGGTGCCCATGAGCTTCATTTTCTGGCGCGACTGGACGCTCGAGAACCTGCGCAAGCTCACGCGCTGGCACTGGACGATCCTGACGCTCTCGGCCTTCCTGTCCTCGGCGCTCACGCCGGGGCTCTTCTTCTACGCGCTGGAAAAGACCACTGTGACCAACGTGGTCCTCGTGGGGCGGATCGAGCCGCCTCTTTTCCTCCTCGCGGCCTGGTTCTTTCTGCGCGAGGAATTCGAGCCCTGGGCCTTCGCCGCGGGTCTTGTGGCGCTTTGCGGCGCGGTGCTGATGCTCTGGATGAACGGCGGCGGCGGGTTCGCCTTCGGCAAGGGCGAGATCGGTGCCTTTCTCGCGACGCTCTCCTACATCGCCTCGACCCTGGTCGCGCGCACCGGGCTGCGCGGCATCCCGCTGGGGATCTACGTGATCTACCGCACGGTGGTCGGCACGATCTTCTACTTCTTTCTCGCCCTCTATCTCTTCGGGCGCGATCACTTTCAGGACGTGTTTCACCCCACGGTATGGGAGTATGTCTGGATCTACGCGGTGATCGTGGTGATCGGCGGACAGTTCGCCTGGGCGCTCGCGTTGAAACATGCGCGGTCGGGCGACGTGTCGCTGGCCACCTCCTTCTCGCCCGTTGCGGGTATCCTCATCGCCATGGTGCTTCTGGGCGAGGATCCGGGTCCGGGCCTCCTGCCCGGCGGGGTGGTCATCCTGCTGGGGATCGTGATCGGGCAGTACGGACGGATGCGCTCGCGCCGGATGCGCGAGGATTGCGCGACGAAACGGCAGGCGGCCGAACGGGCGCTCGAACACGAGGGCGAAGTGAACTTCAAGGGCGCGTGACGGGCTCGCGGGGCGTTTCCACCACCCGGAACATTTCCTGCGGGGCGATTTCCGCGGGCAGCCCCAGGCTCTGCAGCGCCGCGCGCTTGAGAGCCGCGCCCGCGCCGGTCCCCACCAGGACATCCGTCGCCTTCCCTGTTCCGTCGGCCATCTCCCAGACCTCCACCGGCACGGAACTCGCCGGGCGCACGGGTGGCAGGCCGGGTGCAGCGATCACCCGCAGCCGCGAGGCATTGGCATGCGGCACATGCGACGCCGCCGCCGAAAGCGATGCCCACCGATAGGTGGGCAGGTCCGCGAAAACCGTATCGAGACCCTCTCCCCCCTCGCCAAGATAGACGCTCACGCGCGCCCCGGCGATGAGCTTGCCCGCCATCAGCGCCCCGGCATGGCACACCGCCTCGGCCTCGGTTCGGGCGATGACCATGACGTCTTCCAGCAGGCCGAGCGGCTGGCGCGAGAGGAAAAAGCCGAGGATCTCCTCGGCCATCCCGTTGTAATGGGCGATGTCGCGCGCATCGTGTCGGATCCGCCCGATATCCACCTCGGCCACCCTGGCCCCCGCGGCATGCACACGCAGCATCACGTCGATGTCCACCGCGTAATCGCCGGTCAGATGCGCATGGGCGATGCGCGCGCGATCGAACAGGTAGATGCCGGTATTGGGGGCCTCCAGCCCGCCCAGCCCCGGAAACATGAGCCGCAGCGCGGGCCGCACCAGAAGCCGGGTCATCGGCATGTTGTCCTTCGGATCGCTCCACACCCCCTTCACAAGCCCCACACCCGGCGCACGCGCCGCGCCCATGCGGGCGAAAAGCGCCGTGTGGAACCTGTCCAGATCGGCATCGATCTTCATCACCCAGTCGTGTCGCGCCGCCGCCACGCCGCGCCGCACCGCATGCCCCATGCCGCGGCGCGCCTCATCCACCACCACGGCCCCGGCCGCGCGCGCGCGCGCGGCGGTGTCGTCCTCCGAGGCGTTGTCGATCACCACCACCTCGGCCACGTCCTGCATGGCCCGCATGGTGGCAACCACGGTGCCGATGGTCGCCGCCTCGTTGCGGGCAGGGACGATGACGCTGATCGGATCGGGCATGGCGGCTCCTTCTGTTCGGACGGAGCCTAGAGCGAAGCCGCGCAGGCCACAACGGCCCGGTCAGAAAGACAACGTCGCCTTGATCGCGCGTGACCAGGCGGCGCATTTGCGCGACCGGATCTCGGGCGACATGGCGGGCAGGAATTGCCGCTCGAGCGCCCAGCTACGGGCAAATTCCGTCGGGCCCGGATAGATCCCCGCGCGCATCCCCGCAAGCCAGGCCGCGCCGCGCGCGGTGGTCTCAAGCACCTCCGGCCGGTCCACCGGCGCATCGAGAATATCGGCGAGAAACTGCATGGTCCAGTCAGAGGCGCTCATGCCCCCGTCCACCCGCAGCACCGCCTCCCTGCCCTGCCCCGCCCAGTCCGCGCGCATCGCCTGAAGCAGGTCGCGGGTCTGGAAGCCCACGCTTTCGAGCGCCGCGCGCGCCAGTTCCGCAGGCCCCGTGCCGCGGGTGAGGCCGAAGATCGCGCCCCGGCACTCGGGCCGCCAATAGGGCGCGCCAAGCCCGGTGAAGGCCGGGACCAGCACCACCTCCTGATGCGGGTCGGCGGCATCGGCCAGGGGCTGCGTCTCACCCGCCTCGCGGATCAGCTTCAGCCCGTCGCGCAGCCATTGCACCACCGCGCCGGCAACAAAGATCGAGCCTTCGAGCGCATAGGTGGGCCTGCCGTCAAGCTGATAGGCGATGGTCGTGAGCAGCCGGTTCCGCGAGACAACCGGCTCGGCACCGGTATTGAGCAGCGCGAAACAGCCCGTGCCATAGGTGGCCTTGAGCATCCCCGGCTGAAAGCACGCCTGCCCCACCGTCGCCGCCTGCTGATCGCCCGCAACGCCCAGGATCGGGATCTCGCGGCCGAAGAGATCGGCGCGCGTCACGCCATAGTCGTCCGCGCTGTCGCGCACCTCCGGCAGCATCTCGATGGGGATGTCGAGCAGCTTGCAGATCGTGGCGCTCCAGCGTCCCTTGCGGATGTCGTAAAGCAGCGTGCGCGCGGCATTGGTGGCGTCGGTGGCGTGGACCCGCCCGCCGGTCAGCTTCCAGATGAGAAAGGAATCCACAGTCCCGAAGAGCAGATCCCCCGCCCGCGCCCGCTCGCGCGCGCCCTCCACATGATCGAGGATCCAGGCAAGCTTGGTGCCCGAGAAATAGGGATCGAGCAGCAGGCCGGTGCGCGCGCTCACCATCTCCTCATGCCCCGCCTCGCGCAGCGCCGCGCAGGTCGCGGCGGTGCGCCGGTCCTGCCAGACGATGGCGCGATGGATCGCGCGGCCGGTGCGGCGGTCCCAGACCACGGTGGTCTCGCGCTGGTTGGTGATGCCGATGGCGGCCACCTCCGCGCCGGTGATCCCGGCCCTCTCGATGACCGCGCGGCAGGTGGCGGCGGTGGTGGACCAGAGGTCATCCGCCTCATGCTCGACCCAACCGGAATCGGGATAGTGCTGCGGGAACTCCTCCTGCGCGGTGGCAACAGGTCGCATGTCGGCATCAAAGAGGATCGCCCGGCTCGACGTTGTGCCCTGGTCGATGGCGAGGATATGGGTCATGGCTCGGGTCTCCGTTGAGGTGCACGTCATCCTCGGGCTTGACCCGAGGCGTCAATGGCCCGTCATCCTCGGGCTTGACCCGAGGCGTCAATGGCCCGTCATCCT